>Ga0114930_10002435_pt1 | contig 16797 bp, 14 predicted proteins | sample AnhtaG_FD_87300 | JGI IMG/M metagenome (GOLD analysis project Ga0114930, IMG submission 87300) | Deep subsurface microbial communities from Anholt, Denmark to uncover new lineages of life (NeLLi) - Anholt_01485 metaG | ecosystem: Environmental > Aquatic > Marine > Oceanic > Sediment | place... | reverse complement strand
GAAGCTGGCGTATCTCGCCACTGATATCAAGAACAAGGCCCTGTTTTCTATCGCTGATGAGCTCATAGCCAATGAAAAGATTATTCTGGCAGCCAACCGCCTGGACTACACCGAGGGCGAAAAGGCAGGCATGAGTGCTGCCATGCTCGATCGGCTCCTCCTGACCTCGGAGAGAATCCAAGCAATCTCATCGGATGTCCGGAATGTTGCTGCTCTTCCCGACCCAGTAGGGGAGACCTTCGAAATGCGCACCCTCCCTAATGGCCTTCAGGTTAGCAAGCGCCGAGTCCCCCTGGGGGTGATTGGGGCTATCTATGAGAGCCGCCCCAATGTCACTGTCGATATCTCTGTACTTTGCCTCAAGTCCGGTAATGCCGTCATCCTCCGCGGTGGCAAGGAGGCAATACACTCCAACTCGGCTCTGGCCAAGGTAATACAGAATGCCTCTTACCAGGCCGATGTTCCCCAAGGAGCGGTGCAGTTCATCGAATCCACCGACCGCGCGCTGGTGGGACAGATGCTCAAGATGAGAGATACCATTGACCTGATCATCCCCCGCGGCGGAGCAGAGTTAATCAACTATGTAGCACAAAATGCCGCCATGCCCGTTGTCACCGGTGGAATCGGCGTCTGTCATACCTACGTTGACAACAGCGCTGACCTCGACAAAGCGGTGGCCATTGCCTATAATGCCAAGGTGCAGCGGCCCACAGTATGCAATGCTCTCGATACCCTCCTGGTTCACGCCAACGTAGCCCGCGAGTACCTGCCTAGAATTGCCACCGAGTGGGGCAGGGCAGGAGTAGAGATGCATTGTGATCAGCGAGCACTGGAGATCATACAGACCTTGCCATCGCTCAAGGTCATTTCCGCTACCGACGAAGTCTGGGGCAAAGAGTTCCTGGCACTAGTTGCCGCCATCAAGGTAGTCGGTTCCCTCGATGAGGCACTGGAACACATCGAACATTACGGTTCAGGGCACTCCGAAGCCATCGTGACAGAGGACTATACAGCAGCGATGAGGTTTCTGGACGAAGTTGATGCTGCCTGTGTCTACGTGAATGCCAGTACTCGCTTCACTGACGGTGGCCAGTTTGGGCTAGGGGCAGAGGTAGGTATCAGCACCCAAAAGCTCCACGCCCGAGGTCCTATGGGGCTTAAGGAGCTCACTACCTATAAATGGATATTACTGGGCAATGGACAGGTTCGTCCCTAGGCGCAAAAAAGGAAGCAAACTCACATGGGCGGTCGCCCACCAACGAATGATGAAAATAGACGTACCAGATGCCGTTCGTGGTGAGCTTGTCGAACCATGAACGGCCCTTCGACAAGCTCAGGGCGAACGGATTAAACTTTGCTCTCGGAGCAAATGAAAAGGAGGATCATCATGGGAGACTATCGGTTCGAAAGAGAGTGCCGTACCCCATATTCCGAGGTTTACCTTATTACTGCCGATGACGAGCGAGTGGGGAGGGTGGACCTCCACTTTACCCCATCAATAGTCTATGCCACTCTTTGCGTCGGCGAAAAGGTGACAGCGGATGACATTCAGGAGCTTATCGATCACGTAGATGAAGAGTTGGTGATGTCAGCAGATGTTGCCCGAGATGACTTCATTGTCACAGTATATCAGGGACACGAAGTCGGCATTTTCAGCGATGAAGAATTCGAGGAGGAAGAGGAGGAAGGAGAACCTCTGGGTTAACGCTGACCCTTACCTGCTCTTGTTGAGAACTAATGAACGAGCGGCGTCCTCGATTCTGGCTGCCGTGAGCCCCTGCTCTTGTAGCAACTCCCCGGGTTTCCCCGACCTAACATAGGTATCGTTAATAGCAATGAAGGACATAGGAACCGGCTGCTGTTCGGCTACAACCTGAGCCACGGTACTACCCAGGCCACCCCGACGTATATGCTCCTCGGCGGTGACGATAGCGCCTGTCTCTCGCGCTGCCTTCGCTATAGCATCCTCATCCAAAGGCTTTAGTGTGGACATACTAAGTACCCGGCAGTCAATGCCATCCCGGGCCAGGTTTTGCGCCGCTTCTAGGGCAAAAGCCACCATAATCCCCATGCCAATAACAGTGACGTCCTTACCCTCCCGCAAGGTCGCTGCTTTTCCCAAGTTGAACCGATAGTCAGCGGCATAAACCAATGGCGTTTTGGGACGGCTAAGCCTGATGTAGAAAGGCCCGTAAGTCTGAGCCGCTGCCCTCACCGCCTGAGCTACCTCAGCGGCATCAGCAGGGACAACCACGCTGAAACCGGGGAATGAACAGGCTAGTGCTAGGTCCTCAATAGCGTGGTGCGAGGTGCCATCCTCACCTACAGTGATCCCCCCATGACTGGTGACTATCTTAACGTTTAGCCCCGGTTGGGCTATGCTCATTCGTATCTGATCGAAGCAACGTCCGGGGGCAAAAACAGCAAAAGTGCTGGCAAACACCGTTTTTCCTGACGCAGCGAGCCCGGCAGCAATACCGATCATGTTCTGTTCAGCGATACCGCAATCGAAAAACCTCCCCGGGAACTTCTCAGCGAAGAGCCTGGTCATTGTCGACTTCGAGAGATCGGCATCAAGGACAACGATATCCGGGTTTTCCTCGCCCAGCTCCACGAGGGTTTCCCCGTAAGCTTCCCTGGTGCTCTGCTCCATGGCTACTTCAACTCCTCAAGCGCCCTCTCCACCTCGGCAGCAGTGGGAGCCCTGCCGTGAAACTCAGGGTTGTTCTCCATAAAGCTAACCCCCTTGCCCTTGATAGTGTGGGCAATGACGGCAGTAGGCCTTCCCTTAACCTGCTTTGCCTCATCAAAGGCTGTGATCAATTGAGAGAGGTCGTGTCCATCAACCTCTATGGTGTGCCAGCCAAAGGCCTTCCACTTCTCAGCCAAGGGTTCGATGTTCATCACCTCACGGTTCCAGCCATCGATTTGCTGTTTATTATGGTCGATGATAGCGACAAGGTTATCGAGTTTGAAGTGGGCTGAAGCCATGGCTGCTTCCCAAACCTGTCCTTCATCGCATTCCCCATCACCCAATAGTATGTACACTCGATAGTCTCGACTATCAAGGCGGCTGGCTAGCGCGATGCCGATGCCAAAGGAGAGACCCTGACCTAGTGAGCCCGAAGACATCTCCACCCCCAGGGTGGCGGTCATATCGCAATGACCTTGCAGACAGCTACCCAGAGCCCTCAGGGTGGCGAGTTCACCCACATCGAAGTATCCGCTCTCAGCAAGCGCCGCGTAGAGGAGTGGAGCAGCATGACCTTTACTTAGGACAAATCGGTCACGATCTTCCCAGCACGGGTTGGCTGGGTTATGGCGCAAATACTTGAAGTAAAGGGCTGTGATGATCTCAGCAGCAGAAAGCGAGCCCCCAGGATGCCCACTCCCTGCCTTCCCGGTCATCTTGATGACATGACGGCGCAGCTTCTTCGCCATTTCCGCCATCTCCTCCAAGGACAAAATCATCAAGGACGGCCTTTCCCGCAGGAAATTAACAGCCTCGGCGGTTACGTCTGCCGAGGCTCCAGGGTTAGCACGCTCTTCCCCTGCACCTTGACCAGATAGGGACATTTGTACCTCCAGCAACGCAATTATACATTATCCTTGTCCCTTCGTCTATACCTTGTTATAATCCTATCACAATTTTGTAACAATCTTGTAATAATCCTGTAATGATTATAGATTTTCACACCCATATATTTCCTCCAAAAGTGATAGAAAACCGTGATTCTTATATAGGCCGAGATCCCTGCTTTGACCTCCTCTATGCTGACCCTAAAACCAAGCTTGCCACCGCCGATGATCTCATCGCTAACATGGACAACGAGGGCATAGATGTCTCGGTAGTGCTCAACATCGGGTGGTGTAGCCACGAGCTTTGCCTCGAAACCAACGACTATATAATGGAAGCGATAGCACGATATCCCAACAGGCTAGTGGGCTTCTGTGCAGTGCAACCGCTCGCCAGCGAGAAGGCATTGGTCGAGCTCGAGCGCTGCGTACGAGGCGGAGTTAAAGGTATCGGAGAACTGAGATGCGATACGCAAGGGTTCGACCTCGCCGACGAGGCCACGATGAGACCCATCGCTCAAGTAGCAATGGAGCATCATCTGGTTCTCCTGACTCATTCCTCCGAACCGGTGGGGCACTCCTATCCAGGAAAAGGCGCCATAACCCCTGATATTCTATACCGCTTCATACGAAACTTCCCTGACCTAAGAGTGGTGTGCGCCCATTGGGGTGGTGGGTTACCCTTTTACGCCCTGATGCCAGAGGTTTCCAGGGCGTTGTCCAACGTCTATTTCGATACGGCCGCCTCACCTTTCCTTTACCAGGATGCCATCTTCGAACATGTGGTAGGAATCGTTGGAGCGGACAAGATCCTTTTTGGCAGCGACCACCCGCTCATCGGACAAAGCAGGATTGTCCAATCGATCCGCTCTCTCAAACTTCCCGAAGAGGCCCAAAGCATGATCCTTGGAGGAAATGCCGAGAGGATTTTGGCGCTGACCTAATACTTTCACCATGGAACCTGTACGTGCCTTTATCGCCATCGAATTGCCGAATTCAGTTAAATCTACCCTTTCCCAATTACAACACAATCTCAAGCAAAGCGACCACGCTTCCGTGAAATGGGTTGACCCCGAAAGCATTCATCTCACTCTCAAGTTTCTGGGCAACATCGCCGCAGGGACGATACCAGAGCTAACGAAGGCGATCTCCGAAGCTGCCAGAGGAATCGCCCCCCTCCGACTGGAACTCGGCGAGCTGGGCGTCTTCCCCAATCTCCGTGCTCTTCGGGTAGTTTGGGTGGGGCTTGGTGGTGAAATAGCCACTCTATCTGTCATTCAAGAGAACATCGAGAGTGCTCTCACTCCCCTTGGCTTTCCCCCTGAAAGGCGAGCCTTCTCCCCCCACCTCACCCTGGGACGGGTTCGGGAGAGAGCCTCACCCGAAGAGCGGCGCCGTTTGGGAGAGGCTGTTGCCTCGCTAAAGATAGATACCAAGCTATCCTTCACCGTCGACTCACTCAGCCTCATGAGAAGTAGACTAACCAGGGAGGGTGCATTCTATAGTCGCCTCTCCTCAGTTGCGTTGCAAAGGGGCTGAGTGCGGTGGGTTGCCAAGAGTCTACAGTTGGTATATACTGTGGGCGTCATTATATGAATGGGAGGTGGCTCTGTGGAGAACTTCGTTTTCCCCAAATGCCAGAAATGTAGCGCTGGCGACTTGGTGCCTCTGTCTGATTTCGGCAGCCAGGGGGCGCCTATCCACTATAAAGTCTGGGTTTGTACCAATCCCGAATGTGGCTTCAACATGAAAATCAGAAATGGCGACATTTATTTGAATGAGCCAATACTAAGCGGGACAGCGCATAGCTCTCGCTACCGCTAGACGAATATACAGAGTATATATTTGTCTTTACTGTTATAGCTTGGTGGCGGGTGATGAAGAGAGGCAGGTTCGCTTACTCCAGATAGTCTTTTAGCTTCTTTGACCTGCTAGGGTGACGCAGCTTACGAAGTGCTTTAGCTTCAATTTGTCGGATGCGTTCCCTAGTAACGCCAAATTCTTTGCCAACCTCTTCCAGGGTGCGGCTACGCCCGTCTTCGAGACCAAATCTTAGTTGGAGAACGCGACGCTCCCTGGGAGTTAGAGTGGAGAGCACCTCCTCAACCTGATCCTTGAGCAAGTTCAGTGAAGCAGCCTCCACAGGAGGCATGGTGGAGCGGTCTTCGATGAAGTCACCAAGGTGACTATCTTCCTCTTCTCCTATTGGCATCTCCAAAGACACCGGCTCTTGGGATATCTTGATAATCTCCCTTACCTTTTCAGGGGAAATACCCATACCCCTAGCTATTTCCTCGGAGGTCGGTTCGCGCCCATACTCCTGAGACAAGCGTCTACTTGTTCGAATAAGCTTGTTTATGGTCTCTACCATATGAACGGGGATGCGAATGGTACGTGCTTTGTCTGCTATATCCCTGGTGATCGCCTGGCGGATCCACCAAGTAGCATAAGTGCTGAATTTATACCCCTTGCGGTAGTCGAACTTCTCCACCGCCCGGATGAGTCCAATGTTACCCTCCTGAATAAGATCAAGGAGTGACATGCCTCGCCCGATGTATTTCTTAGCGATGCTGACCACAAGGCGAAGGTTAGCTTCGATTAGGTGCCGCTGCGCCTTGGCACCTTCCTCCTTCAAATGCCCCCAATGATCTCGCAGTTGAGGCTCAAATGGTTCGATATTATTTCGCAACTCGGGCTGTAAGGCTAAGCTGACCAAGTCGGAGAATGAGCATCTCTCCCCAATGACATGGAGCACATCCGGGGGAACAATAGCAGTAAGGAGAGAAAGATCCTTGAGTGCCCCTTCCGCCTCGTGAGGATTTGTAGCAGTCCTCTCGACCACACCATTTAACAAGCTCTGGGTGATCTCACTATCGATAGCGGTTCGTACCTTGGGGTCGCGAATTCGCTGGGGCACACCAACCGGCCTTGGTAGATCAAGCTCCTCCTCCAATGCAATAATGAAAGGAGAAGCCTGACCCAGCATGGTTAGCACGGCAATTGCAGTATCGACAGGAGAAGGAAATTGCCCGTATCTATTGAGCCATTCCTCTTCAATTCTCCTAATGTATTTGCCTTCTTCCATCCTCCTCGCCAGCTGCTTCTCCTCTCTAGCGTTGAGCAAAGAAACGCGCCCCATCTCCCGAAGGTACATCCTTACTGGGTCGTCGATCATTTCCTCCAGCTCCAACCCAGCCTCTTGCAGTTCTCCGACCTCAGCTTCCGCCTGCCAAATCTCGGTGTCAGGGGGCTCCGTCACAGTCAAAACCCCTAGCCCGTCACTCACTTTAGCCTTGCTCTCGGCTAGTGAGACAAGGATGTCCTCTTCGTGCACTGCGCCTCCCTCAAGTTTCGACCCAGATGCAAAGATGTCCTCTTCCTGCTCCTCTTCCTCCTCCTCGTCCTTGGTCACGGATGCATAGATATCCTCTGGTAAGAGGTCGCCCTCTTCATAGAGAAATTCTTCAAGTTCCTTCGGTTCCTCTCTCATTGCTCCTCTCTATCAAAAAAGCTTGGTTCAGTCTTTTCCTTCATCGTCTGGACAATGCGCGTATCTACTTCTACGGTCCTCCGCTGGATAGTAGCTACACTTTCCGAGTCCAAATCTCCGGTACTAACCTTAGGCACATCTTCAGAGGTGAAAAACTCCTCCTGGAGCCTTAACCTTCGTTCCTCAAGACGCCGCATGCAGTGGGCAAGCGCTGTTTCCCATACCACGTCGTCAGCAGGGGGCAGAGCCTTCTCAGATAGTGCCTTGAGGTGCCCTTGGAGTTCGATAATGATCATCTGAGATAACTCATCAGCATTTGAAGCATCGCGCCAGGCGGTAAATACCTCCCTATTTTCACTACGCTCAAAATGCTCAGGGGTAAGCCCCTTGGCTCTATCCCTCAGTTCCGAATGCTGTAGCAACAAAGCAAGGCAGTACTCCTCCAGTGGATCACCGGATGGGGCAGGGGCAATAGGCTTGGACTCGCCCCTCCTGACCTTCTCACTCCGAGTGCGATGCAGACGTGCCGACATCCCTAAGAGCGTTCTCTCATTGACTCCTAGCAAACCAGCTAACTTCCCCAGATAGAACTCTCGTGCCACATCATCCTCCAACTCAGCGATCAGGGGCAAGAGTTGCTCGCTTGCCAGCGACTTCCCCTCCGGCTTGGTAAGGTCCACCTTTGAAGCAACCACTGCAATAAGGTGATCCATTAAAGGTAAAGCCTGGTCAACCAACCGTTGCCATTCCTGAGGATCTTCTTGAATTACCGCATCAGGATCTTTGCCCTGGGGCAAGGGAATTATGCTTATCTCGGCTCTAAGCTTGGAGGTGGTTCCAAGCAAAGTAGGCATTGTCAAATCCTCCCGATCAAGCGAACGGCGAGCGATCTCGATGCCACGCATAGTAGCAGCATCGCCAGCCACATCGGGATCGAGGGCGAAAGCCAGACTCCTGGTCAATCCTCTAAGTATCTTTATTTGCTTCTCGGTAAGAGCAGTTCCCATCGAGGCCACCACGTTGGCCGCACCATGCTGATGAGCGGTAATAACATCCATGTAACCCTCAACGATAACCGCCAGCTTCCTCTCTCGAATTGCGCCCTTGGCACGATCGATGCCATAGAGGACGCCGCTCTTATCGAAAACCGCCGTCTGCGGCGAGTTTAGATACTTAGGTAAGGAATCATCCAGAGCACGAGCGCCAAAGCCGACAACCCTTCCTTTGATATCCCTGATAGGAAACATCAGCCGGTGACGAAAGTAGTCATATGTTCTGCCTTCCTTTTCTCCAAGCAACCCCAGTGCCAGGAGTTCTTTCTCCGCGTAACCTAGCTCTATAAGATGCTTTTTCAGCCCTTCCCCTGGGCTGAAGCCTAGCTGGAAGTCAGCAACTGCCTTTTGGTCAAGACCACGCTTGTTGACATAATCCCGCGCTGGTTCAGCTACCGGCTCCTTCAAGAGCCAATCGTGGTAGTATTGCCCCGCCGCCTCGTTTATCCCATAAAGCCCCTCCTTTGCCTTGTCCTCAGCGGCCTCCTTCCTCGGAGCTAGGGAGACGCCTGCTCTCTCCGCCAGCACCTTCAGCGCCTCGCTGAAGTCAACTCCTTCCTTTTTCACCACGAAGGAGAAAAGGTCCCCACCGGAGCCGCAGCCAAAGCACCTCCAGGATTGCCGCTCGGGGAAGACAAAGAAGGAAGGCGTCCTCTCTTCATGAAACGGGCAAAGAGCCTTGAAGTTACGCCCCGCTTTCTCCAGCCTGAGGTAACCGCCAACGATGTCGACTATATCCAGCCTTTGCTTTATCTCATCGATGGTGCTCATACTAGTAACCCTGCTGTTTGAAGGTCAAGACACCGTGTTCCTCAGCCAACCTCAGCGCATAGTTATCAGTCATGCCCGCGATGTAGTCCACCACCCCGCGCTCTACATCATCGCCGCTGACACATTCGCTAGGAAGCTTGTCTGGACTCTTGATAAAGTATTGACATAGGAAACGTACCACGTGCCTTGCTCTTTCGGCTTCTGCCCTTGCTGTCTGAACCTCATATACATTCTGGAAAAGGAACTGACGCAGGTTATTCGCCACCTCCAGAACCTGTGGACTCATGGTGATCAGCGGCGGCTTACCCTCAACCAGACCCGTAGCCGGCCAAGACTGATCAATAATATCGCAGACCATGGTGTTAATCCTCTCCGAATTTGATGCCCCTAAGACGGCGACTGCTGAGCGGGGTAGATCACCCTCATTGATGAGTCCGGCTCTTATGGCATCGCCGATGTCATGGTTAATATAGGCTACAGAATCAGCCAGCCTGCATATCTGGGCCTCCAGGGTGCTCGGAAGATCCCAGATGTGGCCCAAAATATCCTGCCTACTCTTGGAATGTTTCAGGATGCCCTCTCTCACTTCCCAGGTCAGGTTGAGTCCTTTGCCATCCTTCTCCAGCGATTCGACAACCCTCAGGCTTTGTTCATTGTGGCTAAATCCCTGGGAACATAGACCGTTAAGCACCTCCTCTCCTACATGGCCGAAGGGAGTATGTCCCAGATCATGGCCAAGGGAAATCGCTTCGGCAAGGTCCTCATTGAGGTTTAGGGCGCGAGCGATGGAGCGTGCGATCTGAGACACCTCTAACGTATGGGTGAGCCGGGTAACATAGTGATCACCTAGGGGAGCGACGAACACCTGAGTCTTGTGTTTGAGCCGGCGAAACGCTTTGGAGTGGATGATGCGGTCACGATCACGCTGGAACTCGGTGCGCATCTCCGATGGAGCCTCAGCCCTCACCCTACCCTGGGTTAGCCTGCTCTTCGCCGCGTAAGGCGATAAACTCTCCTCCCTCTCCTCCAGCCGCTGGCGAATGCCATTGTATATCATAAAAGGTATTCGCTTACGATGTCACTCTGGATAGTCTCTGCTCCGCAGCAGCGATGATTTCCCTGGTTTCATCAATGACATCTCGATTCACCGACACCGACGTGATTCCCCACTGCACAAGCTTCTCCGTGATCTCAGGATAGACCGAAGGCGCCTGCCCACAGATAGAACAAGTAACCCCTCTTACAACCGCAGCTTTAGTCACTCTCTCGAGAGCCATAAGCACCGCCTCATTTCGTTCATCGAACTGCTCAGCAAGCACCTCATTATCCCGATCGACTCCCAGGATAAGCTGGGTGAGGTCATTTGAGCCAATGGAGACGCCATCGATCCCGACATCGAGGAACTTGTCAATGAGAAAGACATTGGACGGCACTTCGACCATCATCCACAGCTTGAAGTCCTGAGAGCGGTGCAGCCCCTCGGCAGCCAGCATCTTCTTGACTTCAGCCAATCCAGCCACCGTACGCACAAAGGGAATCATCACCCACAGGTTCTTGTAGTTCTCCCTCACCCTCTTTATTGCCTCTGTCTCCAGATTGAAGATATCGCGTTCCTTGATATAGCGGGCGGCTCCCCTGTAGCCAATCATGGGATTCTCTTCTTGCTCCTCGTACTCCTCACCACCCTTAAGGTGACGGTATTCATTAGTCTTGAAATCCGTAGTGCGGTAGACAACCGGTCGAGGAACGAAGGCCCTGGCAAAGGTGGTAAGCCCTTGAGCGAGCGTAGATGTGAACTCCTCACCCCTGCCTTCCTTGAGCATGTATCTCGGGTGCTCCCCAATCTCAGCGATCACGAACTCTGCACGAAGAAGCCCTACTCCATCGACATCGAGAGCAGCTACAGCCTCAGCCAGCTCCGGTTCGGCGAGATTGACATAAAGCTTGGTGCGAGTTTTGACTATCTTTTTGGGGGCGGTGACTGAGGGAGTTGCTACCTTGGCCGCTACCCTGCCTTCATAGACCTTCCCCTGCGATCCATCCACAGTGACCACCTGATCTGGCTTAAGTACCTGGCTGCCATCGCCGGTTCCCACCACACAGGGGACTCCCAGCTCCCTGCTCACAATCGCAGCATGGCAAGTCCTACCACCTCGGTCGGTGACGATGCCCGTTGCCCGTTTCATCGCGGGCACAAAATCCGGGGTGGTCATCTCAGCTACCAGAACGTCTCCTTCTTTCACCTCACTTATCCTGGAGCCATCCAGCACGACCTTCACCGGACCGGACCCGAGCCCAGGGCTTGCCGGAGAGCCGCTGACGAGAACAGGTGCTCCGAGCACCTCCTGCGCCACTTCTTCACCGACCGGCTTTAGCGTGGTTATGGGACGAGTCTGAACAATATAGAGTTCTCCACCTTCTTTAGCCCATTCGATATCCTGAGGAAATTGATAGAGGTCCTCGATCTTTGCGCCTAGCTTAGCCAAGGTAATGATCTCATCATCGCTCAATTTCTGCTCTTCCTGAAAAGCCTCCGAAACTGGAAGCCTGATGTTGGCCTCCTCAATGTCCCGTCCACTTTCTGGGCTTTTAACCAGTTGCCAATCTTGTTTGGCAATTCGCTTCTCCAAGATACCGAAATCGCCCTTATTCACCAGATAGAGGTCAGGGGTCACCTCTCCAGAGACAATAGCCTCGCCCAAGCCATAAACAGCTTCAATGGTGATCTTATCCTCATTTGTTAGCGGTTCCACAGTGAACATAACACCGGCCGCCTCCGATTGCAGCATCTTCTGCACCGGCACTGCAATCCCCACCTTGAGATGGTCAAGGCCTTGCTCGTGCCTGTAGAAAATGGCCCTGGGCTCAAACAGCGAGGCCCAGCATCCCTGTACCGCGGCGACGACCTCATCTTCACCCTGAACATTGAGAAAAGTGCGGTGCTGACCAGCAAAGGAGGCCTCGGGCAGGTCTTCGGCGGTGGCCGAGGAGCGTACTGCCACCAAGCCACCCATCTTACTGTAGGCCTCCCCTATCTCATCAGCAACATGTTGAGGCATCCTGGCATTGGTTATCACCTCTTTGATGCTCGCAGAGACCTGTCTGAGTTGCTCACTGTCATCTGGGTTCAATGGTTCCAGAATCTCTCCAATCTTCCCCTGGAGCTCCGACTCGTCTAAGAAGAGAAAATAGCTCTCGGTGGTAACAATGAATCCCGGAGGCACCGGGATCGCCGCTTTGGTAAGTTCCCCTAGGTTCGCCCCCTTGCCTCCAACCAGGAGGAGATCCTCTTTGTCAACCTCATCGAACCAAACGAGCCCTTTGCCGTCTTTTTTCATAATGTGAAACTTCCCCCAGTTCGATTTTTTGATAGCGAAGACGCCGATGTGCGTATTATACCACTTTGCAGCAACTTTTAAAGAAGAAGCATACAACAGAATAAACCCTTAGTCAAAAAGGGCTACACACCGTAGACTAGTCCCTCTGAGGCACCTGGCTCCAGTCGCCCCAGGTAATCTTCTCAGGATCGCTGAACACCCCCCTCTCCCTGGCCAACTCCCTTATCTTCAGCAAAGTGGCGTTAACCTCGGGAGTGAGAAGCACCCACTCATCCCCTGACGGAACCCAGTAGGGAGAGGTGATACGCATCGCTTTTCCTTCTTTGACGTTGAGGTAGATGCCGAACCTGTCATGCTGCATCATAGACCTCCTTGCCAGTTCTTCCTCACCACCTCATCCAGCGCCAGCGCCACCTCATCAATGACGTCATCGGGAGTGGATGCCCCCGCGGTAATCCCAACGCGGCGATGTCCCCGAAGCCACGAAGGATCGATCTCTGCTGCCGTCTCAATATGGTAGGTGACAACACCGGTGTCTGCACAAATTCTGGCGAGGCGCTCGGTGTTAGCGCTATCTTGCCCGCCGACCACAAACATCAGATCCACTCTCTCCGCCAATTCAAGGGCAGCCGCCTGGTGTTTGCTCGTGGCATCGCATATGGTATTGAAGATGCGTAGCTCAGAGAACCTGGCTAATTTGTGGGAGATAACCCGTCCCACAAATTCCGCAAAGCGCTGCTGGTTCTGAGTGGTCTGGCAGAGAATGCCCAAGCGCCGAGGCAGAGCATCAAGCCGCGGGACCTCCAATGAAGCGCTCGCCTTCTCACCAGCCCATCCAAGCACGCCCCGAACCTCAGGATGGGAAGCATCGCCGAAAACCAGCACCCAGAACCCCGCCTTCCCCAGTCTCTGAGCCACGACCTGCGCTTTGCGCACAAAGGGACAGGTGGCATCGATTACCTCAAGACCCCGAGATTTTACCTGCTCCATAACCTCTGGACCGACACCGTGCGAGGTAATAACAACGATACTGCCTTGTATCTCATCCAAACTCGCTGCCACGCTAACCCCACACCAGGCAAGCCTATCCACAACCTGCCGGTTATGGACAAGGGTACCCAGGGTCTGAAGCGAACCTTGTTCCCGCGCCGCCCTCTCCACAAGCTCAATAGCCCGTCTCACCCCAAAGCAAAATCCCATTTCAGAGGCCCTTTCAATCTCCATTCTCACTCCTCAAGCTGCCTCGAAGATCATAGACACCCCGATAGCTCTTGGGCAGAAGCTCAGCGATGTGCTCCATGATCGACTCAGAGTGTTGAGCCAACCTGGAACGAGTCAGTTTCTCTCCTGCAGAAGGCAGGAGAAAAGGACGACCTATGGTCACGGTAATTCGTGGTCGATGCAGGATGAAGCCGATACCTTTCACCCGCTCGCTGCCGCTGATGCCCACGGGAAGTACAGGAACACCGGAGCGAGCAGCCAAGAGCGATGTGCCAGGTTGAGGTGATTGCAATTGAGCATTAGGACTCCTCTTCCCCTCAGGGAACATGCCCAGTACCCCTCCATTTTGGAGCGCTGCCAGCGCCCAGCGCAGTGCCACCCTATCCAACTGCCCCCGTCTCACTGGGAAGGCACCATAGCCTTGAACTATAGCCCTTACCTTCCACGAGCGGAAAAGCTCCTCCTTAGCTATAAAGTTGATCCTTCGTGGGACGCTGGCACTGAGAAGGGGAGGGTCGATGACATTGTGATGGTTGGCCGCTATAATCAGGGGACCTGTTCGGGGAACATTTTCCTTGCCCTCGACCCGCCACCTGGTTAGGGCTATGAGTAGAACTTTCATTGTAGTGGTGGCGGCATCGTAGAATAGTCTCATTGACGTGCTTCGATAATGCCAACTATCCGGGCTAGCACCTGTTCCACGTCGAGGCCATCGGTGTCGACGATCTCAGCATCTGCACCCGCCTGAAGCGGTGACAGAGCACCCTCGCTACCGAGCAGATCCCGCTTCTCCAAGTCGGCTTCTCCAAGTCGGCCACGATAGGTTCATAGCCTGCTCCCCGCGCTTGAGCTCCAGGTAGCAACGGCGAGCCCTTTCCTCAGGAGAAGCAGCAAGGTATATCTTCAGCTCCGCGTCCGGCAAGACCACTCGAATAAAGCCCAGATTCCCAATTATATCCCACCATGAGTGATAGCGCAAACCCCAGCCCTGCCTTCTGCGCCGGAGAGCTACAGCCAGCGAAGTTATCCCTATTAACGAGAGGAAAGAAGATATGCCCACGTACAGCCAGCTATTGGTCTGGCTAGCAGAAGTTGGTGTAGGGGCGAGTGTAGGCGTGGGCATAGGAGTTAACGTGGGAATGGCAACTTTGCAATACACTCCACTGTTTTCCGGTTCGGCTGCCAGATATTCAACTGACGACAGGAGGGGCTAGCGTCCGGGGACCCCAATAACGGCTGTCCAAAACGGGGAGGGCAAGGCAAAGTCGCAATCGCGACCAAAAACGAGGCGCTCGAAAACGAGTTGGTTTTGGAACGGGTCTGTAGCGCAAGCTGCCTGGGAATGGCTGGATTGCACGGTATTGACTCTGGTGCATTCCCCCTAGGTGGCCCTGTTCCAAGACTTGATCCAGTTTGCTGGAGCACCTCTCCTGCGTGCCACCAGGAAGATGGCGGCGAACGCGATCACCACAACTGCGGCGATGATGCTTGCAACTAGCCACCAGCTTATCACCGCTGCGGGCTTGACCAGAATCGCGAAATAGGTGAAGCCGCTCACCTCAGCCGTAATGGTATTGTTTTCAGTGTCCACGGTCGACTCAAGCGGTACCCACTCCTGCCTCAGAACATCGAAGTAAGCGATGACCAGGTCTTCCTCATCGACTCCCTTGGGGCACGACGCTGGATCGTACTCAAAGGTGAGTATCAATGGTGGTACGAAGGTGGCGCCATCAGGTCCCAGGTCAAAGGCAAGCCCGATAACGTGGCAATCGGTTCGGGGTGCAGGCCGATCATCAACTGGTTGTAGCTCTAGAGCTTGCAGCGGATTGCCCTCTCCCCTAAGCGCCGTGGTGCCACTACCGATCTCCAATCTCAGTGTTCCATCGGCACTGCTGTACTCGATGTCTTGCTGTAACACGCCGTTTTCATCTATTGCCCCTGAGAGGTCGATCAGTGTTGGCGCCGGCGTAGGGGTGGGCGTGGGCGTTGGCATTAGCGTTAACGTCACCGTTAGTGACGGTGTCACTGTGGGTGTCGGCACGGTAGTTGCCGTTGCACTAGGCGACACCGTGGGCGTGGGCGTAGGTGTTGGTGATGGCGCGGGCGTAGGAGTTGATGTCGGGGTGGCAAACTCCAAGCCATAGCCAGGAGAAGGAGCCTCATTGTCGACAAAGTCGCTGGCCTGATCGGTATCCAGGCCCGGAGGTTGGCGCTCCAGAGAATGACCTTCAGCCACATCCTGACAGGGCGGCAACAGCTTGCTGGCATGGTCACCATAGGACAGCGCGTCAATGATCTTACCCGTAGAATCTATAAGTACCAGGCAATCTCCCACGTTGTTCAACCCATTGCCGATGCTGCCATCAGCCACGAAAACTATATCGCCACTGAAGTTTGGGAAATTATCGTAGAAATCAGCTCCAGCAGCGATCACGGCAAAGCCTCCAGGAGGAAGTTGCAGGCTTGCGATGTAATCGACCCCGTAGTTATCCACAATTCCCCAACCCGTCAAATCAACCGTCCCATCTGTTTGATTGAGGAGTTCCAGCCACTCAAAGGCAGCATCCACGCCTGCCTGAATAGGATCATATTGAACCTCGTTGATCACGATACCGCCTTCATTTACTTGAGCTGGGATCAGCGTCGGTGTGGGTGTGGGCGTGGGTGTTGGTGTGGCTGTGGGCGTTGGCGTGGGTGTGGGCGTGGGTGTGGGTGTGGGCGTGGGCGTGGGCGTGGGTGTTGGTGTGGCTGTGGGTGTGGGTGTGGGCGTGGGCGTTGGCGTGGGTGTGGGCGTGGGTGTGGGTGTGGGTGTGGGTGTGGGCGTGGGCGTGGGTGTGGGAAACTCCAAGCCGTAGCCAGGAGAAGGAGACCCATTGTCGACAAAGTCGCTGGCCTGATCGCTATCCAGTCCTGCGGGTTGGCGCTCCAGAGAATGACCTTCAGCCACATCCCAACAGGGCAGCAACATTATGCTGGCATCGTCACCGTAGGACAGCGCGTCAATGACCTTACCCTTAGAATCCGCAAGTACCAGGCAATCTCCCTCGTTGTTCAGCCCGTTGCCGATGCTGCCATCAGCTATGAAAAGTATATCACCAGTGAAGTTTGGAAAGTTATCGTAGAACCCGCCTCCAGCAGCAATCACGGCGAAGCCCCCAGGGGGGAGTTGCAGGCTTGGGATGTAATCGAACCCGTGGTTGTCTACAATTATCCAACCCGTCAAATCAACCGTCCAAGCTGTTCGATTAAGGAGTTCCAGCCACTCAAAGGCAGCATCTACGCCCCCCTGAATAGGATCATATTGAACCTCGTTGATCACAATGTCGCCTTCGTTTACTGGGGTTGGGAT
>Ga0114930_10002434_pt1 | contig 16798 bp, 12 predicted proteins | sample AnhtaG_FD_87300 | JGI IMG/M metagenome (GOLD analysis project Ga0114930, IMG submission 87300) | Deep subsurface microbial communities from Anholt, Denmark to uncover new lineages of life (NeLLi) - Anholt_01485 metaG | ecosystem: Environmental > Aquatic > Marine > Oceanic > Sediment | place... | reverse complement strand
TCCCGCCGGACTTCGTCGCCGCCATCGACATCGGCATCGAAGCCATCGCCTATCGCGGCCAGTCGATGCAACAGGCCAAACTGCTGCTGGAGGTGCTGAACGGAGTCGCGACCGTCAAGCGGCTCGGCGCGCGCCTTCCCGCCGGGTCCAGCGTGCTGGTGGCAAACCTGCCCCTGCCGCTCGGCGGCCAGGCGCCCGCGATCCCCGACGGCCGTATCGAGGCGCATTCCGACAACCTGCGCGGCTTGCTGGAATGGCTGGGCGCGGACCTGTCGTCGATTCCCGCCGGTCGCCTCGGCCGCTTCGACCTCAAGGCGGGCGTGCGGAGCGACGGCCGGACGGTGCAGATCGCAAACCTCGATTCGACGCTCGATTCCTCGCGCCTGACCGGCGGTGTGAGCATGGCGTGGCAGGGGCGGCCCGGCTTCGGCGTGCGCGCCAATCTCGACCGCATCAATCTCGACGCGTACCTGCCGGCCGCGGGCGCGAAACCGCGCGCCGGGGCCGCGCCGGCGGCCGCTCCCGGCGGCGACGTGCTGCAACGGCTCGAAACCTTCGACCTGGACCTGGCGGCGGAGATCGGCACGCTGACCTACCGCGAAACGCCGATCCAGGGCGTGAAGCTGGCGCTGGAGCTGGTCAACGGCCGCCTCAACGTCAAGGACCTGAGCGCGCGCGACCTCGCCGGCGCGCAGGCCGAGATGAAGCTGGTCGCGGACAAGCTGTCGACCAGCCCGGCGTTCTCGACCGCCTTCGGCCTGCGCGCGCCCGACGCGCGGCGCCTGATCAAGTTCATGAGCGGCGTGGACGCGCCGCCGGCCGCGGGCGCGGCGGGGGCGCTGAGCCTCAGCGGCACCGCGACCGGCACGCGCGACGCGTTCAAGATCGACACGGCGATGCAGGGCCTCGGCGGCCAGGCCAAGGTGGCGGGTTCGCTGGCGCAGTTGACCCAGCAGGCGCCCAAGATCGACCTCGTCGTCGATGCGGCGTTCCCCGAATTCGGCCCGGTGCTGACCGCCTTCGCCGGCGGTGCCGCCAAGCATGGCCAGCAGAAGCTGGGCCCGGTGTCGCTCAAGTCGCGCCTCGCGAACACCGGCCCGGATTCGATCGCGCTGCGCCAGACCGAGCTGCGCGCCTTCGGCGGCGCGATGACGATGGAAGGCACCGTCGGCAAGCTTTCGTCGGCGGAGCCGTCGGTCGACCTGTCCGCAGCCATGAATGTGCCGAGCCTCAGGCCGCTGCTCGCCGCCTTCAACCCCGATCCGCAGCTGATGGCGACCGCCGACCAGCTGGGCGCGCTCAGCTTCGCCGGCAAGGCCGTCGGCAGCGCCAAGAAATTGGCCCTGCGCGACGCGGCGCTGAACGGCCTCGGCGGCTCGGTGAAGCTCAGCGGCGACGTGCTCGACGCCGGCCGGCGCTACGACCTGAGCGCCGACGTCCAGAATTTCAGCGTGGGGCCGCTGATGGCGGCTCTGCCCGGGCCGGTGATCACCGCCGCAGGGGCGAAGCAACTTGGGTCCATGACCGGCAAGATCGCGATCAAGGGCGCGCTCGACAACCTGTCCGTCACAATGCAGAACGTCGCGCTGAGGGGCTTTGGCGGCTCGATGGCGCTGAACGGCGGTATCACCGATGCCGCCGATCCCACGCGCAAGCTGGACTTGAGCTTCGACATCGACCGGGTGGAGCTGGGCCAGATGCTGGCCGCGTTCCCGGCGGCCGGCGCATCGCCGGCGCTGGCGAGCGGGCTCAAGACCACTACCATCAAGGGCGCGGTCAAGGGGGCGGGCAGCTCGCCTTCGGTGACGCTCAATCCCGCGACGGTCCAGGCATTCGGCGGCACCGTGTCGGTCAACGGCACCGTGACCGACGCTTCCTCGCCCTCGGCCAAGTACGACCTGACCGCGAGCGCAAACGTGCCGAGCCTGTACCAGATGCTGCTGGCGTTCTACCGCCCCGCCTATCAGTTCGCCGGTCCGCTCGCGTTCAACAACGTGCGTTTGGTGGGCGACGGCAAGCGGGTGAAGATCGACAATCTGGTCGGAACCTTGGGGCCGGTCGGAGTGAGCGCGCAGGGCTACTTCACCCTCGAAGGCAAGCGACCGCGGGTCGACATGGACGTGAAGACCACCGGCGACCTGTTCGTCGACGCCTTCCTGCCGGCCGAGGTGCAAAAGCGCACGGACATCGAGCCGTATTGGCGCATGCTGTTTCCCGGCCTGCTGCCTGCAGCGGACGAGCGCGGCATTCTGCTGGCGCAGACCCCGACTCAGCAAAAGCCCGCAACCACCGCGGCGCCGGCGCAGCCGGCGGCGCCCTATCAGCCGGTGCAGATCGCGGCACCACCGCCGCCCAACGCACCGGTGGACCAGCGTTGGTCGCGCGCGCCGTTCAATCTCGACACGCTCAGGGCCTACGATGCGAACCTGCGCTTGGGCGGCATCCAATCGATCCGCTTCCGCAACTATTCGGCGCAGAACCTGACGGCCGCGGTCGCGCTGGACGACGGTGCCCTGACCGCAACGAAGATCGCCGGAACGGCGTTCGGCGGCGGCCTTACTGGCGAAATTGCGTTCAACGCCAACGGGGTGCCGCGCGGCAACGTGCACATCACGCTTAACCGAGCGAACGCATACGGGCTGATGAAAGCGGTCGCCAACAACGACAAGGTCGATGGCTGGATTTCGACCGACGCCAGGCTCCAGTTCCAGGGCCGCAACGAAGCGGAGGTGGTTTCGACCCTGACCGGGGGCGCCGCATTGCAGGGCGAGGTAAAGGCGCGACTCTCCGGCACCGAGCGCCTACTGGTCGGCGGAACGCAGGGCCTGGGCGGCTTGCTGGGCGGAACCGTGGATTCCGTCTCGCAGACCCTGACCGCGGCGACCGGCGGGGCGTCGAGCGGCCTGATCGGTGCGCTCAGCATGGTCGGTCTAATGATGGTGGACGAGCCCGGCAAGCTCTCGGGCTTCGTCGACTTCCGCAACGGCCTGATGACCGAGCGCAACCTGCAGATCGTCAACAGCAAGGTGCTGATCGTCACGCACGGCTGGGTCAGCCTTCCGGTCTATCGCCAGGACTTCGCGATCGAGGCCTACAACCGCCAGGCCGCGCCTCCGCCCGCCGGCCAGGCGCAGCAGCCCTACATCGGCGTGCAGCTGCGCGGTCCGTTGGACGAGAAGCGCAACGTCCGCGCTTACGGCGAGCGGGTGCAGCGCGGCGTGTCGACGGGCGGCGGGCTCGGCAACATCCAGGACATCCTGAAGGGCAATATTCCGGGCATCCCCGGCACGCAGACGGCGCCGACGGCCGGCGGCGCCACCGCGCCGGCGCAGACGAAACCCAGCCCCGCGGACCAGTTGAAGGGCGTGATCGACCTGTTCACCAAGCCGAAGCAGTAGGGCGGCTAGGACGCCCTCCTGATCTGCTCCAGCACGTAGACGCGCAGCGCGCTCGACAGATTGGCGCCGCGCGGGACGCCCGGTCCGCGCGGATTGGCATGGTCCACCTCGGCCACGACGGCGGCCAGCGACAGGCCGCGTGTCGCGGCGATGTCCCGCAACGCATCCCAGAACGCCTGCTCCAGGGACACGCTCGTGCGATGCCCAGCGATCGCGACCGACCGCTTGCGAACCGCGCGCGCGCCTGCGGTCAAGGCTTCTTGCCGCCGGGTGGCTTGGGGGCGGCTGGCTTGGCGTCTGGCTTGGCGGTTGGCCCAGCGGGCCCGTCGGGGCCCAGCATCTTGCGCGGGTCGACCAGGGCGTCGAACTCCGGGCCGGTCAGGAGCTTGAGCTCGATCGCCGCCTCGCGCAGCGTCAGGTTCTTGTCGTGCGCGAGCTTCGCCACCTTGGCCGCGTTGTCGTAGCCGAGGCGCGGGTTCAGCGCCGTCACCAGCATCAGCGAGCGCTTCACCAGCTCGTCGATGCGCGCGCGGTCGGGCTCGATGCCCGCCACGCAATGCTGCGTGAAGCCCTCCGCGGCATCGGCCAAGAGCCGGATCGAGCGCAGCACGTTGTCGGCGATCATCGGCTTGAACACGTTGAGCTCGAAGTGGCCCTGCGAGCCGGCTACGGTCACGGCGGTGTGGTTGCCCATCACCTGCGCGCACACCATGGTCATGGCCTCGGCCTGGGTCGGGTTCACCTTGCCCGGCATGATCGAGCTGCCCGGCTCGTTCTCGGGCAGGCGCAGTTCGCCGAGGCCGGAGCGGGGGCCCGAGCCCATCAGGCGAATGTCGTTGGCGATCTTGAAGCAGGCGGCGGCGGCGGCGGCGAACTCGCCCGACAGCGCCACGAAATCGTCGTGCGCCGCCATGGCGTAGAACTTGTTGGCGGCGGCGGTGAACGGCAGGCCGGTCAGCGCGGCGACTTCGCGCGCGAAGGCCGCGTCGAAGCCCCGCGGCGCATTGAGCCCCGTGCCCACGGCGGTGCCGCCCTGCGGCAGGGCGTAGAGCCGCTCCGCGGCCGCGGCGATGCGCTTTACGGCCGCCTGCACCTGCGCCGTGTAGCCCGAGAACTCCTGGCCGAGCGTGAGCGGCGTGGCGTCCATCAGGTGGGTGCGGCCGATCTTGACGATGTCGGCGAATTCCCCGGCCTTCGCGTCCAGGACCGCGCCGAGCGCCCCGAGCGCGGGCAGCAGCCGCGCATTGACCGCCCGGGCCGTCGCGATGTGCATGACGCTGGGAAAGCTGTCGTTCGAGGACTGGCTGAGATTGACATGGTCGTTGGGGTGGACCGGCTTCTTGTCGCCGCGCTTGCCGCCGAGTCTCTCATTGGCGCGGTTCGCGATCACCTCATTGGCGTTCATGTTGGACTGGGTGCCCGAGCCGGTCTGCCAGACCACCAGCGGGAAGTGGTCGTCCAGCTTGCCGTCGGCGACCTCCTCGGCCGCCGCGGCGATGGCCTCGCCCAGCCTGGGGTCCAGCACCCCCAGCGCCATGTTGGCGCGCGCGGCGGCGAGCTTCTGCACGCCCAGGGCGCGCACGATCTCCTGGGGCATGCGCTCGCCGCCGATCGTGAAGTTGCGGCGCGACCGCTCGGTCTGCGCCCCCCACAGCCGGTCGGCCGGTACCTCTACCGGCCCCATGGAATCGGTTTCGATGCGCGTTTTGGTCATCGCGGCGATTCTAGCGCCGCGGCGCCGCCAAGCCCAGCGATGCGGCCGTCAGCCTAGGCGTTCGGGCAGATGTAGCCGGTGCCGCTCGGGTTCTTGAAGCAGCCCACCGATTCGGGCAATAGCGTCTTCGGCAGCCACAACACGACTTCCGGGAAAAGCACGACAAAGCCGATGGTGAAGAAGAACACGACGTAGAGGGGCAGGGACCGTATGAGCGCCTTGTAGAACGGAACGCCCACGAACTTCGATGCGCCCAGCAGCGACAGGCCGTAGGGCGGCGTGACCAGGCCGAACACCAGCGTCGTGATGATGACCACGCCCATGTGCACCGGATTTATTTCGCCCACCTGGGTCAGCTTGTTGATGATCGGCATGAAGATGATGATCGCCGGCACGGCGTCGATGAAGTCGCCGACGACCACAAACAGCACCACCAGCAGGACCATGATCATGCGCGGATCGGTGCCGGCATAGGCCTGGATGTAGTCGGCCACCATGTCGGGGCCACGCAGATAGGCGAGCATCCAGCCGAAGGCCGAGGCGCCTGCGACCGCCGCCAGCGGCAGCGAATACAACAGTCCGGTGAAAACGAAGTCGCCGGGCAACTTCGAAAAATGCCGGGGATTGAGCGCCGGGATCAGCACGGTCAGAATGTATATGCAGGCCACCATGCCGGCCTCGGTCGGCGTGAACCAGCCCGTCAGGATGCCGCCCATGATGATCACCGGGATCACCATCGGCAGGGCCGAACCGCGCGCGGCCACGAAAATTTCCACCATCTTGGCACGCTTTTTCATGCGGCCGGTGGGCCCGAAAAAGTAGCTGTAGATCATCAATCCCAGGCCGATCATCACCCCCGGCACGACGCCGGCCAGGAACAGCCCGCCGATGGACACGTTGCCGGTGGCGCCATAGACCACCGCCATGATCGAAGGTGGGATCAGGTTGGCGATGGTCGAGGCCGAGGCAATCAGCGCCGCGATGAAGTCGCGGCCATAGCCCTCTTTGTCCATCTCGGGTCCGACGGTGCGGCTTAAGACAGCGACGTCGGCGACCGATGACCCGGATATCCCCGCGAAGAACATGCTGAACAGCGTCACCACCTGCGCCAGGCCCCCGCGCAGGTGGCCAACCAGCACCTGGGCGAAGCGAATCATGCGCTGGGTCACGTCGGCCGAGGACATCAATTCGCCGACCAGAAGGAAGAACGGCACGGCCAGAAGCGCCTCCGAATCGATGCCGTGGAACATCTGGCCGATCATCGACTGATAGCTGACCGGGGTGAAGGCGGTCGCCGCCAACACGCCGGCCATGATGGCGAACGCGACCGGCACACCCATGTAGCCGAACAGCAGGAACAGGGAACCCATCAGGACCAGGATCGCGTTTTCGCTCATTCGACCGGCTCTTCCAGGAACTCGTCGTCCTCGGGGCCTTCGTAACCGTTGCGCAATCCGTTCACGACTTGCTCGACGCTGAACAGCATCACCAGCGCGCCCGAAATCGGCACGACGCCGGTATAGACGGTCAAGGGAATGAGCCAGGGCATGCGGAAGCTGCCTAGATCGAGCATGGCGTTCTTGAAGCCGTACCAGGTCATGAACCCGGCTACGGTCAAGACGACCAACCGGTTGAACGTCTCGATCGCCGCGCGCTTCGTGCCGGTCATGCGCTTGGTGATCTCGGCGAGATAGATGTGGTCGTTGCGGCGAGTGGCCGCCGCAATGCCGATGAACACGCCCCAGGCGAAGAACGCCGTAGTCGCCTGCTGCAGCCACAGCCAGGGGTAGCCAATGGTGCGCGTCATCACGTCCATGAACACGCAGATGGTGAAACCGCCGATGCACACCCCGCACAGCACCATCAGCCAGTACTCCAGCCAATCAAGCCACGGCCACTTCAAATGGCGGTGGCGCTGGATGACCATGGCCTTGTTTGCGACGAAGTCGGATAGGGCAGCCACTTGCTTGTCCCGTTGCGCGTAAGGGCGGCGGCGATTTTGCGCCGCCGCCCCTTATCTAGACCAACAAGCCGGCTATTTCACTTTGCGGACGAGATCGAGAATCTTGACCGCGTGCGGGCCCAACTCTTTGGCGAGCTGGTCCTGGATCGGCGCCGCGGCCTTCATGAAGCCGGACTTGTCGACGCTCTCCACGACCTTGACGCCGATCTTCTTCAGCTTTGCCGCCGAATCGGCTTCGAGCTTGAGCGCCATGGCCGGTTCGCGCTTGGAGATCTCGTCGGCCGCCGCCTGGACCCACTTCTTCTCCTGGTCGCTCAGGCTGTTCCAGGTCTTGTCGCTGACCCACAGGCAGTTGTTGTTCGCTTCGTGCTGGGTGATGTTCAGGATCGGCGCCACTTCATAGTGCTTGTTCTGCTCGTACACGTTGATACCGTTCTCGGCGTAGTTCACCACGCCGGTTTGCAGCGAGATGTACACCTCGCCGAACGGCATGTGCACGGTCTGTGCGCCATAGGCCGGGAAATGCGTGTCCTCGGTCTTGGTCGCCTGCACGCGCACCTTCTGGCCCTTGATGTCGGCGACTGTCTTGATTTCCTTCTTTCCGTACATGTTGCGGAAACCCATGGTCAGAAGGGCGATCACCTGCCCACCCTGCACGGATTCACGGATCATGGTGCGGAAGGCGTCGGAAACGGCCTTGTCGGCCAGGGCTTTTTGCAGATGGTTCTCATCGCGGAAGATGAAGTGCAGCGAGAACACGCCGGCCTGCGGCGCCACGCTGGCGGCGTTCGCGGTTGCGGTGATGACGAAGTCGATGTCGCCGGCGCGCATCTTCTGAAGCGTCTGCGGCTCGGTGCCGAGCTGCGCGCCCGGGAACTGGTTGATGGCGAGTTTGCCGCCGCTCAGTTCCTTCAGCTTGTCGTCGAAGATCTTCGCCGCGATGCCGTAGGCGGTCGTCGTGGGCTGGTCGTAGGCAAAACTGAACTTGCGCTGCGCCGCAGCGTCGTTCGGCAAGGCGATCGCCGCCAGCCCGAGGGCCAGGGCCGCCATGCCCAGTTTTTTCGACAAGTCGGTCATTTCAGCGTTCCTCCCATGTATCCATTATATTGTCAGTCAAATCCCCAGATATGGTTGCCTGACAACCGCGCCGGCGTCAAGCCAAGGTAACCGCATGGTTACCTTGCGCGCGCGTGAAGCCTCGCCGGAGACCTTGGTAGGAAATTGCGCCCAAAAAATCGTCAGGCGCTCACATGACGCGGAACGCAAGCCGGGCAACCGCCCGGTCCCCAGCGATGCGGTCGCGCACGGCGACCTCGAGGGTATAGGCGCCCGGCGGCAGATCGAGGTACGGCAGGGAGATTTCAACCGCCAACTCGGCGTTGGCCTGCCGGCTCGTGAGCTCGATCTCCTTCACGGCGCGATCGGCGGTCACTTGCTTGCCGTCTGCGGCCAGGATGGCGTAATCGCAAACCAGCGAGGCGCGATACAACGCCCCCTCGCGGCGATGGTCGAAGGCCGCCGGCTCCACATACACGCGCAGGGTTTCGCCGCGCGTGAAGCGGTCGTGCGGCCGGGGATCGTATTGGCCGTAGCCGCGCACGGGGCCATCGATGAACGCGGCCGCGGTCAGGAACAGCGGCGTGCGTGCCGCCAGGCCGGGGAGGGCGTTGGACAGCCCCAGATAGGCATCGACCTGCTTGCCGGCGGCGAGGTCGGCTCTCGCCTGATCGATCGCCGCGGCGGGATCTTGCGCCAGGGCCGGCCCAGCCGGCACGATCAGGGCGGCGGCAAGCAGCGCCGCCGCCGCCACGGACGCCGCGGTCACCCCGCGGCGACCAGTTTGCGTCCCGCGTCCGTCAACTTGCAGACCAGCCAATCCGGCTTCATCGGGTTGGCGAACCACGGCTCCGCCCAGCCCTGCTCGATGCAGGCGCGGATGGTGCGGTCGCCGACGCGCTTGCCGTCCTTGTCGAACAGCGGCAGCTTGCCGCCGGGCTGGTCCAGCCCGCGCGCCAGCCATGCGCGTTGCGCCATGCTCGGGCGTCCCGGCGCGTGCTCCTGCGCGGAATGCTCAACGGCGGCGGTGCGCGCCACCGCCAAGGTCGTCGCTGCCATGGTTGTTCCCCCGAACCCCCGGACCGTCCGACACATGGTAGCGTGATCGCCGCGCCGCGCCAACGGCGAGTGCGTTAAGATCCGTGGAGAATCGAGGGTTAATTTAACCATGAGCGGTGCCGCGGACGATCCGGTCTTCGTTTACATCACCGCCGCCTCGCATACCGAGGCGCTCGCGATCGGCCGCACCCTAGTGGCCGAGCGGCTGGCGGCCTGCGCCAACGTACTGCCCGGCGTGCGATCGGTGTACCGGTGGCAGGGCAAGGTGGAGGAGGGCGACGAAGCGGTCCTGGTCGCCAAGACCCGCGCCGGGCTTTCCGGCCGGCTGGTCGATCGCGTCAAGTCCCTCCACAGCTATACTTGCCCCGCGATCGTGACCCTGCCGATCCTCGAAGGAAACCCTGACTACCTCGCCTGGATCGCCGCCGAAACTATGGAGCAGAGATGAGCACGCCTCGGACCGCCGCCGCTCAGCCGATCTTTCCGATCACGTACCTGACGACCATCCTGTTCGACCATGGCGCAGTGCGCCAACTCGCCGGCGAGATGAAGGCCGTGGGCATCGGCCGCCCGCTGCTGGTGACCGATCGCGGCGTGGTGGCCGCGGGCATCGCCGGCCGCGTGCTTGAGACGATCCCGCAGTCGAACTCGATCCCGCGCTTCGAGGACACGCCCTCGAACCCGACCGAGGAAGCGGTGCTGAAGGCGCTGGAGGTCTACAAGCGCGGCAAATGCGACGGGGTGGTGGCGGTGGGCGGCGGGTCGTCGATGGACTTGGCAAAGGCCGTGGCGCTGCTGGCGACGCATCCCGGCAAGCTCGCGGAATACATGATGGCGCTGGGCGGCATGGCGAAGATCACCGCGGCGGTGGCGCCGGTGATCGCGGTTCCGACCACGGCCGGAACCGGCAGCGAGGTCGGCCGCGGCGCCATGATCACGCTCGGCGACGGCCGCAAGCTCGGCCTCATCAGCCCGCACCTGATCCCCAAGCGCGCGATCTGCGACCCGGAGCTGACGCTCGGGTTGCCGCCGGGCCTGACCGCCGCCACCGGCATGGACGCGATGACGCATTGCGTCGAGACCTTCCTATCGCCGCGGGTGAACCCGCCGGCCGAGGCGATCGCGCTCGACGGCGCCGAGCGCGCGGCGCGCTGGATCGAGAAGGCTACCCAGGACGGCAACGACCGCGACGCGCGCTGGAACATGATGATGGCTTCGATGGAAGGGGCGATGTGCTTCCAGAAGGGCCTCGGCGCGGTGCACGGCATGTCGCATCCCCTGGGCGCGGTGAAGGAACTGAACCTGCACCACGGCACGCTCAACGCGGTCATCCTGCCGGCCGTCCTGCGCTATAACGAGGGCCATGTCGGCGACAAGTACGCACGCCTGCGGCAGCGGCTCGGCCTGCCCGCGGGCTGCGACCTGTCGAAGTACATCAAAGACCTCAACGCGCGCCTCAAGCTGCCGCCCAACCTGAAGGCGATGGGCGTCAGGGAAACGATGATCCCGGTGCTGGCCGAATCGGCGATGCAGGACCATTGCACGCTGACCAACCCGCGGCCACTCGACAAAGGCGCATATGAAATGCTGTTCCTTGCAGCGATGGCGTGAGCCCCGGCGCATGGCCGCCATGCCGCCCGCACCGTGGCGGGAAGGGGCGTTTCGTGGCACGTTCCGGCCATGAGCGAGCAGGCAACCGCGCGCCATTCCACCGGTCTGTCGCTGGGTTTTTCCTGCGTCGGCCACGCCTATTCGCACATCTTCACCATGCTGTTTCTCACCGTCGTGCTGGCGCTCGAGCGCGAATGGAACATCGGCTATGCGGAGCTGATCCGGCTTTCGACCCTGGGCGCCCTGCTGTTCGGCGCCGCCGCGCTGCCGATGGGCTGGCTCGGCGACCGCTGGAGCGCGGTCGGCATGATGGTCGCATTCTTCATCGGCACCGGAGCGGCCAGTATCGCCACCGGGTTCGCGCGCAATCCGACGGAGATGATGCTGGGCTTGGCCGCGATCGGGCTGTTCGCCTCGATCTACCATCCCGTCGGCATCGCCTGGCTGGTGCGCAATGCCGCGCGGCGCGGCAAGGCGCTCGGCTTCAACGGGTTCTTCGGCGGCATCGGCGTGGCCCTCGCCTCGGCCATCGCCGGCATGCTGACCGATCTGGTCTCGTGGCGTGCGGCGTTCATTCTACCCGGCGTGGTGTGCGTGCTGACCGGCCTAGCTCTGTGGGCGAGCTGGCGCGCCGGATTGGTGACCGACCGCCGCAGCGACCGGGTGGAGGAGAAATCCGCCTCGCGCGGCGACATGGTCCGCGCTTTCGTGGTTCTGTCGTTGACCATGCTGCTCTTGGGGTTGATCGCGACGGCCATGTCTACCGCGATGCCCAAGCTGTTCGCCTTGAGCTTGAACGGACTCGGCGCAGGAACCTCCACGGTCGGCGCGCTGGTCATGGCGGTCTATCTGTGCAGCAGCGTCGCCCAGCTTGCCGGCGGGCATCTGGCGGACCGGTTTCCCGCGAAGGCGGTCTACATCTTCATGACCGCCGCCCAGGTGCCGGTGCTGGCGGCGGCGGCGATGCTCGCGGGTCCGGCGCTGGTGCCGGTCATGGCGGTGGCCGCGGGCTTGAACACCATGGCAATTCCGTCGGAAAGCTCGCTTCTGGCACGATTCTCGCCGAGCCGGCACCGCAGCCTCGCCTTCGGCGCCAAGTTCGTGCTCGCGCTCGGAATCGGGCCGGTCGCGATCCTCCTCGTGTCCTGGGTGGAACAGGCCACTGGCAGCCTCGGGACGCTCCTGGCGATCCTCGGCGGCCTTGCCGGCATCCTGGCGCTGACCGCGCTGCTGTTGCCGTCCGACCGGGCTGCGGAGGCCGCGCCAGCGCCCGCGCCCGCGGAGTAGCTCCGACCGTCCTGCCGTCCCGGCCTAGGCAAAAATACGAGGCCTATTAACGGTTTGTTAGGCCTGCCTCCCTAGCCTTGCAATCGAGGAATGGTACCTATGCGCCGGCCGGAAGGCCGGGCATACAAGGCAAAAGGGTGACAGTCGCATGTCCGCAACCGGCAGCACCGCCGCGACGCCGTTGGTCGACGACAAGAGTGCCGATCTGAGCATCGCGGCGCGGCTTTGGGCCACGTTCGCGATCGCGACCGCCACGATCGTCATCGTGTTCGGTCTGGTGGTCGCCAGCATCATGTGGACCGGTCAGATCCACGACCAGGCGCAACGCGCCGATGAGGCCGTCGCCTATCTCGTGCGCCTGCTGAACGCGATCAAGACGGCCGAGAGCAGCCAGCGGGGCTATCTTCTCACCGGCAGCGAGAACGACGCGGCGCAGTTCGAGGCCGCGGTCGCAGACTACGAGGCGCGGCATGAGCGGCTGGGCGTCGTGCTGGGAGCAGACCCGGTCCACCGGGCGCGGTACGAACAGATCAAGTCCGAGGCAGCCGACGCATTCAATCAACTGCGCAAATCGATCGAGGACGCCCGCGCCGCGAATCGCACTGAAAACGGCAGAGTGCGCGGTCCGACGACGGGCACGGCGTCAACCGCCAACGTCGCCAGCTTCATCAAGATGATGATCGCCCAGGAAACCGAGCGCCAAGAGGCGGAGCGCGCCGCGGGCGATGCCGCCGGCGTCAAGACACTCGGCGTGCTGGCGGCCGGCACCGTGTTCGCGGCATTCGTGTTGGGCGTCCTGATCGTGCTGACGATGCGCAAGATCCGCCGGCAATTGATGGAACTGATCGACGGTACGCGGCATGTTCGCGCGGGCGACCTGTCCTATCGCATTCCGATTCGCAGCGAGGACGAGATCAGCCACCTTGCGGCGTCGTTCAATCTGATGGCCGAGGGCTTGACGGAAGCCAACAAGGACCGCGAGCGCGCCGAAGTCGAACTGCACGGGGCCAACCGGCAGCTCGAGTTGCGCGGCAACGATCTCGAGGCCCAAGGCCACGTGATCGAGATCCTGGGCAAGATGGCGCACCGCCTACAAAGCTGCCTGACCGCGGAAGAGTTCGGCCAAGTGATCCAGCGCTTCGTGCCGCAGGTGCTGCCCGGCCATCCCGGCGCGCTTTACATGCTCAGCAACTCCCGCGACGCCATCCGCCAAATGACGACCTGGGGCGATCCGGTCGGCTTGGTCCACACGTTCCACCTGCGCGACTGCTGGGCGCTGCGGCGCGGACAGGCCCACCTGGTGGCCGACGCGGCGAACGAAGTGCCGTGCAGCCACGTGGACGAGTCGTGCGTGTGCGCATACCGCTGCCTGCCGCTGGTGGCGCACGGCGACGTGGTTGGCCTGTTCTATATCGAGGACGGCCGTAGGGGAGCGGAAGCGCCCCGGCAGCGCGAGTCGGGGAAGGTCGGCAATACCTTCATCGACACGGTCGTTGAGAACGTCGCGCTGGCGCTGGCGAACTTCCGCCTACGCGAAACGTTGCGCGAGCAATCGATCCGCGACCGGCTGACCGGGCTGCTCAACCGCCGGTACCTGGACGAGGCGATGGAGCTCGAGTTCGCGCGCACCGAGCGCAGCGGCAAGCCGATGGCAGTGGTCATGCTCGACCTGGACCATTTCAAGCGCTTCAACGACACGTTCGGCCACGACGGCGGCGACGCCGTGCTGCGCGAGTTCGCGCAGGTGCTGACGTCGTGCGTGCGAAAGGGCGATATCGCCTGCCGGTACGGCGGCGAGGAGTTCTGCCTCATGCTGCCAGGCGCGCCGGCGGAGATGGCGCGCGAGCGCGCCGAACAGATCCGCGTGGCGGTGAGCAAGCTGAAGCTCATGCATCTTGGCCGCCCGCTGGGCCCGGTCACGGTGTCGATCGGCGTGGCGGCGTTCCCCGAGCACGCGCACACCCCGGCCGACCTCATCCAGGCGGCGGACCACGCGCTCTATCGGGCCAAGACCGGCGGGCGCGATCGCGTGGAAGTCGCGGCGTCGGCCGCGAACGTGGCCCAGGATACCAAGCCCGCCATCGAGTCGGCCCAGATGCCGGCGGCTGCGGACTAGCGCCGTCAGAAGGCCGGCACCACGAGGCCTGAGCGCTTCAGTTGATCGGTCAGTTGCGCCTTGAGGCGGCCAAGGCCCGCTTGGTCGCCGGCCTCGCAGCGCGCCACCAGCACCGCCTGCGTGTTCGACGCCCGCAATAGCCACCAGCCCTCGGCTGTCTTCACGCGCACGCCGTCGATCCCGTTCACGTCGGCGTTCGCCGCCTTCAGCCGGTCGCGGACCTCATCCACCACCTTGAACTTGCGTTCCTCGGGGCAGGGGAAGCGCAGCTCGGGCGTGTTGACCACTGCAGGCAAGGAGTCGCGGAACTCGGCCAGAGTCTGCCGGCGCCGCGCCAGGATCGACAGCAGCCGCACCGCAGCGTAGAGCGCGTCGTCGAAGCCGAAGTAGCGGTCGGCGAAGAAGATATGCCCGCTCATCTCGCCGGCCAGCGGCGCGCCGGTTTCCGCCATCTTCGCCTTGATCAGGGAATGCCCGGTCCGGTACATCAGCGGCTTGCCGCCCATCGCGGCCACCCGGTCGAACAGGGTTTGGCTCGCCTTCACGTCGGCGATGATCGTGGCGCCGGGCTTGTCGGCCAGCACGTCCTCGGCGAACAGCACCATGAACTGGTCGCCCCACAGCACGCGGCCCTTGCCGTCCACCACGCCGATGCGGTCGCCGTCGCCGTCGAGCGCGATGCCGACCTCGCAGCCGTGCGCCAGCACCGCTTCCTTCAGGTGCTTCAGATTCTTTTCGTCGGTTGGATCGGGATGATGGTTGGGGAACCTGCCGTCGATGTCCGTGAACAGCGTGTGGTGCGTGCCCGGCAGCCGCTTGGCCAGCATGGCCACGGCCTCGCCGGCCGCGCCGTTGCCGGCGTCCCAAGCCACGCTCGGGGGCTTGCCGCCGCGATAGTCCTGGCACAGGCGGTCGAGATAGGCGTCGAATACCCGGCGCTCGTCGACTCTGCCCCGGCCGGTCTCGAAATCGCCGGACTCCGCCAGTTTGCCCAGGGCCTTGATCTGGTCCCCGTACACGGCAGCCTTGCCCAGGACCATCTTGAAGCCGTTGTGGTCGGGCGGGTTGTGCGATCCCGTGACCATGATGCCGCCATCGGCGCCTAGGCTGCGCTGCGCGAAATAGAGCATCGGGGTCGGCCCGCGTCCCACGCGCCAAGCTTCGATACCGGCGGATGTCAGGCCTTCCACCAACGCCATTTCCAAATCCGGGCTGCTTAGCCGCCCGTCGTAGCCCACGACGACAGTCCTGCCACCCGTGCGCCGGATGGTGGTGCCGAATGTCCGGCCCACGGCGCGCGCGTCCGCGGCGGACAGGGTCTTGCCCAGGATTCCGCGGATGTCGTATTCGCGCAGGATCGACGGGTCGAATCGGTGCGGGCTTGCCATGCGGGCGCACTCATACACGAAACCGGCAGGGGAATCGACACGTTGCTTGCGCTGCGCCACAGTGGAGCCACGGGGGGCGGCTTGATCCATATCCATCTCGATCCTGTGGGCGGAATCGCCGGCGACATGTTCGTGGCGGCGCTGGTCGACGCGTTTCCGCAGCACCGCGCAGGCATGCTGAAAGCCGTGCGCAAAGCGGGCGTACCAGCTTCCGTATCCTGCCGGGTAGCGGCGCACCGCGACCATGCCCTGACCGGCAAGAGGTTCATCGTCGACGACAGCCGCGCCCGCAGGCACCACGCCGCATACCTGGAGATTCGCGGGATGCTGGTGCGCCGGCTTTCGGCGAGCGGGGTCCAGGGCCACGCGGCCGCCATGTACCTGGAACTGGCCGAAGCCGAGGCCAAGGTCCACGGCATCGACTACCGCAAGGTGACGTTTCACGAGCTCGGCAGCTGGGATTCGGTCGCGGACGTCGTGGCCGCCGCCTATTTGATCCATGCCATCGGACTCGCAACCTGGTCGGTCGGGGCTTTGCCTCTCGGCTCGGGTCGCGTGAAGTCGGCCCATGGGCCGCTGCCGGTGCCCGCGCCGGCGACCGCCATTCTGCTCGGGGGCTTCACCACGTTCGACGACGGAATCCCCGGCGAGCGCGTGACGCCAACCGGCGCGGCTATCCTGAAGTATCTGGATTGCGACCCGCAGGGGCTGGGCCGCGAGCCGCGCCGGCTCGCCGGCATGGGGATCGGATTCGGCGCGCGCGAGCTGCCGGGGATCAGCAACGTGCTGCGGGCGCTGGTATTCGACGACCGAGGGGTTCCGCATCAGCCCTGGTTGTCCGCCCGCGTGGTCAAGGTGGAGTTCGAGGTTGACGACCAGACGCCCGAGGACCTGGCGGTGGGGTTGGACCATCTGCGCGCCCTGCCGGGCGTGCTGGACGTGGTGCAGTGGGCGGTACTAGGAAAGAAGAACCGGCTGGCGATCCACGTCCAGGTTTTGTGCGGCGAGAGTTACCGCGACGACGTGGTCGCGGAGTGCTTCCGCGAAACCTCGACGATCGGGCTGCGCGTGGCCGAGATGGCGCGCCCGATGCTGGTGCGCGAATTGTCCCAGTTCGACATCGTGGGGGTGAAGCGCGTGCGCAGGCCCGGCGGCGCGGTCACCGCCAAGGCGGACATCGATCCGATAGCCCACGTGAAAGGGGCG
>Ga0114930_10002433_pt1 | contig 16799 bp, 12 predicted proteins | sample AnhtaG_FD_87300 | JGI IMG/M metagenome (GOLD analysis project Ga0114930, IMG submission 87300) | Deep subsurface microbial communities from Anholt, Denmark to uncover new lineages of life (NeLLi) - Anholt_01485 metaG | ecosystem: Environmental > Aquatic > Marine > Oceanic > Sediment | place... | reverse complement strand
TACCTATTACTTCACAAGGACTTACGTTTGTCATTCGTTGACTTCGCATTTGTGCGGTCCTACGATTTTACGGCTTATCGGAATGTGGTTTGTTCGGGCCGGTTGAACAGGAGGGGACGGCGTGTCGATGGGTGGATGGGCGCGCCCAGATTAAGCCCCGCGCGTCCATTGGGAAGTCTGGCTTAGTTCGGTGTTAACGAAGGACGCTTAGGCTACCGCGTCCGCAAGGAGAGCTGTGGCCATGGCAAGCTCAGAAGAAATCCTATCGGTTGTTGATAAGCATGTAAGCCCGGATCGTTTCCGCGAGCAGCACTGGGAGGGATCGTTCCAGGATTACCTCGCGATCGTCATGAAGACCCCTCGCACGGTGCGCAACGCCTTCCAGCGCATCTACGACATGATCACGCACTTCGGGTGCAAGCGCTACACGTGGATGCGCCAAGAGCTGGTCCGGTACCACTTCTTCGACGACCCGATCGACCATGGGGTCGATGCGATCTTCGGGCTCGACCGGGGGCTGATGAATCTGGTTGATTTCTTCAAGTCGGCAGCCCAACAGTATGGCACCGAACGGCGCATCCTGTTGCTGCACGGTCCGGTAGGGTCGTCGAAGAGCACGATCGCCCGCCTGCTCAAGAAAGGATTGGAGTACTATTCCAAGCTGGATGAGGGGGCTCTGTATACCTTCACGTGGGAGATCCCGGATGCAAACGGCAAGGTTATCTCGCATCCTTGCCCGATGCACGAGGAACCACTCAAGCTGATCCCCATCGAGGCACGCCGGGACGTGCTTGCCAAGATCAACGAAGACCTCAGCGAGGGGGCTCAGGTGGTCATCGACGGTGCCCTCGATCCGTTCTGTCGCAGGATGTTCGAGGACCTGCTGATCCGTTACGACGGCAACTGGCGTAAGGTCTTGGATCACATCCGCATCCGGCGGCTTATCCTGAGTGAAAAAGACCGGGTTGGCATCGGGACCTTCCAGCCCAAGGACGAGAAGAACCAGGACTCAACCGAGCTGACCGGGGACATCAACTACCGGAAGATAGCCGAATACGGTAGCGATAGCGACCCGCGGGCGTTCAACTTCGACGGTGAGTTGAACATCGCCAACCGCGGTATGATCGAGTTCATCGAGGTGCTCAAGCTGGACGTGGCCTTTCTCTACGATCTGCTCGGCGCCTCACAAGAGCACGTAATCAAGCCGAAGAAGTTCGCCCAGACCCACATCGACGAGGTGATTGTCGGGCACACCAACGAACCGGAGTATAGGAAGCTGCAGTCCAACGAGCTGATGGAGGCGTTCCGGGACCGCACCATCAAGATCGACATCCCCTACAACATCAAACTGGACGACGAGATCGCCATCTACGAGAAGGACTTCAACAAGGAGCGCATCCGGGGCATTCACATCGCGCCGCATACCATTGAGACGGCCGCAATGTGGGCTGTGCTGACCCGCCTCGAGGAACCTAAAAAGGCCGGCCTGACGCTTACCCAGAAGCTCAAGCTGTACAACGGCAAGAGCATTCCCAATTTCACCGAGGACTCGGTGCGCGAGCTGCGCGATGAGGCCCCGCGCGAAGGCATGCAGGGGATCAGCCCGCGGTACATTCAGGATAAACTCTCCAACTCGCTGGTCTCCGACCAGGCCATCCAGGAAAAGTGCATCAACCCGTTCATGCTCATGAACGAGCTGGAGGCCGGGATGGCCCACCACAGCCTGATCACTGATGAGGAGCTCAAGGCCCGCTATCGCGAATTACTCGGCATGGTCCGTGAGGAATATGAAGACACCCTCAAGTCGGAGGTCCAGCGGGCTATCAGCGCTGATGAAGATGCCATCGCCCGGCTCTGCTCCAACTACATCGAGAATGTTCGAGCATATACGCAGCATGAAAAAGTGCGCAACCGTTATACGGGCAAGGACGAGGAGCCGGACGAGCGCCTGATGCGCTCTATCGAAGAGAAGATCGACATTCCCGAAAGCCGCAAAGACGATTTCCGCCAGGAGATCATGAACTACATCGGGGCGCTGTCCCTGGACGGCAAGAAGTTCGACTACCGCACCAATGCACGTCTTCTCAAGGCGCTCGAACTGAAGCTCTTCGAGGATCAGCGTGACACCATCAAGCTCAAGAACGTGGTCTCCGGCGTCGTCGATGACGAGACACAGGCCAAGATCGATGTGGTCAAGCAGCGCCTGATCAAGTACTTCGGCTACAACGAGACCAGTGCAACCGACGTACTGAACTACGTGGCCAGCATCTTCGCGCGAGGCGACACCAAGAAAAAGGAGGAGTAAGGGAAACCTCGAAACGTCGAAGAGTCAAAAGGTCAAAATCGGAACAGGGATCCGAGCGGTGATCCAGTGGTCCTGTGCCCTCGATGCTTGCGAAATGTCGATGTTTTGGCGTTGGGACTCTCCGACGTTTGGATTTTTGACGTTTGGATTTTTCGACGTTTTGATGTTTTTTTGTCATGATCCTACAGATCGACAACGACCATCAGCGCTTTCGCAAGATCGTCAAGGGCAGGATCCGGAAGGATCTTCGCAAGTTCCTGACGCGCGGGGAGCTTCTTGGCCGGGAGGGCAAACACTACGTCAGCATCCCCGTTCGCGGGATTGACATCCCTCGCTTTCGCTATGGGGACAACAGCGACTCCGGTGTCGGCAAGGGTGAGGGGAAGGCCGGCGACTCGGTCAGCGGTGAAGGAGGCCTGGGTCCGGGCGGTGAGCAGGAGGGGCACCACATTCTCGAGGTCGATGTCAGTCTGGACGAACTCGCGGAGATTCTAGGTGAAGAGCTGCAACTGCCGCGCATCAAGCCCAAGGGGAAACATCGTATAACAGCGGAACGCGACCGGTACAGTGGTATCCGGCAGTCCGGACCGGAATCACTCAGGCATTTCAAACGGACATTCCGTCGGGCACTGCGCCGTCAGATCATGTCCGGCCTGTACAATCCGGACGCACCGCGCATCATTTTTGAGCGGCGCGACAAGCTATATCGCAGTTGGAAAACCATCCTCCAGCCGCAATCCAACGCCGTCATCATTTATATGATGGACGTTTCCGGCTCCATGGGCGACGAGCAAAAGGAGCTTGTCCGCTTGGAGGCGTTCTGGATCGATACATGGTTGCGTAAGAACTACCAGGGGATCGAGAGCCGCTACATTGTACACGACGTACGCGCCGGTGAAGTTGACCGCGAGACCTTCTTCCGCATCCGTGAGGACGGGGGTACGCGGATCAGCAGTGCATTTCGTCTGGCCCGTGAGCTGATTGAGAACAGCTACGCTCCATCCGAATGGAACATCTATCTGTTTCACTTCTCCGACGGCGACAACAGCAGCGAATCGGACAGCCGGGAGTGTTGTGCCCTGCTGCGCGAGCATCTGATTCCCTCTTTCAACATGTTCGGCTATTGCCAGGTGGCCAGCGCCTACGGCAGCGGCAACTTCATCAATGTGGTGCACGAACATCTAGGGGACATTGAGGCTGTCGTCACAAGCCGGGTGAATACAAAGGATGACATTTACGACAGCATTAAGACGTTCTTTGCCGCTGGGAGATAAGTGGACGCGGCTTGTGTCGGGGAATCCGTATGGACGGTTCGCTTCCCAAAATGGTTGTCGAGCAAGCGGAAATCATCGCTGACTACGCGCGTCAGGAGAAGCTTGATTTCTACCCTATCGTTTTTGAAATGCTGACCTTCGAGCAGATGGCGCAGGTCGCAGCCTACGGCGGGTTCCCCCAACGGTATCCGCACTGGCGCTTCGGAATGGAGTATGAACGGCTCCGAAAGCAACACAAGTACGGGCTGGGCAGGATCTATGAGATGGTGATCAACAACGACCCCTGCTACACCTATCTGCTCAGTGACAACATGATGGTCGACCACAAAACTGTGATGGCCCACGTCTTTGCCCACTGCGACTTCTTCAAAAACAACGTATGGTTTAGCAAAACCAACCGCCGGATGATTGACGAGATGGCCAATCACGCCACCAGGATCCGGCGATACATAGAACGGTACGGGGTCCAACGCGTCGAACGGCTCATTGACACGGTCTTGTCACTTGAGGATCTGATTGATCCCCATTCCGCGTTTATGCGGCGGGAATCCAAAGAGGCACCACGTGACAAGAAGGAGGACCAGGGCACTGTGGAGGTGACCCGGTTCCCGGCCAAGGGATATATGGATCGATACATCAATCCGCCTGATAAGCTGGCCAGTGATCGAGCTGCACGCCGGCAGGAGGCGGAGCGCGCCAAGGAACGCTTCCCTGAGAAACAGGTGCGCGACGTGCTTTTGTTTCTGTTACAGCACGCCACCCTGGAAGACTGGGAGGCGGACATCCTATCCATAATACGCGAGGAAGCATATTACTTCGCACCACAGGCCCACACCAAGATCATGAACGAGGGATGGGCCAGCTATTGGCACTCCACGATCATGACCCGTTACGTTCTAGGGGACGATGAGCTGATCGACTATTGCGAGCACAACGCCGGGACCTTGGCCACTTCGCCCGGCCGCCTGAACCCCTACAAGCTGGGTGTGGAGCTGTTGCGCGACATCGAAAGGCGCTGGAACACCGGACGGTACGGCCCGGAGTATGATGCCTGCGACGATATGGCCCGTCGGCGCGAATGGGGTAAGGAGGAAGAGCCCAAGGGACCTGTTGTTGGCCAGGGATCGCCCGGACGCCGGAGAATCTTCGAGGTTCGCGCACTGTACAATGATGTGACCTTTCTCGACGAATTCCTCACCCCGGAGTTTGTGGACGATCAGAAGCTCTATCACTACCGCTACGACCCGAGCAGCGGGCGAATCGTGGTGGTCAACCGCGATTTCAACAAAATCAAAGAACAGATCCTGTTCATGCTTACCAACCTGGGCAAGCCCTATATCTACGTGATGGACGGAAACTATCGCAACCGCGGCGAGCTGTACCTGGCTCATCGGCATACCGGCGCCGATATCGACATTAAATACGCCGTGGAGACCCTCAAGCGGTTGCACAAGATTTGGAAGCGCCCGGTACATCTCAATGGGCGCATCGACGACGAGCCGATCCTGTTTACATTCGACGGTGAGCAGTCCACCCAGCAGCACGTCGACGAGCGCATCGACGAGCCGGCTAATACCTTCTGAATAACTTACCTTGAAGGTAGCACCCGCCGGAATGACCAGCGCAGGCACGCGGGAGCGCCGTTTACTTGCCCGCCATGACGACTTGTTCGGAGCCCCAAGCAGCGTGGTGGTTCGATGTCACACTGTACTTGCGTCCCGCGACCGTCCCAGACATACGGATGATCAATGGACACTGTCCCATCAGACGCAGGATGAGTTTGCCGGTTGGGCGTCTGAATCAAGGGCTTCAGCCCTGCGCCTGTGAAAACCACCGTTGGGCCCGGTCCTCGGGACGAACCGATCGTGATTCTCAAGCCGGATCTGGTCCTACTCCTCCTTTGACGAGGAGTCCTCTTCCGGCAGCAGCCACAGATGCACAAGGTACGCGAATATGATGCCGCTGATGGTTGAGCCGCCGTAATCGGCTGATGTCATCTTATATTCGGTCACGCGAACGATCACCGCCCAGGCGACCACGATCAGAACAGCCACAACAACCAGGACCTTCCAGAAGACACGGCCTGCAAATGGGACTCTGCCTTTCATGCGATCAGCATACGCGATCGCCCGCGCGCCCACAAGCCTCGCAGACCCAAATTGGGACGAGCACGGTCGGATATCACGGCCGGGTGGCATGGGCAAGGACCGCCCCCCTAAAACCTCCCATCAGTCGAACATGCATCTAGGGCGATCCTTGCCCGTGGGCAGCGCGAAGCCGGCGTCTGCACGGGCAAGCTCCCTCTTCATGTCCGCTTGCCGGATTCCTCGTAGGCAACCCCGGACTGCAGCCGCCCACGTAGTGCTGCACCGCTTGCCCATGCCACCCGCCACAGGCGGCAGCACGATGAAGACTGCGCTGCGTGTCGCGATCATCATTCCCGCGTGCCTGACCTCGCACGATTAACCATCGGACACCTGGATTCGCAGTCCGACAAGCGGGCGATGTCTCCGGAGCACAATAATCTCTTCGGGACTGACCTCCAGAGGTTCGAGCGCCACTGAGCCAGCCCGGTCGATTTCATCCTCGCGCCTCTGGGGCCGGAGCGAATTCAACGTGATGCTGATCGACAACACCACCACCGCTGCGATCGTCAGCCGGTGTGGGGCTCTTCAAAGACGCACCAATCGTATGGCATTCAGTCTACAGATAAGGGTGCGAAATGCGCTCTATTTGATGCCCTGCACGCCAGCGCGTGAAGGTGGGCGTTGTGCTGGTCGGCTGTCACAGGGCCTGCAACGTCTACCGCAAACGCCACCGACAGGCCCATCGGGATCACAACGTCCTCCTTTATTGGCACCCAATGACGAATGAGAGCCGCAAACCACCCAACAACCCTGTAGGCTTACCCCTGACCGGGACACGAACACTAGCCACAGTGTGTAGCGAACCGCAACCTCCAATCGGGCGCTCTAATGGACGCCAGTTAGCCTGACAATAGCGGCTTCAACAGCCCGCACGCCAATCGCAAGACAAACCAGCCATTAAGGTCCTTAACTTCACGGTTGCCGTTTCAGTCGAGCCACAAGCGTTGGCCCTCTTGCACTATTTCGGGGAACTGTGGATAATACCAGTGGCGCGTCTGGTCCGGTTGGCTGACCGGAACGGCAAGCCATGCTCGATCCGGCGCGGGACGGGGACTTAACACGCCGTGGAGGCGCAGAGAGCGGCGATTTGAGGAATTGTCCGCACGGCGGTGGGGCATCTTCCTCACCCAAGCTGCAAACGCCAGCCTGGATTTGGTCGCCCGTTCGGTCGGTTTCGCGGTCGATGCGGCCGGTGCCACCAGAGGGCAGGTCCGTGAACCGGCCTGGGAGTGGAACGTGCGGTGAGATGGTACCGGGATTGCTGCTGTGTTGGAGGCAGTGGATGCGTTGCGCTAAGGCTGCCGTCCACGGCTTGTTTGTTATCGGGCATCGGGCATAGCGGTCGGATTGGAGGGTGTTTCCGTCCGCGACTTTCCGGTTAAGTGAAACGGGAGTTTTTTGCGATTGAGAACCGGTACACCCGGTTCCATAATGATATAGCGGGGCCAGCGGTAACCCAGCTCTTCATCATCCTCTCTCCGGCCCGAACAACGAAGAGCGCCGCTGGTCTCGCTTTCTGTTGTTGATTGCTGGTCCGGTAGCCCGGAGGCTTATCTGAGTCCTTTCAAATCGACCCTGGAGCCGAAGCCAAATGAAGGTCGCGCTCGCTCAGGTCAACCCGACCGTGGGAGAGATTGAAGGCAACGCCGCGCGCGTCTTGGATCACATCGAGCAAGCCCGGTCGGCCGGCGCGCAACTAATCGTGTTTCCCGAACTGGTAGTATTCGGCTATCCGCCCAAGGACCTGGTGCTTCGGAAGGACCTGGTACGCAAGAACGTCGCCGCTGTCGAGCGCATCGCCTCGAAATGCACCCCCATAACGGCTGTGGTCGGATATATCCAGCCGGATCCAAGCGGGGAAGGCAAAGGCAACTTCAACGCAGCGGCTGTGTGCGCAGACGGCGTAATCCAGGCAACTTATGCCAAGATGCTGCTCCCCACATATGACGTGTTCGACGAGACGCGTTACTTTAACGCCGGCACGGAGGTGCAAACGTTTTTGCTTGCCACAGGTAAGGATCGGGCTTGCGCCGGGCTGACGATCTGCGAGGATCTCTGGAATGACCGACAGTTTGAAGGACGTCGGGTCTACGGGATTGATCCGGTCGAGCGCAACGTCGCCGCCGGAGCCGACCTGCTGATCAATCTCTCCGCATCTCCCTATCGAGCCGGCGTCCAACAGGAGCGCGAGCCCCTCTTCGCCGCCCAAATCCGAGCCTGCGGCGTGACTCTGGTCTACGTCAATCAGGTCGGTGGCAATGACGATCTGATCTTCGACGGTGCAAGTCTCGTGCTCGATGCCAAGGGCGAAGTTCTCGCCCGGGCCAAAGCCTTTGCCGAGGATCTTGTGATTGTTGACCTTGCCAAGCCTCGCGGAGCCCGTGTCCAGGCCTATCCCGATCGTGTCGGTAGCATTCGAGAGGCCCTGGTGCTCGGGATGCGGGATTACATTCGAAAATGCGGCTTCGAGAAGGCGGTGATCGGGTTATCAGGAGGTATAGACTCTGCGGTAAGTGCTGCTCTGGCGGTCGAAGCCGTCGGACCTGAGCGCGTCCAGGGCGTCACGATGCCATCACGGTTCAGCAGTAGCCACAGCGTCGAAGACTCGCGACAGCTTGCAGAGGATCTGGGAATCGACTTCATGATCGTCCCAATCGAGGGCGTGCACCGTGCGATGGAGGAGGCAGTCACACCGCATTTCCCAGTGGCTGCCCGGGACACGTTCACCACCACGGAGGAGAATATCCAGGCACGAATTCGTGGCAACATATTGATGGCCCTGTCGAACAAGTTGGGATTACTGTTGGTGACCACGGGCAACAAGAGCGAGCTCGCCGTGGGCTACTGCACCTTATACGGCGACATGTGTGGCGGGCTGGCTGTCTTGAGTGACGTGCCCAAGACAGTCGTGTATGAGCTGGCGCGGCACATCAACGAATCAGCCGGATACCCCAGAATCCCCCAGCGCACCATCGCGAAAGTACCTTCGGCCGAGCTGCGCGAGAATCAGACCGATCAAGATACGCTGCCACCCTATGACATCCTGGACGCGATCCTGGAACGCTACGTGGAGCGCGAACAGGCCGTCGATGATATTGTCGGCGAGGGGTTTGACCGCAAGATCGTGGAGCAGGTGGCCCGTATGGTTGATCGGAGCGAGTATAAGCGCAAGCAGGCCCCGGTGGGCTTGAAGGTCACCAGCCGGGCGTTTGGGACCGGGCGACGGATGCCCATTGCCGCCCGCCATCGGTAGCCATGATCTGGATGGGTGAAGTCACACGGATTCCTGCCATCGCTGGACCGAGAATCCCTTCTCGGTCCTCTGGCACCTGAGAATCCAATGTCCCTGAAGACGGGCCGGAGTGCATTCCATACAAGATCGGCGTGATGGTAGCGGGCATCTGAAGCAGCGATATCGACGCCGCCTCGTCGGCCGTCGCACAGGGCCGATCGTACACCCTTAACACCCCAACCGCACTTAATTATTATGCCTATTACACCTCCTGTCTGTTGCTCTGACCTCGACGAGGCCCCGATATGGTCGAATGCCCCTTCGTACGACACGGCGGGCGACGAGAGGGTCCATCGCAAAGCCGCTGGGCGATTCGATCTGTTGCAGCAACACCCTCATCGTGTTAAGCCATTGAAGGGCAATCCCCGGCGCCGGTAGCTCAGCGGATAGAGCACCGGATTTCTAATCCGGCGGTCGCAGGTTCAATTCCTGCCCGGCGCGGTCTCAAACCGAGTTATTATCGCACTTTGACCATTCGGTAGGCAATTGGTCGGCGCGAGGCTGGCAGTTCAGCCCGCCGATAGCCGCCACACGGCGTCCCGCAGATCGTCCTCGCTCACCTCGTCGTAGTACTTCAACGTCGTAGACGGATTGGCGTGACCGGCTAAGGCAATCTGTGGCGATTGTAGCGCCGTCCCTGATATCCTTTCCGACGTTAGTCATAGACGAGCGGCGCGGCCCGAAGGTAGTAAGCGACACTCGGCTGTGAGTAACTCGGCGGCGCGGGTGCAGCCGGTCGAGGTTGCCATAGAGCGAATCCTCACCCAAAAGCCCGAAGTCGATCCCCATCAGGTCGTCCAGAGCGGTGCGGCGGATCCGGTCGGGCATGGCCAGTTCACTCGACGGACGCACCAGCCGGTTCATGGTCATCACACAGGCCAGCGCCCCAGCCCGCCCTGTCAGCCCTGCCTCCGACAGAATGTCATCCAGCCCCAATGGCTTCCAGAACTGATACCCCACATGAACCGACCCGGCTTCCCGGTGTCATTCTGTAGTCACCTCGTCCGTATGAACGGTAACGAGATCGCCGGGCCTGTTCCTATGACAGGCTTCTTCTCCTCTTCTTTCCTTTGGCGGCCTTTTTCTCTTTGACTTTGCCAGCGATTGCTTCGGCTTCCCGGTCCGGCTGGTCGAAGAGCGGATCTTGCCCGACAGCTTGGCCTCAACCTTTCGGGCCAGCTTGAGCCACTCTTCTTTCGGTCTGGGCTTAAGGTCTCCCAGCGAACAGACAACCTTCTGCCGCGGCCCCTTGGGGGTATGCAGCGATTCGACAAGGAGATAGTTGGTGTAGGTTTTGCCCTTGTACTTCCTCGTGGTTGTTCGGATGTACATGGTCACTATATAACCATATCCAACCGGTCATGTCAGCATAAATCTGCGATAAATTAGTCACTACATTGGCCCTCCCGCCGGGCGATTACGCGTTTTCAACCTCAAGAAGGGCGTTTCGCGCCGTCCAAAAGGTGAAAAAAGACCGAAATCCGCATCACAGGTGCGGAAGTTGGGCTAGACCCGCTCGCCTGCGCAGCGCGTAACGCAGCGCGCGATGGGTTTTGGTGAATGTTGGCACAAGAGAAAACCGTCATAAGCTTTACACCTACAACGGTTTATCACATCGAGGCCGACGGGATTCGAACCCGTAACCACCGGATCGACAGTCCGGTACTCTATCCAATTGAGCTACGGCCCCTGGGCACGTACTACTTCCTACCGCCCACCCGGAGCTGGGCGTTGTAACGACCGCGTGCTCCTTAGGACGTCACGCCAACTCCTAGTGCTACGTCACGCGTGAACTCGCGGGTGGCGTGGGCAAGCGTCAGCTTGCCCGTGCAGACTGCGGCACGGGCAAACAAGTTTGCCCATGCCACACATTCAAAACCCCGCAGATTCGAGCCTGACGGCGCACTAGATTCCTATCGGAAAGATTTGCTCGCGTCAAGATGACTCAGCCGGAGGGGAGGCCGCTGGAGGGCGAGGCTGACCCAACGGGTCATCGGTAACACCCACCTTTGTGCTTGCACGCAGTGAGAGAGGGTCCGGCGGGACTTGAGGCCTGCCGGTGAGACCCACACCTGGATCAGGGCGCTTTATCACCCGGTGAAGCCAGCGGCGGAAGGGCACTCCGGGCCACCAACTGATCGAGCACCCATTCATCCTGGGGGTTGAGGCGGTACGCTATCTGAAGGTGATGAATGGCCGCCTGCTCGTTCTTGTGACGCAGCAGAAACTTGGAGAAGGCCACATGGGCCTTGGGGTTGCCCGGCTCCATCGCGACGGCCTGCCGATGGCGCAGCAAGGCACCGTCCACGTCGCCACGTTCCTCGAGTTCACCGGCAAGGAAGATGTACTGCTTGGCGGAGGGTCCGACGAACTTGGCCACCCACTCGGCGTGCTCAAGCGCCTCGTCGAACTGCCCCTTAAGCTCCAAGGCGACATTCTTGCCCTCTATCGACGCTTGATGGCCTGGAAACACTTCAAGCGCCCGGGAATAGTACGCAATGGCATCATCCAGCTCGCGCATCGCCGCGGCGTGGTTCATCTGCTCGAACTTTTGGCGGGCCAACATGACGCTGCAAGCCCCCAGATCGTGAAGATTCTCGATGCGCCGCGTTCTGGCTTGCTCTGCCTCAAGGAAGAATCTGCGGGCCGTGCCATACATGCCGTGCAGCATGGCCACCTGCCCATCTCGACGCAGCTCACGATAACTAGGGCCGCATCCGGGCAGAAGGACCGACACCACCAGCACGGCTGCGAGAACGACATTGAAAACGGATCGGACCCTTCTTTGCAGGTCGTTCATGGTTGTAACCTCGTTAGCGTTCATAAGACGATACAACACCCCCGCGCGGAGCTAGTCTGCCGCTGTTCAACGTTTTTCGTTATTCTGCGTTGCGGACAAGCCGGCGTTAGCTCCCCGAGCTTGGCCACGCTACTAGGCGGAGCGTTACGTCCCATGCCCAGCAGGTTCGTCATTCTACATCACCAGGCTGATGATGGCGAGCACTGGGACCTGATGCTGGAGTGGGGCGGGGTTCTGCTGACTTGGCAGCTCGTGCTCGAGCCGGTCGACCGGTCCTGCCTGCCCATTCCCGCAAAGCGGATCGGCGACCATCGCAAGGCCTATTTGACCTACGAGGGGCCCCTCAGCGGCAACCGCGGCCATGTCCGCCGTGTCGACGCCGGCATGGTGGATATTCTCGAACTCACAGCTACGCGGTGCATCTTCGTGTTGCGCGGTGGCCGCCTGTCGGGACGGTTCGAGCTTCGGGCCGACAACGAGGAGTGGTTCTTCGACTTGTCACAGTCGCGGTAGGGCTGCGGTAGTGCGTGGGCAGTGGACGATGACGTCTACAAGCCTGACGTAGGTACGAACCAGCCCCGCGGAGACCGAGCCGGCGGCGTTTGCATCCATGTTTAGCACGGACTGCCCGAGCGCATGTGACGCAACCAGCAGAATCACAACCGTGTTCAGGCCGGCCGGAGCTGGCCTACCCCGAGCTGCGTGAAATCCCACCAGGCTAGGCTTTCTACCCACGATCCGCTTGAATCGGCACGCAATTCGCCAAGGACTCGCCCAGGCGCAATGCGAGGTCTTTACGCGATGTTTACGGGCAAACGATCCGTCAAACGGTCTGGATACGTCACTCTCGACCACCGGGAGCGCCCACGCTGCTCGTCGCCGATCGACTCATGGGTACCAGTGTTGCTGAGGGGGTAAGTCAATCGTTCATTAACAACGGTACGCGCGCAAATGGCATGGAAACGCCATAGCTTAACGCGGATCGAGTGGCAACAATATTTACAGATGCAAGGATTCCAATACGTCGCTTATCGGCTAGCGCGGGATTCGGTGTGAGCGGTGGTGTGCGCGACGGCTATTGACCCTTCATCGTGTCTGATCCGGCGCACAATAGACGCGAGCAGACCGTTGCTGCCGCATCAAGCAACTGCGGCCGGGCGCAAGAAGGGAGGTGTCGGCGTAGAAGTGAGTACCCTAATCACACACGTTGGCCGGGAATGGCTGAACGGCATGACTACCTCTAAGGTCCGGTGGCTCGAGAGATCATTCGCCCACCTGGGCCCTCGACAGGTTGCCTTTGTGCATGAGACTCCGACTCGCGCGCGTATTGAGCAGTGTTGGGCAGCCGACCAACTCAATATATTGGAGGGCCTTTTCGAAAAATGGCGGAACCACAATATGGCTGGAAGATTCGCGATCATCGGGATCGTCATCAGCCTGTTCGATTCCCCGCTCTTAGCCGGAACATACGCCAAGGCGTTTTGTTCTGTGCCCCTTGACGCAGGATTGTCCGGTTGTGGCTTCCTCACTGCCCCCAGGGCCGTACCGGGCTTGCTCTGCATGCGAAAGACCAGGAAGAATACACAGTAGCCGAGATGAAGCACCAAGATACAAAAGAATACTCCAAGTTGCAGATATCTAACGAAGCGATACTCGCCCACTTCCGGGAGAGAACCACCCACGGGTGCGGAGAGCACTTCCACGACCCCGTGTACCATCTTATGCGCTTAATCCTCGAACACCGCGATTTCCACAGCCTCGAGTCGCTCATCGAGTACTGCAAAAACCACGACAATCTTCGCCCTTGGCGCCTGCACGAGGCGGATCGGGTCATACTCTCGGCCGAACTCGTCGATGGTCTGTGCAAGATGGCTTTGGATTCAGGTGGTGGTCTGCCCTCAGCGTCGAATGTCAAGTAATACCGGGGTGCAATTGCATAACCGGCTCTCGCCGCCTGAGTAGACTCGTGACGAGTCTTCGTTCTGCACAGCCTATTGGGTTGATAGGGACTGAGCGGGCTATCCATAGCAATGCTGCTATCACTCTCACGAATTCTGAACTTGAACTAGAGAACGATGCGCTGAGGGAGAACTGCGTGGAAACGAGCGACAATGACTACCCACAGAGAGAGGGGCCACTGTCCCAACGGAAATCTATAGGAGCAACGGGACGGCCACCCTTGTACAGTCCGGTATGTACTGCGTTCTATGCGCGGTTTGCACACATGAACCTCCCCGCAGTCTTCGGCGTCCCCCCCCCCGGCTAGCGTGCTATGTCTTGTAGAAGAGTTGCATGAGCCCTGAGAGTGGCACCGCGATTGCTCGGGAACTCGTACCGTGTTTCATAAGCTGCGTGACTACCTGATACGCGGGCTTGAAGCCCGCGCGGTGCTCCGCGCAGGCTAAAGCCTGCGGCTCGGAGCGTGATCTATAGTCGTAGTATTTGTGAAACACGGTACAAGTGTCGCAGTTGGGGGGTGGGTCGGCGGGTAAGTCAACTCCCGTCGAGCTTTCAGGTTGCCAGACAGCAATTGTCTGCGGTCGGAAACCGCTCTCGAACAGGCCGAATCGCCTAAGTGGTTAGCTGAGCGTCCTCAAGATTCGCAAAGCACCTCTTACGCGGTTCGGCTGGCCCGGTTACACTACCGCAGCGGGCGGATTCATGGTAGGCTGCGCCCTGGAGCAGTGGATCGTGGACTTGGCGGCAGGAGCCCCGGCGTAGGCTGGCCACCCACGTATCTCGGTGCGTATGGTCTTCAGGTAAGGAGCCCAGAAATCATGCATACTAGAACTCTCTGTGTTGTTGAACTGTTGGCCACTGTTGTCTTCACAGCCGTATTTGCCGGCTGCGCCACATCTGGACAACGGGCAGGCCCTGCTGTGAGTCCCGACGTATCCGCTGTTGAGAAGGGTTCGATAGAGAAGCCTACCGAGCAAACAGAGGGGGCGGAAAAGGAGGCAGCAGAGAAAAAAGAAAAACAAGAGGAGGAAGAAGCCAAGGATACCCGGCAGCATGCCAAGCTCCAGCGAGATCTCGCTATGGCGAAGCAGAGCGTGGTCAAGGCGCGGATGGCCCAGGCGCACGCCAAGATCCAGTATGCCGTCGCCTGGACGAAAGCCGAGAAAGAGCTGCATCTGGAAACGGAGCGGTTGCAGATCTTCACCGAGCGGTCCGTGCCGAACCGGATCGAGGAATCCCGGCTTGAGTTGAGGCGGGCAGAGGACCGCATCAAAGAGGCCAAGGAGGAGCTCAAGCAGCTCGAAATGATGTATGCGGAAGAAGAGTTCGCCGACCAGACCAAGGAGATCGTGTTGGAACGGGGCCGACGCCGGCTCGAACGCACGCAACGGGGCCTGGAGATACGACGCGAAGTCTTCGCCATCCTAACGGAAAAGACCATTCCTCTTGAAACCGCGGAACACACCTTACGGTTTGAACAGAAGACTCGGGAGGTGGACAAGGCCCGCCGCGAGGCTGAAGCTTCACAACTCGACAAACAGATCGAATTGATGAGCGCCGAGGCTGAGGTCGCACGCCTCGAAGCCGAGATCGACGCCCTCGAGCAGAAAATGGAAAAACGGCGCAAAGAACGTGAGAAGTAGGCGGACGAGAAGGAGCAGTAAACATGAACGTGGTCACGGCAGTCTTCGGGCTGGCAGTCTGCCTCGGCTCTGCCTCTGGCACCGACCAGGCTGACCAGTTCACGTCGCAGCAGGTTCGTGCCGCCATCGAGCAGGGGATCGACTTTCTCGTGAAGGATCAAAACAAGAACGGCTCGTGGGGCGGACCTCAGGACTCGATCACGACCTGGAGCGGGGAGATGTGGTCCAATCCCGAGACCCACCGCGCATGGAAGGTGGCGACGACCGGGCTATGCGGCGCGGCCTTACTCGAAGTGGGGACCTCAGATGCGGCCGGCGCAGCCGCTGACCACGCTCTGACGTACTTGATCGACAACGCCGACGTGAAACGTCCCAATGAATGGGACACCATGAACAACTGGGCATACATCTACGGGCTCCAAGGACTTGCCACTGCTTACGGACACTCCCGCTACGCTGACTCGCCGCTCCGGGCCGAAATAGGCCACGCTGTGCCAAAGTACCTGGACGACCTTGCGCGGTCGCAATCGATCAACGGTGGATGGGGATACCTCGAGTTTGATGTACCGCGGACGCGCCGGCCACAATGGGCAACCAGCTTCATGACCGCCGCTGCCGTCGTCGCGCTGGAGACCGCCAAATGCCAGGGATTCGACGTTGACCGGAGGGTGATCGACCGGGCGGTCCGTGTGATCCACCGCTGTCGCCTGCCCAACGGCGCATACACCTATCGGGTGCGTACGATCCCGAACCTACATCCTGAGTACATCGATCAGGTGAAGGGCTCGCTATCGCGGATTCAGGTATGCCAGGCGGCGTTGTTGCTTGCCGGGGAGGAAGTCCCGCTTGAGGACCGCTTGTTCGGCTTGGCCCACTTCTTCCGGGACCACAGATTCCTCGAGATTGCCATGCACAAACCGGTCCCTCATGAGGCCTTCTATTACAACTCGGGCTACTTCTACTTGTTCGGCCACTACTACGCGGCACTTGTGATCGAGCGACTGCCCCCTGCGGATCAGCCAGTCTATTGGACTAAGCTGCAACGTGAGATCATGAACATCCAGCAGAAGAACGGCTCCATATGGGACTACGATATGCACCGCTACGATCGGCCGTACGGCGTCGCCTTCGGCCTGATGGCACTGGGCCGTTCGCTACAGGAATAGACCGCGTCTGCGACGAAGCAGGCCACGTGCCCGTTGGGCGGCATGCACGGTGCGTTTAGAGTCTTACAGTGAAAGATGCGCGCCTTTTGCGCGCATCTTTTGGCAGCAGCGTAGTCAGGCCTTGGGTAGCGGTCGGCGTCTCACCGGCCGAGGGTCACGGCGGCCTGCGGGGACGCAGGCCGCTACTTGGGTTGCGGGCGAAGGCCGCCTTAG
>Ga0114930_10002432_pt1 | contig 16800 bp, 17 predicted proteins | sample AnhtaG_FD_87300 | JGI IMG/M metagenome (GOLD analysis project Ga0114930, IMG submission 87300) | Deep subsurface microbial communities from Anholt, Denmark to uncover new lineages of life (NeLLi) - Anholt_01485 metaG | ecosystem: Environmental > Aquatic > Marine > Oceanic > Sediment | place... | reverse complement strand
ATCTTGACATTTCTCCCACCTCCAATTCTTCCAGCTTGAGATCCATATTTTTATCGTGTATTGCGAGTTCCAGAAAGTCTGTCACCGCAGGCCTTATAATAATTTGTGCTATCTTTTGCCCGCCAATCAAGTAAGGTAAGACCACCCGGTTGGCGCCAGCCCTCAAGAGCTTTTTTTCTGTAGATTCTTCATCGGCCCGAGCCAAGATAAATAAACCAGGATTAAGCCCCCTCGCTGTCATTGTGATGAATAGGTTATCCGCATCTGATGTCACTAAAGAAACTAATGCTTTGGCCCTTTCAATGCCGGCCTCTACCAGGACATCTTCGCTTGTAGCATCATCTATAATGTAAGGAATATCTAGATGCTCAAGGTGCTCTTTTGAACCCAAGTTATTATCTATTACCAGCAAAGGAATCCGCTTTACTTTTAGCTCATGGGAAATGATCTTCCCCATGCGGCCATACCCGCATAGAATGTAATGGTCTTTGATCGATTTTATTTCTAATCCCAATTTTCTCCTCCCAAAAATGGATTTGACCTGCAACTCAGCCATGGTCTGTGCCACCATGCCAAGGGTATAAGCAATAGTACCAACCCCAATCAAAATAAGAAAAATCGTGAAAATCCTCCCCGGTTCATCAACCTCCCTGATTTCTCCATAGCCCACAGTTGTGATGGTAATAACAGTCATGTACAGGGCATCTAAAAAATGCCATCTCTCTATGACCATATATCCCATGGTGCCGATCACAAGGACCAGTCCCAACATAATCAAACCCCGAACGACTTTTTTTACACCACCTGAGAATATCATGATATCAACGCTTTTCCTGCCTATCGTTTGGGCCTCTTTTATGTTACTGATCCTGGAGCTCCATCATTCGGGCTTCCAAAATAAGGCTTCACACGGTTTTTCTGTTTCGATCTTTGGAAGATGCCTAAGGTTATCAATTATTTTTTCTCTTATTTCTCCGCATTCTGTTTTGCTAACTCCTCAGTACTCTGTTTAAGTTCTATGTTTTTCCTTGGTCAAGCTTCTTACCTTAAAATATATGCTTACCAGCTTTGGCAATATGAGAACCGCTACAATTGCTGCGCCGACTACCGAAGAGTATAAAATCAGTGATCCGCTTAATCAAATCATCCTTGTTCATTGTGCCAGAGTATCGTGCTATGCCACGTCCACTGATATATATGTGTGAGGACCCCAAAAACCTTATGAATACGGTACTCCACTATCATAACATCACATGTTGTCACATGCAAGGCATCTAAACATTATCTGGAATTGAAATCTCAACCTCTAGCTCTTATCCAAATAGTTGGTACAAACATTGGGTACTTCATTCCAGATCGGAGCCTTCCTTTTTCAGTTCGTTGATGTCAAGTCAACTCGATTCCTGGAAGTGGTCCCAGAGCGGGGGCAAGTGGGTATGAGGGTCGTCCAAGTATTCCTGTTTGCTTGTATCGATGAAATCATTAATCCCACCCACTAGCTTACCAGAGTGGATCTCCTTAAGCCAGGTTTCAACCTTCTTCTTTGGCTTTGTGGCCTGGGTGAGTCCCTCCAGAAAACTGACTTTTATCCTCGATGTTCCTAACAGGGAATTCTCTAGGACAGGCACCATCAGCTTCTCCAGGCCAAGACCCTTCGCTAGCCCTGCTTCTTGACCCAGACGAATGCAATCGGGCGGCCCAAGACTGGCCAGGCCCCTAATGGTGCAGATATATGTGGCTGAGATCAGCACGGTTCAAGCACCTCTTCAATCTGACGAATTTTCTCCCTCTTCTCGGACGACATGTGGCTGCAAATCGTAACATGGGCTCGTGTCTTTCAGCTCATATTCACATTGAGCGATTGATTGCATTGATCTGTGTGGGCACTCAGAGCAACTCCATGATTGCCAGTAATGGTTGACTGCGTAATCAAGGCACTCATTATAAAAGGGGCAATAAATATTTCTCTTCCCCCGTTTGCGTATGGGTTTGGCTTTTGGCTCCATCCCTTACTCCTGTAAAGGTTCATTGTTGTCTATCTGAAGTGTCGGTACGTGCTCTTTTTCATCAGCGAGTTTATGGAGGCCTTTAGGGTTGAAGGTTGAATCAAAGCACTGGGTTAGCCCAACTTCAAAATCCGGTTCAAATGTAACTATAATAAGATAAAAGATATAATAATCCAGTTCAAAATCGCCCCAGCCCAACAATTGTAAATGGCTATTTAATTCAAGAAGGCTGATCGCGGGATTAGTAGCAATGCTCGTTCCCACATCTCTGATAAAAGCTGGAATGGCTGTAATTTCTATCCCTTTACTGACCAAAACTTCTATCAAAATCCTTATCAGCTGTTCCATTCCTACTCTATTTTGATGGCGGATAAGGTTAAAATAGCTACCCTAGATTGAATTACTTGAGTAATAGCAATGTAGTAAGGCCTGAAAGAAGATGTTTTTCCTTTGGAAGGGGTAAAAAACCACTCCCCTTTCTTAAGGATCTTATTTCACGAGTCTATATTTGATAACCTTAATAATCTTTTTACCTTCTTTTTCCTCGACGACACCTCTCACTTCCACCTTCTTGTGGTCTTCGCCTATCAGGTCGACTCCTATTGCGTCAATTTCGATAGTATATTCCTGCCTATCCCCAGTCCTTATTATGCCTTCAGAGGAAAAGACGACTCCTATAATCGTTACCTCATCAGCTGCATATACAGCCGGCGCTATTAGCATAATACCGAATACCATGGTGCAAAGTGCAATAATTAAAGACCTTCTTTCTCTTTTCATCCTTTAATCACCTACTTTCTTGAAATGTCTTTGTTGTTATTATCAGGATTTTTTCAGCCTTTAGTTTTTTATTCTTCTCCCATTCTCTTGATGAGGATTCTGTCGTGCAAAGGTATTATCTTCATGATCTGCACCTCTTTACGTTTTGATCTGGTTTCATCAATTAGCCAAAATTAAAAACAGCAATACTCATGCCAGGTTGATATCAGGCCTATCGGTTCAGATGCTTTCTGTAAACCATGGAGCTCGATTAACATAAGAATCTTTACTATTTCTTAGTTCATTGAAAGAAAGAGAAAATTCAGAAATACGAATTAGAAGTTCCGATGTCCTCAAAAAGTCAGAACTCAAAATTCCTCTTTTTTTTCTCCACTTATTTGAACGCCTTAAACCTTCCAATGCATACCACAAGGGAGCCATCCGCATATTTCCCTTTACTCATTAGAGCTTAGAGTTCCGATGAATATTTCTTAATCAGTTGTATAAATCATTAGATATCAAAAAGTTATAAATATGGCATATTTATTGCTGATTAACTTATAGAGTCCGATCTTGGTAGAAAAATTATTGGGAAGAAGGTGATCGAGATGAAAAGAAAAAAGACCAAGGAACGAACAATCAGTGGCATTATAATTCCAGGAGAGTGGGATGAAAATGGTAAAGCCATTGGTATCGCTATAGAAACTACAGATGAGGAGAAATATATTGTCTACCAAAATAATAAGGGAAATGAATTGTTGGAGTACATCCAGTATAAAGTGGAGGCTACAGGCACTGTGACAGCAGACGAGCATGGTGATATGACCATCAAGGTAAACAGGTATAATTTAATAAGAGGCAATGATGAGGAGGAAGAAGCTTATTCATAGCATATTTTAAAGAACTCTATGTTTACCTTCAGGCATGAGATGTCTCGCTTGTTCATAAGGACTCTGCAGAGGCCATCGTGGTTCCATCTACCATTTGGTCCCCCCATCCATGCGTCTAACCTAAACTTCTTGTTGCTTTCGATTCGCTGCAAAAGGGATAGATCTTTTGATTTGTCCACAAGAAAGAATTAGCCCCTTTACCCTGTTAGAATTTACCACTTGCCCTATTATAATATATTATAACGGGGCCAAAAAAGCATGCGGGGATGCTTCGCCTTATATTCCACTTTTTTTACCCCGTTAAATCTCCCGATGGAAATCCTATTTAACGCGGTGAACACAGAGTATAATGCCCCATGTGAAATTCTAACAGGATTTTCATTTTATTTGTTCTTAGATGTAAAATTTTTTCTCCAAGAACTCTGTTTTGTGATATAATTTAATGATATGAAGATCGCTATATGATCCTTTGGGAGGAACACAGATGAAATACATCCTTGTTGTTTCAAAAGAACAAGAGGTTTTCCGTACAATCTACACATGTTTTCGTCAAGGGCACAGGGTTGATAAGGCATTCACTCAAGATGTCGCTATGGAGATGCTTCGGAAAAAACGTTACGATTTCCTCTTTATTGATGTGGAAATTCTAAGAGAAACATGGTCCGGTAATGGATACAAGGCGGCCCTGCAGCTATTCTGGCATGTTTATCCCACTATTGAAATCATTGTCATGTCATCTCAAGAGATGATCAGAGAGGCCGTGATGGCTGTGAAGGCAGGGGCCAGCAACTACCTTACCTATCCCATAAATCCTGATGAGGTAAAGTATGTAGCAGAAAGTGTTCAGGAATCTATAATTATGCAATCCGAACTCGACTACTTACGAGATCAATCCTGGCAGAGCGATTCATTGGAATTCGTTCAGACTGAAAGCACGGTGATGAAAAAGGTCTTAGACAAGGTCCGCTCGGTCGCCCCAACCAAAAGTACTGTTCTGCTCATCGGTGAAACAGGAACGGGGAAAGGTGTACTGGCCAAACTAATTCATCGGCACAGCAACCGAAGGGATGCCCCATTTATAAGCGTGCATTGTGGAGCCATCCCGGATACCCTTTTGGAAAGCGAACTGTTCGGGCATGAGAAAGGCTCCTTCACTGGGGCTGTCCGGAGAAAGCTGGGTAAATTTGAGATAGCTAAGGGAGGGACGATCTTCCTGGATGAGATAGGAACCATCACTCCATCTGCCCAGATTAAGCTCTTACAGATACTACAGGATAGGACTTTTCAACGCGTGGGAGGAGAAGAGACCATCGAGGCCAATGTGAGAATTATTGCGGCCACAAATACAGATTTGAAGACAATGTGCAAGCAGGGAGAATTCAGAAAGGACCTCTATTACCGGATAAATGTATTTCCGATTGAACTTCCTCCCTTGAGAGAGCGAATAGGAGATATCCCTCATCTTGTAGAGGTGTTTTTGAAAAAGATGAACAAATTCGATCAAAAGGAAATTCACGACATACATCCCCAGGTCTTGGAAGCCTTTAAAAGTTATTCCTGGCTGGGAAACATTCGGGAGCTGGAAAACCTTATGGAACGGGCTTACATATTAGAGAGCTCTTTTGTGCTAACTCCAGAGAGCTTTCCAGGGGAACTTTTCGAATCGGAAGTTACCTCGGCGAGTGTCTCGGCAGATGCTTGCCTTACCCTTTCAGAAATGAGGGGCAAGGGAATAGAAGATATTGAAAGGCGTTATCTGAAAGAACTGCTGGCTCAAAATAGAGGAAAAATAAAAGACTCTTCTATAGCAGCGGGGATTACAACTCGCCAGCTCCATAAATTAATGAAAAAATATGGCATCCGAAAAGAGGAATTCAAAGTGCATACTACCCTCCAATAGAATTACACCGGAACTACAAGTTCCTATTGTCGTAAAAAAAGGAACTTAAAGTTCCTTCCTTTATTTCCATAATCATTTAAGTATATTAAGGCGATTCGAAGTCCGCAAGAGACAAGTAATTCCAATGTCTTACCATTATTACCGGAACTATTAGTTCTGAAAACAATTTCTTATAGGTTTAATATGCTTAAATATCAATGAGTTAGGTGTGTGGCACGTCTATTGCTGTACCCGAAGCCGGATAAGCCGACCCTCGAAAAATTTGGCATAAGATAGAAGACAGGGTACACAGGGGTAAGAGGGGGTAAAGATATATTAAACCAACTCTTCCAGGATAAGTTATGTTCACTTTGAAAAAATGGAAGACAAAATAATCCATTGTATCCAATGTGATAGGCCTTTTGTGGTTACCGTTTCTGAACGGCGGCAATTTGCAATTAAGGGCTTTGATGAACCAAGGTTTTGCCCGGTATGTCGGAAAAGGAAACACAAAGAGAGTTGCCACAAAATCCCAACAAGAAGAAATGACAAGAAGAAACACTTTAGGCTGAAATATGAAGATTAATGAGTTTATAAACTATTTACAGAACAAACTCCTAAAGCTAAAACTATACGAGGAGGGTGTTCGTTGCCATGATTTTTTGGGAGTATTCTACGCCAAAATGAAATATCATGTTGACGATCATTAAAGTTGACAAAGGAGACATGTTTTACATGCGCAAAGAAGTCAAAGAAGATCATACCAATACCAATACTAACCATCATTGGGGCCTCCTCTCGTGCATCGATCTATATAACTGCGATCCACAAACCATCCGAAGCGACAAAAGGATTAAAGAATTTGTAGTACAACTCTGCGATCTAATCGAAATGAAACGTTTCGGTGAGACTCAGGTGGTTTATTTTGGCGAGGAGGAGCGGGTCGCAGGCTACTCCATGACTCAGCTCATAGAAACCTCTCTTATTTCTGCCCATTTCGCTAACAATAGCAATACGACCTATCTCGATGTTTTCAGCTGTAAGCCTTATGATTCACAAGCTGTAGTGGATTTTGCAAAAAAATTTTTTAAGGCTGAAAGGGTGAATCTTCAGGTCGTTAAGCGTGAGTGATTCCAAAAAATTCAACTAAAATTACATGTATAAGGCTGACAAAATAAATGCTCCAGAAGACTTTCGTCACGGACTTAGAGAAGTGTAAGACCTTGTGGGATGCTTTTATCCATCCCAAACACATATCCGCCCTGTGGGAATTTCGTCTCTGTTTTCAGCATCATTTCAATTGCATGCCCTGCTTCCTGGTTCTGGAAGACCGGAAAGGGGTCGCTGCTGTATTACCACTCTCTTATATAGATGACTTGGAAATGTTTGTTTTTTTCCCTGGAGAGACATGGAAAGCGAAGACATGGCTGGAGCATACTCCTATTTATTTGAGAGAGGGTGAATTTCTCCCTGAGCTTTACCTTTCTTGTCCTGACAGGACATTTCTTAGGTATATGGAAATCTCAGAGGATCACCTTTTGCCTGATCTCCATGTAGATGAAACAGGTTATGCCCTTTACCCGGCCAATCTGGATTTTGACATAACGCTTTACCGTAAAAGGTTTCCCAACAAAAAATACAAGAACATTATTAAAACGATCAAATCCCTGACTGATACTGCCTGTTCCTTCCATCTAAACCGATTGCAAGACTTTGACTTTATTATAAAAACAAGCATCCAGCGTTTCGGACGGGATTCTTATCTCTATGATCCTCGGTTCAGAGAAAGCCTCAGAGACACCATGCATTTTCTCCACCGTAAAGGATGGCTCCGGATGGTTTCTCTTGAAATCAATGGTAGGATTGTGGCGGTCGATTTAGGCACATTATATCGGGGAACATATACGGTATTCCTTGGTGGGACCGATCTTGAACTACCAGGGGTAGCGAAGGCCATAAATATGTATCATATTGACTTTGCTTTCAAAAAACGTCTTTCTAAGGTTGATTTCCTTTGCGGTGATTTCCACTGGAAGAAACTCTGGCACCTGGATCCTGAGCCACTTTACAAATTCCTAACACCGGCATTGAGAACTGAACATGAAGCAGAACATGAACCGGCAAGTGCCGCTACTATTTCCTCGGCAGAGGTCAGCGATGCACTCAATCTAACGGCCGAGGGGGAAATTTTTCATGTGGTGTGAGCCGGTCATCGTGGTAGGAACAACCCCGGACTATGTGAGAAAAATTTATAACAAATATCCAGCATCTGTACTTTTTGTGCTTGACCTACGATTTCAAGGGGATCCTTTTCTCGAAGGCATAGAAAAATCGGCTCTCCTGTTTAGCTCTCTTGAAGATTTTGAACAAACAATGCACGTGGTGGATTTGAGTCTATCCACTAATAATCTGTCACCTCAAGGTGTGGCCTGCTTTGACTGCGAGTCCCTTGTTCCCGCAGCCAGGTTAGCTCATCATCTAAGGCTGCCATTCCCCTCTCTGGAAGCTATTGTCCATGCAAGGAACAAATTTGAAGCGAGAAACCTCTGGAAAAAAGCAGAAATTCTCACCCCGGCTGCTGCTATCGCTTCGAACCTGAATGAAACCCTTGACTTTTTTCGCTGCATCGAGAGGACAATTGTATTGAAACCTGTTTCTGGAAGCGGAAGTGAACTCGTGTTTCAATGTGATGATGAAGAGGAGATTAAAAGAGCAGTACGAACCCTGAAGGATGAGCTTCCCAAGAGGGAGTCAAATCCTCTCTTTAGACCAATTTCCATCCCTTCCAAGACCACTCCTATTGACCCATGTCGCTCATGGATTGTCGAAGAGTTTGTCTCCGGGCCTGAATTTAGTTGCGATTTCATGCTTCAGAATGGACAAATAATGATTCTCAGGGAAACAGGGAAGATAAAAGCCCCTGACCAGCCATTTGGCTCCATTCTCGCGTACACATTCCCCCCTTCTTATCCAGAAAGGTTCTCTCGAAAAAATCTGCTTTATGTCCTCAAAAGGGCCGCAATCTCCTTGGGGTTTATCTGGGGACACTTTATGGCCGATTTCATCGTTCCTGATGACGGACTTCCGGTTATCATAGAAATGACACCTCGGCCAGGTGGTGATTCAATCCCTGATCTGGTGGAAATAGCCACAGGATATGACCTCCTTGGGACGCATTTACATGTTATGTCCGGGAAATTCCAAACCCCTGAGGTGTTTTCAATGCCTCGTAAATCATTCGCGAGTATAAACTTCTTTGCCCCGAATGAAGGGGTAATCATTTATCTGGATTCATCCCGGATTTTTCCCCTTCCCTGGGTCAAGGCAATGGTACTTAAAAAAATGTGGGCGACAGAATTGTTTTTCCCCCTGCCGACTATGACAACAGACTCCTTGGATACTGCATAGTCTCTCTTGATCTAAATTCTAATCTGTTCTCTGTGTCTCAGCACCTTCAAAGCCTTCTCAAAATTTCCATAGTATGAATAATTGGCTTTGGGTTGTAAAAAAACTAGAGGGATGTAACTGTAATTATGGACAAAAGGAATCAAAACAAAATACATGTAATTAAAAAACTATTTGCCACCGGGAGGGATAACCAGGCGATATTTAAATTAGTCCCTCTTTTTGTTAGAGCACTAAAAAGCCATGAAAAACGTCTTCCTCAAGAGATCCTTAATAATTATTTAAACTCTTTACTACAAAAAAAAGAAATTTTTCTGAAGAGCGCATACCAATTTGGAACACCACAATATTTTTTTGACGAGCCATCTCTATCCTTGCAAATAAGTCATTTCCACAAGGTTTTTTCAAGATACCTTGATCGATACAGAATCTTTTATGCTTTAAAGAGCAATTCTTTTGAGGGTATATGCAAAGGCGCTGTGGCAGCAGGGATTGGGCTCGATGTGTCAAGTGGATTCGAATTAAAGGCAGCACTTTCCATGGGGTGCAAACATATCATCTTCAGTGGGCCTGGAAAGACCGATGATGAGCTTTTACTCGCCATCCAAAATCGCCAAAATGTAACATTACTCATGGACAGCATGGGTGAATTTGAAAGGTTATCTAAAATTCTGAAACAGGGAGAGGGCCATGGAGATACTATGAAAGTGGGGATACGTGTCCACAGTAATCACGACAATGGATGGAATAAGTTTGGAATTCCTCTTGGCAATTTGCCGGTTATTCTAAAGAGGGCAATGATCGCAAAAGATGTAGAGATTCATGCAATTCAGTTTCATGCCAGTTGGAATTTGGGGCCAAAGGCACAGGTCGATATGATAGAACAGATCGGTTCGTACATCCGTCAATACATACCTATGAACTTGATGCAGTCTTTCCAAGTTCTTGATATAGGAGGAGGCTTCTGGCCTGAACAGGGTGAATGGCTCAATCCACAAAATACTTTAAAGGGAAAACTCATCCATCTCACTGATCCAAGATTTGGGTTCAAAATAAGACATTACTACCATAAGGCAAAACCGCTTGAGGACTTCGCAAGGGAAATAGCAAAGGCACTTTCGCGGCAGGGTCCCCCTTTATGCGACGTCGAAATCTGGATGGAGCCAGGCAGATGGATTTCAACCCCGGCCATGCATATTCTGCTCAGGGTAGTTGACAAGAAGGACTTCAGGATGGCAATTACTGATGGGGGTACAAACCTTTTAGGCTGGGAACGTCCTCTCTCCGAATTTATCCCTGTTATCAATCTAACAAAACCATCCCTGAAAGAGCGCCGTTTGAAAATTTTTGGTTCCCTTTGCACACCCTATGATATTTGGGGAATATCCATTTTTGGAGAAGGAGTAGAATATGGGGATATCCTTCTTATTCCCGATCAGGGAGCCTATACTTACTCCCTTAGACAGTGCTTCATTAAGCCAATTGCTAAGGTCGTAGCATTCGATGGGGAAAACTTGGTGGAAACAGAGAAGGAAAATTCTTTTTCTCTACCCCCCGTCTATCCTTTCGAAGATGGAAAAACAGGCACTGTTGGAGAAGAAGGGCCATGGAACTCTTAACGAATAGTAACTATTCAGGTATGTTGCCATGCAGGCAAGAACATACCAGAATTCTTTAACAGGCCTGTTTTAGGTGTCCTGATGTGTCTCAATAGCTGAATAGTTACAACGAATATTTCATAAAAAACGCGATTATGGTGTCAAAATCCTTTTATTCGGAACTGGTGGTTCCGATACGTTAAACATCGGAACCCAGGTTTCTTGTTTTAAGTTTTTTCTATTATTTCAGCACGTTAACACACCTTATCAACTCTTTCTTGGCTCAAAATCCCAGCTTTTCGTTAAGTATCAGAACCCATAGTTCAGTTAAGGATTTGCTCATAATGAAATAAATCATGAAATATCAATAGGTTATCAACTTGGCACGATTACTGCTTCATTACGCCGTAGATCCAGATCAACGATGACAAAACCGTTTAGAAGGAGGTGATGAAAAGATGAAAAGCGGGTGACAAGCTGTTCACAATCAGGGGCATCGTTATCCCAGTGGATTGGGATGAAAAAGGCAGTGTGGTTGCCGTAAGTATTTCCACACACAACGAGGATGTGTATCTTATTGCCCACGATTACAAAGGAAAAGAATTGCTGCATTTTATACAGGAGGATGTGGAAGTAAGCGGCGTAGTCAGAGAAATCGAAGACAAAAAAATAATCACAGTACAAAAATACATCTTAAAAGAGATGTAGGATCAAAAAGGAGGGTTTAAAGATGAAAAAGAATAAAAGATTTATGTTTATGGGGCTGTGCGCCATCATTATCATTGCTTTTCTATCCGGAACAGCCATATCCGGAGAAACTATGACAATTACGGGAACAGTCAATGAAGATTACCAAATCGTTGCTGATAACGGCCAGATATATGAAGTGGCAGATACTGAAAAGGGTGTTGAGGTGGTCGATCTCGTTGGCAAGAAGGTGAAGGTGACGGGTACGGTTGAGGAGAGCGAAGGAAAGAAAGTAATCACGGTCACTTCATATGAAGTTATTGGGAAATAACATTTCAAGCCGGCGATCATATTGAAGACTTAGGGGGGAGGTCCTTCTTCCCCCCTGGTATTTGCTTGAAGAAAGAATGGTCCCCAAGTTCATACCGGCGAAGTCCTTAAAGGATACAGTAAGTTAAAACTCAGCACATAGTCCAACGGTAACCTGAGATGAGCTATCATAACAGATTCCATGATGGCGATTTTGGAGTTGAATCCGTTTTGATGAATATGTTGAGAGGCATTGCCGTCATCGGGATTGTCATTCACCACTGGCTCCTTTTCCTTCCCCATCAGAATTCCGAGGCAGTTGATTTTGTCAAAACGTTTTCCGGGGACTTTGTTCATCTGTTTTTTATCCTTAGCGGATGGGGGCTCACAATATCTTATTTTACAAAAGGCATGGTCTCTTGGGAGGCCTGGGCTTTAAGACGTTTTTCAAAAATAATTTTACCCTTTTGGATAATTATTTCATCGACTTTTATTTGTGTAAATTTGACTCATAGTGTCATGCCTGCCTTTTCCGCGGACAGATATTCATGGCTTACACTTTTTACGTATCTAACCTTTACACGAAACTTCTATAGCCCAGGTTGGTGTTTAAACGGGACTTTATGGTTTATGCCCGTCATTGTCGGCCTTTATGTATTATTCCCTTTTTTGGCAAAAGTTCTGCGGAAATATGGCCCCTTTGTCCTTTTAAGCATATGCGCGCCGATAACATATTTTTCAATCGCGTTTTTTACATACTTCGGATATCCAACCACTTATCAGGCTGCTTTGCCTCTATTTTACCTCATTGAATTTTCTTGCGGTATGCTTGCAGGTTATATGGTATTTTACCGTCCCGCTATATTCATGGGTTTCTTAGGTTCCAGGTCTTTTTTCTTTGGGTTGGTCCTGTATGGTTTCTCCTGGATCATGATTGAAACTATGACACATGGATGGTTTATTAGTAACCTATTAACATCAGTCGGCATTTATTTGATGATACTGACTATGTGCCATTGGATGGCTCAAGTTTCTTCAGAAAAATCAATTAAATTTTTAAGCCAGGTGAGTAAGAGATCATATTTAATGTATTTGATCCATGGGCCAGTGATTATGCTTATTATGAGACCTCTATTTAAAACTTTCACGGGGTCTGCAATGCACCCGTTCATTATGATTATTCTTGGTGCGGCTTTTTGTTATACCTTGTTCATTTTGGCTGGGTTTCTTTTATCACCCATTAATTCTTTCATTTTTCATTTATACAAAACGCCTCGCCTTGAAATGGCAAAATAGGCTACCCAAAAATTTGAAAAGCTCTGAGAATAAACCTTTGACGCGGGCAGGAAATCATTTTGGGTCGCCTGCTGCTATCTTTGAATGAGATGAAAACTCATCATGACCAAAAAAGGAGTATAGAGAGAGGTGGTTAACAATGAAAAGTGGGTGACAAGCTGATCACAATTAGGGGAATCGTTATCCCAGCTGCTTGGGATGAAAAAGGCAAGGTGGTCGCTGCAGCTCTCTCCACACACACCGAGGATGAGTACCTCATTGATCCCGATTACAAGGGAAAGGAATTGCTGCATCATATCCAGGAAGAGGTGGAGGCGAGCGGGGTGGCAAGAAAGCACAATGGTAAGAAGACAATAACAATTAGAAAATACAGTCTAAAAAGATCATAGGGGAGGGATCTCCTTTTATCTTTCTAGAGATGGGGGGTTAGCAGATGCCAAAGACTACATTTAACTCGGAGGATATAGAGCCTCCGGGTAGGAACGGTAGACTCGAGAGATGGAAAACCGAGAAAGCCGTTAATGACCCATTGCCTACTATAGGTCGACGGGGCAATCTTGTCCGAATAGAATCCCATGTTCCAGCAGCCCGATCCAGCCCCCGAACCTCATCATTCCGAAGGCGATTTTTCCCCGAGGCGACCTGTGCTGAGTGGAACGATTGGCGCTGGCAACTGCGTCACCGGATCAGGGACATAGATACCCTGAGCCGTTTCCTTCGTCTCTCCGATGACGAGCGGATGATGGATGCTCACGGCATGAAAGGGTTCCCCATGGCGATCACGCCCTACTATGCGAGCCTGCTCGATCAAGAAAATCCGCTCCAACCTCTCCGCCGAACAGTGGTGCCTCACATTGCGGAGAATGTGTGTTCTCCTGGAGAGGCGAGAGACCCGCTCGGCGAGGAGCACGACAGTCCGGTTCCGGGAATAGTGCATCGATATCCGGATCGGGTTCTTTTCCTGGTGACGAAATTCTGTTCCACGTATTGCCGGTATTGCACCCGATCGCGTCTGGTAGGGAATCAGAGTGGATATCACTTCAACCTGACTCAATGGCAAAAGGCTATTGCATACATAGAGTCAACGCCTACTGTTAGAGATGTGCTGCTATCCGGTGGTGACCCATTGACCCTCACGGATGAAAAGCTGGAATGGCTTCTATCTCACTTAACACGCATACCTCACGTGGAATTCCTGCGGATTGGGACAAAAGTGCCTGTAGTTTTGCCCCAGCGCATCACACCAGGCCTCGCTCGGATGCTTAAACGCTATCATCCTTTATGGATAAGTATTCACTTCACCCATCCGGATGAGCTGACACCGGAGGTAAGCCTGGCATGTGAGCGCCTTGCAGACGCCGGTATCCCTTTAGGGAGCCAAACAGTTCTTCTTGCGGGAATAAATGACAATATAGAGACCATGAAGCGATTAATGCACGGGCTCCTCCGAATAAGGGTCAGACCATACTATCTTTATCAATGTGATCCCATCTCGGGATCGGCCCATTTCAGGACACCAGTGGCAAAAGGTATGGAGATTATCCAGGGTTTGCGTGGTCACACAACCGGGTATGCAGTGCCAACTTATGTAATTGATGCGCCTGGAGGTGGCGGGAAAATCCCTCTCTTTCCAGAATGCATTGTCGGACGCGATGACGATGATCTATTGCTCAAAAATTACCAAGGATACATCTACAGTTACCCAGATCCAGGAAGTGAAATCGGTTCAAGAGGACCACGAGAGCTTTTAAAGCACCAATGGCGGAGGTGATTATGCGCTTAGGGATTACATACGACCTGCGGGAGGATTATCTCGCCGCAGGATATAGCGAGGAGGAAACGGCTGAGTTTGATCGTGAAGACACCATTGTGGCCATCCAGCAGTCCCTCCAGGATCTGGGGTATGAGTCTGACCGAATAGGCAATGTTAAAAACCTGGTAGCTCGTTTGGCGGCTGGTGACCGGTGGGACATAATTTTTAATATTGCGGAGGGGTTGGGAGGCTTTGGCCGTGAAGCTCAAGTTCCAGCTCTGCTGGAGGTCTATAATATTCCCTATACCTTTTCCGATCCTATGGTGCTCTGCCTTACACTCCATAAGGCAATGGCCAAGCGAGTGGTACGACAGCTCGGCATCTGCACGCCGGATTTTTTCGTGGTTGAAAAAGCATCGGATCTCGAGAAGGTCGATCTTCCCATCCCTCTCTTTGCCAAACCTGTGGCAGAGGGAACCAGCAAAGGGATTACCGCGGCATCGAAGATAACGAGCCAGAGCCAGCTCGCATCCACCTGCTTGCATTTATTGTTCACGTATAATCAGCCGGTCCTCGTTGAAACCTTTCTTCCGGGCAGGGAGTTCACCGTTGGCATCCTTGGAACGGGGGAAGATGCGAAAGTCTTGGGGGTAATGGAGGTTATCCTGCGGGATTATGCTGAACCTGATGTGTACTCTTTCCACAACAAGGAAAGATACGAAGAACTAGTAGAATATCGTCTGGCAACTGATAGTACGGCAGTGAAGGCCGGAGATGTTGCCCTTGCAGTATGGCGAGGCATTGGGTGCAGGGATGCTGGAAGGGTTGATATTCGCCTTGATACTAACGGCATCCCGAACTTCATGGAGGTTAACCCACTGGCGGGACTGCATCCCCGGCATTCAGACCTGTGTATCATCGCACAGATGAAGGGTATGCCGTACAGGGACCTTATCGAGGCTATTATGCGCTCGGCCATTAGTCGCGTTCATAAGGATGAGTATAGCCTGGGGTTTTCGGCATGTCTAAGAAGGTAGTCGGCCTGATTCACAACGTGCCGGTCGCTCCTGGCCAGGCCTTCTCAGAGGCCTCGGCGGACATCATGACACAGGTTGAGGCCATTGAAGAGGCCCTCGAAGATCTCGGGCATCGATCAGTTCGAATCCCGTTCACGAGGGAGGTGAGCGGGTTTATTACGAGGATGAAAGAAGCGGGGGTAGAGATCTCGGTAAATCTATGTGAGACATTGGATGAGGATCCCCACTTTGTGGGTCACCCCGCCGCCTTGCTTGAATTGCTGAGCATTCCCTTTTCGGGCTCGCCGGCCGTTGCGCTCATGCTCACCACTGACAAGCTTACCACCAAGCGGCTGTTGAAGTCCCATGGAATCAGTACCCCTCGCTATGTGACTTACAATGGCACGGGCAATACTGATTTTCACGACCTGAGGTATCCGGTAATCCTAAAGCCGAGGTTTCAGGACGCAAGTATCGGCATAGACCAGGAATCGATTTTCAGGGACGAAGGATCGCTCAGGGAGGGAATCAATGGATTCTTCGACCGTTTCGGTCCCTTCCTGGTGGAAGAGTATGTAGGGGGCAGGGAGTTCAACGTGTCCCTTTTCGGATACCCCTCTCCAAGAGCCCTTCCTCTTGCGGAAATCGATTTCTCCGCCTTCCCTGAAGGGATTTTCCCCATTGTGGGGTATCGAGCCAAGTGGGATACGTCCTCCTTTGAGTATTACCATACACCCAGGAAGTTTCCGCAAGGGCTTTCATCCTCGTTGAGACAAGGGATTGAAGGAATCGCGCTCGAGTGTTTTCACCTGCTCATGCTCAGGGATTACGGCCGCATCGACATGAGGGTTGATGACGATGGACAGATCCATGTCCTCGAGGTGAACGCGAATCCCTGCCTCAGCCCCGATGCAGGATTTGTAGCGGCTATACAGCAGGCCGGCATGTCATATACCGATATGGTAAAGAAGCTTGTAGATTTCATGGAACAAAGATCAAGGAATAATGGAAGTCCAACCGCTCACATTTCATGATAGGGGAAAAATAGCGAGTCTTTTAAGGCAGAGGGGTGTTTTTACCGACGAGGAGATCCAGGTGGCCTTAGATGTTATCGATGAGGCCCTCAACCGACCCGAGAAGGAGGACTATTCTGTGTTCTGCGCATTTGATGATGATGACAGCCTTGCAGGATATGTCTGTTT
>Ga0114930_10002431_pt1 | contig 16800 bp, 10 predicted proteins | sample AnhtaG_FD_87300 | JGI IMG/M metagenome (GOLD analysis project Ga0114930, IMG submission 87300) | Deep subsurface microbial communities from Anholt, Denmark to uncover new lineages of life (NeLLi) - Anholt_01485 metaG | ecosystem: Environmental > Aquatic > Marine > Oceanic > Sediment | place... | reverse complement strand
AAGCCTCAATAGCCTTAATATTGCGCTCTATATATTCTTGCGCCAGCTCCGCCTGACCTGTGCTCAGCGACTCACTGCCGCAGCATTGCTCTCCCTCTGGCATCAGCATAAACGGGATATTAGCAGCCTGCAAGATCCTGGCAGTAGCCTGAGCCAACTTGGGCTGCCTATAGGATGACCTGCAACCTACGAAGTATAAAATATCTGCCCTTTGAGCTGGCACTACATCTTTGGGCAGCCAAGCTGTCCTTTTTTCAGGTGATGCACCGTAGCGGTTACCCTTTGTCAGCACGTTCTGCGTCACGGCTTTAAGCTCTTCCGGAGGTCCCCACCCTTTCTCGACAGCCTTTGTCCGCAGGCCCTCCAGCACCAGTTGTACCTCTATATCTAAGTTACGCTTACACCGGACATCACAAGCACCACAAAGAGTACAATGATATATGACATCCAGCAGCCCTGGGCTATAATCCAGCTCACCATCCATTAGGGACACAGCTATATGCAGCTGACCATGAGCGGAGTAAGCATTAAAGCCATATCTAGTATTGATGGGGCATATTTCGGCAAATCTGTGACTATGGATGTAAACAAGGTCTACAAACCTACAACCGCTGCACCGGACACAAATTCTAGCATCACGTCTATAGTCTTCTAATTTTACAACCATGTTACTCTCCTTCCTAGAAACATAGCCTACCAGGAGAAAGAATATTATTAGGGTCTAGCAGCTTTTTAAGCTTTTTCAGGGCTATAGTATAGCCCGCTGCCCTGGAATAAACGAGGTCAGCAATGATGCCGTAGGGGCGGCTGAAGAAGGCACCGTGGTCTAAGAGACGCTTCACGACCTCAGCATAGAAGTCCCCCACAATTTCTACATCTCGTGGAGCTGAGCCATCATAATAGATGTCGCACTCGAAATGGCAGATGCGCCCATATTCTATAGGCTGGATATAAAAGCCGGTGTCTCTTATACCATAGGCTCCTAATGCCTGTTTTAGGACTTCCATGAAGCCTGGTACCTTCTCTAAGGTAGTGAGGAAAAAGAGGTCCTGACAGGAGCCTCGATAGGCAAACTTCCAGTAGGTTCTATCCTCAGGCCAGGGGCGCCGCAACATTTCTGGCAGCTTCTTTTCTGCCTGGGGCACTCCTGGTAGGGCAGTCAGGATCCTGGTCACGGGAAATTCTGCAATTATTTCTCTTAGAGCTTCCTCCTCATACTCAAGTTTCACTTCGGGATGTCTTCGCCCACCACCTAATACAATGATAAGGGTCCATTCGGGCAGGCTCACCATCAGGTCTTCAACATCCTGGGGAGCTTTTTCAGCCAAGATTGCAGCGAGGTTTAGCTTATTCAAGAGAAAGCACTCATGCCCTATCATGCGCCTCTGAATTCTGTACATAGGCTCAATACTATTCTCAATCTGGTCGAAGGGGAGGAAGAATATCTTGCTCACCTCAGGTAGGTATTCTACCTTAGCGGCAGTCCACGTCATCACCCCCATGGTGCCCTGGGCTCCTTGGAACAATCTCCACCAGTCCAAACCCGGACCCGCGGGATTAACACCGTCCGATATTGCCGTGGTGCCATATCCCGGCACGACAGCTGTACCAGTCCGGAAATACTTACCATTAGGCCAGATGACTTCAGTAGCCATCATTGGGTCGCTGTACTCCATCTTAGGGATGAGGATAGGCTCCCTTTCCAAATGGCTAGTGAGGGCGGACTTCAGTGGGTGGGGCAGGAGGGGGATCAATGCCCTGAGGTGATGTTTCTCCAGCTCGCTCTGTAGCTGTCCCCAGGTGACACCAGGCTCGATGCGCACCTTTCTATTCCTCTCGTCGATCTCCAGGGTACGGTTCATCCTTCTCAGGTCTAACATTATGCCACTCTGGAGGGGTATGGTAGCGCCATTGAAGTGAATGCCTGAGCTAGACGGGACGACGGGCATCTTGATTTCATTGGCTAGCCGGATAATCTTCTGAACCTCCTCAGTGTTCTTTGGGCGAACCACATAGCTGGGCATTCGGGGCGGGCACAAACTGTAGTCGCGGGAAAAAGCCACAAGGTCTTCCGGTGCATCGGAAACATTTGAACTACCAACAATTTCGGCTAATTTAGCTTTTACATCCATTTTCACTTCCTCTCTGTATATTTCAGAGCAAGCTATAACAATAGAGGTCGTTTAGCGAATCTTCGAAGGATCTTTGTACTACTTTTCGCTCCTTCACAGGAAATAAACATCGATAGCGATGTTCGTATACGACTCTTTATATTCATTTTATCACACCTTGTCAAGCACTTGTACAGAGGTCGTTTGGCAACATGCAGTTTTAGTCACCTATACCCAGCTAGAGGCTCATTTCTATTTTTCCGCCACGATTTAGGGTGCTTTCACCATGCCTTTTACAGCTATCTCCCGCCCCTTCACCGGTTTTTGGGTAAAAACTACTCCCTTTTCAGCCACTCATAACATAGGCTCTGGCTTCACCCTTAAAGCTAACACCGGTTAAAAGTTTCACCAGCCGCCATAGATTGAGTGCCATAAAGTAAGATAGCTCTGAATAGCGTGCCTGATAAATCCTATGTAGTGGCACCGAGTAAAGCCATGCCATTTTCTCGCGTCACCAAATTTCCTCTCTATCCTATACCTCTCCTTTAGACCCTCCGTGTATTCCTGGCTTTCTGTTAATTCTAGCCAGCCTTTTTTGTTCCTGTCTTTCTTCTGAGTCCGATAATTGTTAAGCCTTATCGTCGAATTAATCCCTTTATTCAGAAGATAATAAAGGAGCATTTTTAATATGATGTAAAATTATATGGCGTCTGCCCTTTTTCTCCCTTACCCTGGTAATAGCCGAGAAGCTTGCTGGTAAACCTATTCCAGTCCACAACCTCACTCAGCTTGCTTAAGAGGTGGTTGTTTGATACCTTCTGGTCATAAAGGAAGTTACCAAAAAGAGTCTACAATTGTTTGTTTACACCTTACTTTTGCCATGCTCTAGCTCCCAGATTTTCTTCCAAGTATAATAGCTGTTTGACTAGTTGTCTAGCTTCGAATACAATGATTTCTTGAGAAGTTGCTAAACAATCTCAGTACAAGTGCTTGACAGGGTGTGATAAAATGAATATAATGGTCGCATACGAACATCGCTATCGATGTTTATTTCCTGTGAAGGAGCGGAAAGTAGCACAAGGATCCTTCGAAGAAATCGCTAAACAACCTCGTCTCAAAGGTAGTTACAAGGTACAACTAATGGTTTATTCTTGAGTTTAGATAATACTATACTTCCCATGTCCAAACCGTTAGCCTTAGCTGGGTAAGTAGAGTGAGTTCACTTAAAAATCAGCGTTGTTGGCTGGATAATTTTAGGGCGAAACTGAAACTAGAGAGTTCAAAATAGAGTTGGGGTGAAACCTTTTAAGGAGTACAAAAGCTAAATCTACGCAGTGAATTTGAGGGCAAAGTTAAACACCCTGCATAGTCTTTTACGTACTATCATAATCAAAAAGCGAATGTATGTGTGCAAATTATGCATTATGAAGGAAACTATAAATGAATACTACTGAAACATTGGCCAAATTTACAGTTAACTTTAGATATGGAGACATTCCGCAAAAGGTAGTTCGACAAGCGAAACGATGTATCCTAGATTCTCTCGGGTGTATTATAGGTGGTTATGATACACGGCTAGGCAAAACTGTGGTAAGTTCTGTTAAGGAATTTGGGGGTCCGGCACAATCAACTATCATTGGTGATGGAAGTAAAGTTGCTCCCAACCAAGCCGCCTTTGCCAACACAGCCCTAGCTAATATGCTTGACTTCGACGATACCTCTGAGGGTATTGGACACCCCGGAAACACGGCGATACCTTCGGCACTAGCTGTTGGAGAGGTAGGGAAAGTCTCCGGTAAGGATTTCTTACTGGCAGTAGTGCTTGCGTATGAGGTTTCCACCCGGATCGGGTATGGTATAAAACCTACCCCGGCTAGGATGAAAGCCATTTTCCCTATTGCCTGCTGGCAAACTTTTGCAGCTGTGGTAGCTGCCAGTAAACTCCTGACTTTAAATAAAAAGCAGACTGTGACTGCTCTTGGTATAGCAGGTGTGAGTGCACCTTTGCCAACGTCAATGACAAAATCTGAAGAAAGACCATTAGGATGGAATAAGGCCAATATTCCGTTTGCCTCAAGTAATGGAGTTCTTGCTGCTTACATGGCGAAAAAGGGTGTCCCTGCTAGCCAGACAATACTTGACGGTGACGGACTTTGGTTAATGGCAGGGTCAGATATTCACGACTTCGATGTGATGACATCTGGTTTAGGAGTGGAATTCAGGATTATGGCAATATCCTTTAAACCTTATCCATCGGTAGCCTGGTTTCACTCAACAAATGATGCTGTTGCTACTATTATTGAAAAGCAAAAGTTAAAGGCAGACGATATTCAGGAAATAAAGGTCAAGACCTTAGGTTCGGCAATGCTGTTAGATTATGCTCCTAAAGCAATGATAGATTGTCAGTTTAGCTTACCATATGGCGTGGCCATGGTTGCGCTTAGGGAACCTCCGGGCGGAGGTTGGTTTGCTGAAGAAAAAATGAACAGTAAAGAGGTTCTTAATATACTAAAGAAGATAAAAATTGAAGAAGACCCAGAAGCTACTAGTTTATTTGGTTCGACCAAAGGAGCTATTCAACGGGCAACTGTTGATATTACAACGATGGAAGGCAAAACCTTTACTGAGCGTGTTGATTATAAGAGGGGAAGTGTGACAAGACCGTTTACCGACAACGAATTAAAGAATAAATTCCGAGATTTGGCGACACCAGTACTGAAGACTAAGAAAACAGATGAGGTTATCCAGATGGTGGATAAGCTTGAAGAAATTGGTGATATAAGTACATTAGCCGAAATGGTGCAACAGGAGGTTTGACTTGGAATTTGTAAACGAACAAAAGAGAACCCCGGTTGTGAGGAAAGTGGATGTACTTGTGGTCGGTGGCGGTCCTGCTGGATTCGGGGCTGCTGTGGCCGCTGCTAAAAATGGAGCAGAAACCCTTTTAATAGAGCGTTATGGCTTTTTAGGTGGTATGCTGACTAACGGATTGGTTGTTTACCTACCTATTGATAAACTTGTGCCACTTAAAGAGTTTGGGGAGACAAAAGCTCTACAAGGGGGAATTATTCGAGAGTTAGTTGATAGGCTTGTTGATGTAGGGGGAGCAATCGATCCATCGGTTGCATATCCAGCACAGGTAGGCTTTGAAACCTATTTCCCTACAGACCCTGAGATAATGAAAGTAGTCCTCCAAAATATGATAGAGGAGTCTCGTGCAAACCTTCTTCTGCACTCGTTCGCTGTAGATGTGGTGAAAGAGGAAAATGAAGTTAAAGGGGTAATAATAGAGAGCAAGTCTGGCAGGCAAGCTATATTGGCGGATATAGTTATTGACGCCTCGGGCGATGCCGATATGGCTGCGGCAGCCGGTGCGGAGTATGAAAAATTTGAGAAGCCCTTAATGATGAGCCTCATGGGGGCCATGGCTAATGTTGATACTGAAAAAGCGATTAAATATTCTCGAGAAGAAGGCAAAGAGGAATTTGATAGGTTAGTAGATGAAGCCATAAAGAAGGGAGAGCTGGTCATTAGTGAAAAGAAAGTGTTGCCTGAAGCACCACCGGTAACAGTTACACCCCCTGTCATGCCAGATCCCAAGAAACTCCCCCCGAACTGGTATCGCCGGGGAGAAGTTGCAGGATGGCTGGAGAGCGTTTTCGGCGATTGCACCGATGTGAATGATTTAACCAGAGCCGAAATAACGACAAGAAAAACTATCTTGCCAATCATGAATTTTTTTAGGAAGTACGTACCAGGCTATGAGCGTGCTTACATGGCGTACACCGGAACCCAGATTGGCGTCCGTGAATCGAGAAGGGTTTTGGGGGGCTATTTTCTGACGGCTTCTAGAGACATGAGAGAAGGTCTAAAACATTCGGATGTGATTGTGAAATGTAGGCACGGCGGTTCTCGGGATATGGCAACATACGCTCCCGAGGTTGCACCTGTATTTGATATACCCTATAGGTGTATAGTCCCAAAGACTGTTGATAGAGTCTTAGTAGCGGGTAGGTGCATATCGGTAGATCATAAAGCAGCTACGCTTCTTTCACCGAGAGATGAGTCTACCTGTATGTGTCTGGGGCAAGCTGCAGGGACAGCGGCAGCACTATCTGTTAAGGCAAAGGTTAAGCCTAGAAATCTAGATATCAAGATTTTGCAGGAAACTCTAAGGAAGCAAGGGTTAATCTAACGTTGTTGAGGAGATTACGCGGGTTCCAGCAAACAAAACCTTGGATGCGATAAGTATGTATGCGACGATCAGACCAACTTAATGTAGGTTTGGCCTCCATAGAAGTCGGGGCAAAGGGCGGATTTATCGGTTACAGCGCTGAACGTGTTCGGAGGAGGCACGGAGCTGATTTTAGAGAGATACCGTAATAGAGGGCCGCCGTGACGTAACATGACTCGAAAACACCTGATATTGGAAATGCTGGATAAAACAAAAAAGGAGGGACGAACTTAAGTGGAAAAGGAAAAGCGAATTTTGGAGGAAGCAATCGTAATTGATGCGTTAAGTCCATTTCTTATGGCCCCCCCAGATGATACATTGATAGAATACTTAAAGAAAGTGCCGGGCTATGGTGTCACATGCCTTCATACGACAGCGTGTGGGTGTTTAGATTTTTTCCAAAAAGCTGCGGAAGCAACCATCAAATGGAACTTAGCAATTGAGCGTACAGAAGAGCTAATGGGAGTCGGTTCAGTTGAGGACATTAGAAAAGCCAAAACTGAAAAGAAATTGGCAATAATTTTGGGAACGCAAAACCTTGATATGATCGGATCAGATATATCACTGTTGGGCATATTTGAAAAGTTGGGATGGAAAATAGTCCAGCTTGCCTATTGTGGTCAAAATTTGTGTGCATCTGGGGGTGCTGAACCGGTAGACTCAGGTTTAACTAAATTTGGTAAAAGCGTTGTCGAGGAACTAAATCGATTGCACATGCTGATAGATCTCTCGCATTGTAGCCCTAAAACAATTATGGAGACACTGAAAGTATCAAAAGATCCTATTGCACTTACACATACGGGTCCTAGGCAGCGTTTGAACCATTGGCGTAATCATAATGACGAGGTATTGAAGGCTGTAGCCCAAGGAGGAGGAGTTATTGGTATAATTGCATTTTCGAATTTTATAAAAGACAAGCCTCCGGTAACCCTAGATGATTACGTAAATAATATCGAGTATGTTGTGGGTTTGGTAGGCATCGATCATGTGGGCATAGGCTCGGATACTTCGCCCACGTTACTTCGCAAGGATTATGTGGTCTTAAAAAAAGCCTTTCCCGAGGTTTTTGAGGGACCGTTTGATTATGGCGAAACTGCTCCCAAAGGAATGGAAGATCACTCATGTGTACCCAAACTCACAAAAAGCCTTGCTGAACAGTATTCTGACCAGGAAGTGAAAAAGCTTTTAGGAGGGAATTGGTTCCGATTATTTAAGGAAGTATGGCAAAAATGAGATTAAATACTAAGGGGAAAGAGACATGTTCTGGAGCGTATCCCTATGAGGTTTAGATACAAAGATTTTGTTTCTATGGTGCTATTGCCATTCTCTTGTGGCACAACTAGGAGAGGGATTGATGCTAAAAGAGAAAGCGAGACGCCCTTCCAGACTGAGCAAGGAAGTGGAAGGGCAAAGTTAAGGTCGTGGATAGTCGGGAATCTGTGGAGAGTTACGAGGAGGTAATTGCTTTGGTTAAAAGAACCTTATGCTGTGGGTGTACTAGGCGTTGTGGTTTACTTATTGAAGTTGAGGACGGTAAGCCTGTTAAGGTCAATGGAGACAAAGAGCATCCCCTGTCTGAGGGGCATATATGTGCGAGGGGTAAAGTTATTGTGCTCGAGGAGGCATTGCATCCGGACCGCGTCAAGTATCCCTTGAAGAGGGTCGGGGAGCGGGGGAGCGGCAAATGGCAGCGGATATCTTGGGATAAAGCACTCGAGGACATTGCTGCAAGGCTGAAACAGATCAAGGATAAGTATGGTGCGGAAGCCATTGTTGCAACGGGAAGCGGAGGCTTGACATGTGATCAGGTCACACGCCGATTCATGAACCTGCTCGGCAGCCCCAACTTAATGGACAGTGGACAGGTCTGTTATGTGGACAGGCAAAAAGTTGACATGGTCACGCTGGGATGGATTGCCATGTATCCACGCCGCCAGCAAACACGATGCGCTGTGATTTGGGGAGGCAATCCCCCGGTCACCAAGCCTGAGTTTGGTAGGCACTACAAGGAGGCTAAGAAGCGGGGGGCGAAGATCATTGTCATCGACCCCAAATTCACTGAGTCGGCTAGGATGGCGGACCTGTGGTTGCAGATTAGGCCAGCCTCTGACGGAGCTTTGCTGCTAGGTTGGCTGAACGTTATCATAGAGGAGAAGCTGTATGATAGGGATTTCGTGGAGAAGTGGACCAATGCCCCCTACCTTGTTAGGTCTGACACTGAGAAGTTGCTTAGGGAGAGTGATGTCGTTGAGGGAGGAAACCCTGAAAGGTTTATGGCCTGGGAGCCTGTGGCTAAACAGCCCAGGGCTTTTAACAGGGAGACTCTGAGCTACGAGCCGCCTGATGCGAAGCCTGCCCTTACCGGGGCATTTGTGGTTACGCTGGCGAATGGGAGGAGAGTTGAATGTAAGACTGTCTGGCAATTGCTGAAGGAGCGTGTGGCCACCTATACGCCTGAGAGGGTTGCGGAGATCACATGGGTTCCAGCAGACAAAATCTTGGATGCGGTGAGAATGTATGCGACGACCAAACCGGCAACCTTTGAGGGCTTTCTAGGGATGGACGGCATTGGAAGGAACTCCGTCCAAGCCCTCCGTGGCAGAGACATAATACGCACAATAACGGGTAACCTTGACGTCGAGGGGGGCGACATTTCCGCGGGTCCATACACAAAAATCAGGTTCGATTACGAAATCGAGGAAAATGACAAACTTTCACCTGAGCAGAAAAGGAAGAATCTAGGGTCAGCGGATATGTTCAGGCTGTTCTCCTTTGAGAGCCACGAAGAGCTATGGAATTATCAGAAAAAAGCAGGCTTTCCCAATCCTTTACCATCAATGATGGAGTGCGCGTGTCACCCGCCAACAGTTTGGCGGGCGATACTTACGGGTAAGCCGTACCCCGTTAAAGCACTCTTCAATATCTACATGAACCCCATGGTGATGAGCTCTAATACGAGTCTGGTTTTTGAGGCATTGAAGAAGCTGGATCTTTTGGTTGTTGCCGACATTTTCATGACCCCGACCGCTGAACTGGCTGACTACGTGCTTCCGTCTGCAATCCAGGGGCTCGAAGGGTCTTTTCTACACACCTTCTACAACGTAACTAATTTTGTTAGTAGTGGTGAGAGGGCTTTCGGGCCTTTATGGGAGTGTCGGTCACACTGGGAGATTTTTCATGAGCTCGGTGTCATAATGGGGCAGGATTGGCCGTGGAAAACTGAGGAAGAGATGTATGACTGGCAACTGGAGCCTTTGGGCTATACCTGGAAGGAGTTTATAGACAAGGTACGGTATATTACACCGCCTATAGAATTTAAGAAGTATGAGAAGACTGGGTTTGGGACTCCGTCTGGTAAGGTTGAAATATACTCGAGCCACCTTGAGAAGATCGGATATGATCCTCTGCTACACTATGAGGAGCCCGCAGAAAGTCCTGTGAGCACTCCTGAACTGGCAAAAGAGTACCCGTATATCCTCGCCAGCGGGAGGGTTCCTCTCTTCTACAACTCAGAGCACCTGCAGGTAGAGTCAATCCGTAAGAGGCGTCCAGACCCTTTGATTCTCATTAACCCGGAAACAGCTGCCAGTCTGGGAGTAAACGAGGGGGACTGGGTCTGGATCGAGTCACCTTTAGGAAAGAGAATCAAACAGAGGGTGAATCTGTTCGACGGCATTCATCCAAAGGTCGTTTACCCGGACGTAGGCTGGTGGTTTCCCGAGATGCCTGCGCCAGAACACGGGGTGTGGGAGTCAAACATCAATGTTATTATCGATGATGACCCGGAAACATATTGTGACCAAATGATTGGGTCCTGGCCTTATAACGGCCTGCTATGCAAAATCTACAAGATGTAAAACATAAGGAGGTGTAGAATGTAGGAATGAGAGGATAAACAGGCATTATTTAAAAATATTTTAGAAGGGAGGCAATCATAGTGAAAAGATTTTTTTTAATTCCTCTGGTAGTTGTATTGGTAAGCGGGTTGATTTTGGGTGGTTGCGCTGCCCCGGCTCCAGCACCAGCCCCAGCACCAGCGCCAGCTCCAAAACCGGCCCCAGCTCCAGCCCCAGCGCCATCTGGGCAAATAGTATGGAGGCTGAACTCTATATTTGCTCCGCCTCCGGCTCGCATAGATGGTGTATACCTTCAGCAGGCCTGCGATGAGATACTTGAACTTTCTGAAGGCCGCCTTAAAGTAGAGGTTTATCCCGCACTTTCACTTGGGCTTAATCCCACAACCTCATTCTCTAATGTGAGGGATCGTCTTTGTGAGGCCAGCGCTCTTTGGACTTGCATGTCGGAAGGAGAGGAGCCGGCCATTAATGTCGAGAATGCGAGTGGGATCTGGAAAAACAAAGAGCAAGTAATGAAGGCCATTGACGCTCTGGGTCCTTTCTACAAGAAACTGTACGAGGAAAAATGGAATACTCATTTGGTAACCCAAGCGCCGTGCATTGTCAAGACGAATATGTGGTTCACCGCCGACAAAGAGATTAACAGACTGGCCGATTTCAAAGGATTAAAGATTAGGACAGGTTCAGCACCTATGATTACCCTGTTGAAAGGACTTGGAGTATCAGGACAAGTTGTGCCAGGGCCAGAAACTTATATGGCTCTAAAAACGGGAATGATAGATGGCGTGGCTTCATCAGCCACTATAGTGGTTGCCAATAAGTGGTACGAAGTCCTCAAGTATGGTGCGCTTGTTACTACTGCGGAGGCAGTATCCCAGGATGTGAGGGTTAATAAGCAAGCGTGGGATGAATTGCCTGATGACCTCAAGGATGTAGTGACTTATGCATTTACTGTTACTTATGGTCAGCGTTGTAGGGAAATGGCACTAAATGGAGTTTGGGACGATCACTTCGTTAGAGTATGTGAAGAAAATGGCATGAAATTTACCGAACTGCCAGCTGAGGACTTGGCCGAAATGCTGGAGGTAGGCCTGCAAGTGCAGTTAGACTACATAGAGAAGTCTACGCCACTTACCAAAGAGGCGTGGAAAATAATTGAACCAATCGTACTTGGAAAGTAACGCTGTCAAGAGCCATACCTGTAGCTGAGGGTTAACAAAAATAGGATATCGCTTTGATACCGGTTGCTTCGAAGCCAAGGTAGACAGCATGAAGTCGAAAGCTAATTGTGCTCTGCTAGGCAAGCAGTCTACCTTGGCTTTTAAAGTAAGCGAAGGACAGTATTGACTTAGCCTAGTTAGTCTATGCCTGAACCGGGTTCAGCCTGGATAATGTCGGTTGTGAGTATAGTGTAGCGGCAAAAAGTGGATATTAATAGGTAGCAGGAGGGACGACTTCAAGCTGGAGAGTGGGTATGCCAAGACTAAGAATAAGTGAATGGTTGCGGGGGGCGGCGAGAGGTATAGTTGGGGGGGCAGCTATTTTATCTTATATTTGCGTTGCTGTGATACTGCTGGTAGTTCTATCCAATGTCTTCTTAAGATATGTATTGGGAAGTCCATTTTATGGGGGTGATGAGGTATCAATAAACCTGATGATAATAATGGTTTACCTTGCATCGGGTATTGTATTGGCTGAGGGTAGACATATTAGAGTGTCGGTCGTTTTTAACAGGCTGCCCCGCAAAGCCCAAAATGTATTGTGGGTTGTAATGGGCTTGCTCGGTGCCGGTTATGCCGGATTTCTTTCATACGCAGTTATTCTATTAACTATCGATACTCTCCGAATAGGGACTTATAGTGTAACCACTGACTGGCCTATCGCTCCGTGGCAAATGGTAATAGTAGCTGGTCTTCTCTCCCTCACAGTTTCATTTATAACGCTGGTAGTAGTAAGAGTGGGTATTATCTTAGGCATTAGAAAGGAGAAGAAAGTGGAGGAGGGAAAAGCTGTTCTTTGGGATTAACCGGCCTTGCACAGTTTCATTTATAACAGTAGCAGCCATTTTTGAAGTACGTGGAGCGGTAGTGATATGTTTAGCGTTCATAACAACTGCCTGCCAGGGAGCGTAATTGTTTAAGAAAGCGGTGGATTAGTAACATGATTTGGGGCGTAGCGCTTGTAAGTATTTTCAGTCTCCTTGCGTCAGGAGTATGGATTGGGGTTACTCTTGGCATAGCTGGCATTGTTATTATGATGATTTGGGGAGCGGGAGTCCCTTTACTAGGAGGCAAGTGCTGGAGCGCTCTTAATGTTTATGGACTTACAGCAGTACCCGGTTTTCTCTTTATGGGGCAAGTTGTGCTACGAAGTGGTCTAGCCGCCAGGATATACGATACTGTTTCACCATTCTTGGCCCGGTTTCCAGGGAAGCTATTGCATTCAAACGTAGTAGTATCCGGTATGTTTGCTGCTGTATTTGGCTCTAGCACCGCCTGTGCGGCTACTGTAGGCAGTGTTGCCATCCCAGAATTGCGGAAAAGGAAGTATGACGAAAGGCTAGTGCTTGGTTCAATCTGCGTGGCAGGCACCCTAGGGCTTATGATACCACCCAGCGGACAATTTATTCTTTATGGGTCAGTTGCTAATGTGTCGGTGGGGGCTTTATTTGCTGCTGGTATGATCCCCGGGATCATGATGGTCGTGCTGTATATGATTTACATTGGAATCAAAGGAACAATTAGCCCACAAATAGCTCCACCAGAAAAGGTGGTTCCTTTAAAAGACGCATTACGACCTATAATCGGGTTGTGGCCATTAATTATTCTTATGATAGCATGTATTGGTCCTATATATTCCGGGTTGGCAACACCCACTGAGTCGGCTGGAATAGGGGCATTCGCTTCAATAATTATAGGAAGCACGCTTGGCACTCTTAGATGGAAGACTTTGTGGGAATGCATAAAGGAGACTGCCAAGATCACAAGCCTACTGTTTTTCATCTTTCTTGGAGCAATGATACTGGCAACAGCCCTCTCCACATTAGGGTTACCACGCCAGCTAGTGAACTGGGTAGGCACTCTTCCAGTATCACCTACAGTTATATTGATATTCATATATATCATGTATATAATACTTGGATGCTTCCTTGATGGTATCTCAATGATGTTAATGACCTTACCCTTTGTTTCCCCGATTATTACCAATATTGGATTTGACGCACTTTGGTTTGGGGTATTACTAGTACTCGTAATTGAAATAGGGCAGGTCACACCTCCGCTTGGCGTTAATCTTTTCGTTGTTCAAGGAATTGCTGGGCCTCGTACCTCAATATCGGATGTTTTCTTTGGTTCCATCCCTTTCTTGCTATGCACGCTGGTCGTATTAGGCATCATTACTGTTGCCCCGGGGATAGTTAGTTGGTTTCCAAACCTTCTAGGATTGTAAGGACAAGACTGTTCTGCTGGCATTATAGCAAACCATATAATTAATCTGGAGAAAAAAGAAGGAGGTCATTATGAGTTTTAAAAAAATGGATTCTGAGGATATTGTTTCTGCTTTAGTTAAAAACATTATCGCTGTCGATTATCAGACGCTTCCTGCTGAAGCTGTTGATATGACAAGGAAGCAAATCTTGGATGCACTGGCTTGCATGGTAGCCGGAAGCTCAGGATTAAGGATGAAAGAACTGGTGGAGATAATCGGAGAGTGGGGGAGAAAGGAGGAGAGCACCATTGTCTGCTACGGTAGGCGAGTGCCTAGCCCTAGTGCAGCCCTGGCTAATGCTACAATGGGTAGTATTTGGGATTTTGATGACAATCTTGATATAGATGCTGTTCATGCAGAAGTTCCAGTCGTGGCTGCTGGCTTTGCTACAGCTGAGCAGAAAGGAGCCGTAGGGGGTCAAGACCTTATTACAGCCGTAACTTTGGGTATGGATCTAGGCTATCGCCTAAAGTTGGCTAACACAAAAAATCTAGGTACAAGCTATGGCTGGGATTTTAGCTGTACTCATGGCTTTTTCAGTGCTGCTGCCACCAGTGCCAAGATACTGGGCCTTGATGAGAACAAGTTGCGAAATGCTTTGGGTATTGCTTATCACCAGGCAGGGGGAGCAGGAATGGGGATGCATCCATTGGAGAGTGCTTCAACCAAGGAGCTTGGTAGAGGATTTGCTGCTCAGGGGGGTGTTGTAGCAGCCAGTCTGGCGGATAGAGGCTTCACCGGAATGAAAGACTTTTTAATGAGTAGAGACGGGCTGTACAATTGCTACATGAGAGGCGACGTTAGGCCTGAGATTCTGACTAAGGAACTGGGCGAAACTTTTATGGGCGTCTTAGGTAATTTTAAGCCTTATTCCTCCTGCCGTAACAACCATACCGCCATCGATGCAACTCTTGCCTTAGTGAAGGAGCACGATATTAAGCCTGAGGATGTGGAGGAGATCATTGCCTATGTCGGTAAATCGGCCTATGATTCGAACTGTGCCCCTTTGGAGATGAAGCAAAGCCCAAGTACTGCAGGGGAGGCTTGTTTCAGTGTCCCTTGGGTTGTGGCGACAGTGATCACCTACCACAATGTTGAACCAAAAGATTTCACTGAGGAAGCTATCAAAAACCGGGATGTCCTAAATCTGGCGCACAAGGTAACCCCTAAGCTTACCCCAGAATTTGGTGAGGCGATAACGAGAGAGCCGGTCATAATTGAAATAAAGACTAAGGGGAAGAAAAATTACTCTAAGCGTATAGACCATTGCTTAGGCAGTACAGAAAACCCATTCAGCATGGAGGACATAATACGTAAGTTTCGCAACTGTGCTACTAGCTACTCAGCCAAGCCGATACCTAGTGAAAAAGTGGATGAGGTGGTGCAAATGGTGCAGCACCTGGAAAATGTGACTGATGTCAGTCACATTATTAGGCTACTGGTGTAGATTAAGCACTCATCTTATTTTGTTGCCGTGTCTTACGCTTAGCTTAGGCCACATTACTGGCGGTATCGACTGGCGGGGCAACGTGAAGTTAACCCGCAGCGAGTATTGATAGGGTGACGAAGGAGATAAAAGATTACTAGAGAGAGGCGAGCCGAAAAATCACCAACTTTTGTACGCAACCGCCAGCAGATATATCAAGGGAGGTGGTGCTATTATGAGAGAATGAACAGGAAATACGGTTGACTTTAAATTTTAAAGAAAGGAGAAACAAAAAGTGAGAAAATTATTTTTAGTTCCGTTGATGATTGTGCTGGTGAGTGCCTTGGTTTTTGGCGGCTGTGCACCGGCACCAGCGCCAGCGCCGGCTCCAGCACCAGCACCAGCACCAGCACCAGCACCGGCCCCTGCACCGGCCCCAGCTCCAGCACCGGCTCCAGTGCCAAAACCTGAACCGATCGTGATTAAGATGATTACCTTTATACCCTTGCATTTTGATGAGATGGAGCCGTCGAGGCGGTTTATCGACATGGTTAATGAGCGGGCCCGGGGGGAGCTTATCATCGAGCATCTCGGCGCATATGATGTGGTTGCCATGTATGACCAACCTGAGGCACTAAGGATGGGCGTATTTGATTGTCTGAGCATCTTCATCGGCACCTATTCCAAGCTGCAACCAGAGATTCAAAGTATATCGTTCTCGCAAATAGAGCCTTGGGAGGAACGGGAGAGGGGATTTTTTGACTTCATGGTCGAACAACATGAGAAGATCAATATGCGCTATCTGGGGCGCCATGGTTCCATGGCTATGCAGCGCCTCTATATTCTGCTTAACGAAAGGGTTGAAAAGCCCGCGGATCTTGCCGGGATGAAGTTCGCTTCGGGGGCAGTATATCTACCGTTCGCTAAAGCCCTGGGTGTTTCTACCGTCGTTTTGCCGATGGCAGAGAAATACACTGCTTTGGAACGGGGTGTGATCGATGGGAATTTTCAGACCAACATTTTGAATGTGGTTGCCTATAGTTTTTATGAGGTGTGCAAGTATGTCCTTGACCCCTCCATATCCGTAGCTGAGACTGTGATGCTCATGAACTTAGATAAATGGAACAGCCTTCCCAAGCATCTACAAGATTTGCTAAACGAGGCGGTGGTTGAGCTAGAACGTGACACGGCAGTCCGGGAGCTCAAGTTGGTCGAGGACGGCATCCAGAAGGCAAAGGATGAAGGAATGGAATTTATCTACTTCTCACCCGAGGATGAAGAGTGGTTTAGAAACACCTACTACGATGTGTGTTGGAGCGAGTGGGTAGAGAAGAAGGTCAGTGCAGAGACTTATGCCAAACTGAGGAAACTGGTGAGCAAATAGATTTTTAATGGATAGCGAAGCTTAAGGATACTGTGTAAGAGGAGGGGTTTAATCGCCCCTCCTCAGCAGATTATCAGCAGTTAGAGGTAGTTACTAACGTGAGTGGAGTGAGGATGAAGCTAGTAAAGAAGGTTGCTGTTATTTTCGACCGGACCAATGACAGCTTAATGTTTTTGGCAGTTCTTGTGCTCGTCTTTATAATGTTATCCGTCACCACTGAAGTTGTTATGAGGTACTTTTTGGGGCGGCCGCTAATATGGGTGGTAGACTTTAGCGAATATGGTCTAGTATGGATTACCTTT
>Ga0114930_10002429_pt1 | contig 16816 bp, 18 predicted proteins | sample AnhtaG_FD_87300 | JGI IMG/M metagenome (GOLD analysis project Ga0114930, IMG submission 87300) | Deep subsurface microbial communities from Anholt, Denmark to uncover new lineages of life (NeLLi) - Anholt_01485 metaG | ecosystem: Environmental > Aquatic > Marine > Oceanic > Sediment | place... | reverse complement strand
GGATATCTCCGCTATAGACATCGTCTTCTCCGCTATAGAGTCCGCCCCGGCGAAGGTCCTCGAACCGAAGTTTGCTAGTGACAAACCAGTTATAAGCACCGCTTCAGCCTTCCGCTACGATGACGATGTACCCATCCTGATCCCAGGCATCAACTCCGAGCAGGCCAAACTGCTTCATGTGCAGAGAAAATCGCGGGGATGGAAGGGCTTCATTACACCCATTCCCAACTGCACCACCACCGGCCTGGCAATATCACTAAAGCCAATCTACCAAACCTTTGGTCTAAACGCTGTCGTAATGACCTCAATGCAAGCTATATCAGGCGCAGGTCGAAGTCCTGGAGTGTTAGGCCTCGATATTCTGGACAACGTCATTCCCTTCATTCCCGGAGAAGAAGAAAAGGTGCAGCGCGAAACACAGAAAATCTTGGGCAGTTTTGAAGGCTTTTCAATCAGTCCGGCGAGATTCGATGTAAGCTGCACCTGCACCCGTGTTAACGTACGGGAAGGGCATACAGAATCGGTCTTCGCCTCTACCCAAAAAGCTTGCCAGGTAAGCGATGTCGCCAGGGCAATGAGGGAATTCGTCGGCTCAGCCGCTGAAGCTGACCTGCCTTCGGCCCCGAAGCATATGATAATCGTGCTCGATGACCCCTTCAGGCCTCAGCCACGGCTAGACCGTGATGCCGAAGACGGCATGGCCACCGTGGTCGGTAGAATCAGGAAGGACACTGTCCTGGAAAATGGCATCAAGTATGTTCTGGTGTCCCACAACACCAAGATGGGAGCTGCTAAAGGCGCAGTTCTTGTAGCTGAACTCCTTATCCGGGACGGATATATCTCTTAGATACTGAGGATGGAGGTTCAAACCCTCTCACCCCAACCAAAAGAGGGTTATTACCTAAGCCATTCCTCCCTAGTGACTCCTGCCCTCTTCAAAATCCGCGATAGAAGCGCAACTCCGATCTCTCTGCAGCAAAAACTCAGTCACCGACTTCTAAAGTTTTGAGTTCTTCTATTCTATGTTCACCTATAGTTGGTAAGATAAGTTCTGGTAAAAAAGGTTTCGGAATCCCGATAGTCAATAGGTCCTCTTTGTAAAAGTACGTCTCCTAAGTCAGCAGCGAATACTGCCTTATCCGGCTTACCTTCGCGTATATCCTGTGTGGTTTAGCAACCTGCCACCATGGTTTCATCTCTTCACCCCCCTCTAACTCTTCTAAAACTTTGTTAATCAGAGGTTTAACCTGTGGAATAACGTCTTTTATAGTGTTCCAGACAAGGTCATACTTCACGCCAAAGTAGAAATGAATGAGCCTATTCCTCATTCCTGCCATGTCTCTCCAAGGAATAGAAGTGTATTTTTGTTTAATGTCTTCCGGAACACTCTTGGCAGCTTCCCCAATGATTTCAAACTTCCTTATTACGGCGCTTAATCTCATGTCGTCATTTTTGAAAGTTGCAAAGTCTATCCCTTCTGCAAATCTCTCGATAGCTTCCATAGCTTCTAAGATATCTTTCAAAAAAAGCTTAGGGTCTCTCATAAATAAACTGCCTCTTTTAGAACCTGTTCTTTAATTTCCTCTCGAACAGTATCAATGGGAACAATATCCACCTTCGTATTGAGTTTTTCCTCAAGGAAGTCCCCAAGACCAACAAGATCAAATAATGTAGCCCCCTTATGAAACTTCACCAAGATATCCAAATCGCTACTTCCTCTTTGTTCGCCCCTGGCATAGGAACCGAACACTCCAATGATTTCTGCCTTGTATTCCTTTCTTATTTGCTCCTCTAAGCTTTTGAGAGTTTCTATGACTCCTTCAAGTTCCTTATTCACCGTATATTCCCTCATTTATATAATCGCTGGGCGAGCAATTTGCCACCATGGTTTCATCTTCTTCACCCCCTAAAACAATTTCGCTTGTTGCCCCAATCCTTACTCATTATAGCTTGATTGGCTCCTTGAGGACAACACGCACGCTACCTTGGCAGCAATAATCAAGGCACTCATAATAGATTCAGCCCATAGGGTGCAGCGCACAGCGTTCGGGACACTGAGATCGGAGGTTTAAATTTCCTCGCTCCGATTAAATCCCACTTACCTCATCAAGAGCCTTCCGAACGGCTTAGCGCTGGCTGGTAAACTTCACTGAATTTCGCAAAGCTCAAAAAATATTTGTAAAATAAGCGATATAGGGAGGTAATAGTATGTTAAGTAATTATACCGCTAAATATACGAAAACCAGCTCTGGTTATATGGGGCAGCTTGTGGAATGGCCAGAGGTAATAACCGAGGGAAAAACTTTAGAAGCCTGCCGGGAAATGTTCAAGGACGCTCTACACGAAATGATATTGGCCTATCGACAGCAAAATAAAGAAATCCCTGTTGGACAAGCTCTTCTAGAACAAGTACCTGTCGAAATATAGGATGTCAGTAAAACGCCGAGCCTTATAGTTAACCGCATAATCTCGTATAAAGTTCCTCTCCCTTGATGGGAGGTGAGGCTTGTCCTGAGCCAAAGCCCTGAGCGTAGCGAAGGGTCAGCGAAGGAACTAAGGTGAGGGTGAATTGCCTCTTTTGTTTAATAATATGCCTGTCTTCTCTTAGCAGCGCTATTAAATAGACAGAGGCGAAGCTGGCCTTGTTTGAGCAAGAACTTCCTTCCAGTCAAGATTTGTTAGTCCTGCTGGTACATCCTGCAGCATGGTCAGAATTTGCAATAGCACAGCGTTCAAGCCGCTGAGGTCAGAGGTCCAAATCCTCTCGCCCCGACCAATTTATCTAAATGTAAATGACGTAAAGACCTCCTATTTAATGCCCACTGCCGAAGTCATCTAATCTAAAGTAGACTTAATATATGCCATCTTGACTCTCGCAATATCGCTCATTATAATGAGTATATACTCAATATTTGGAGTAAAAACGTGACGCTTAATAAACACCTCATTGACACAGTCAACCAGAGAGTCCTCAGTTTTCTTGCCAAATTCTGTGACCAGGAATTTTACGAAAGACAGATTGCCCAGAGAACTGGCATAGCTTATGGCTCAGCAAACCGTGCCTTGAATGACCTGTACTCCACCGGCGCTATCAGGAGAAGAAAAGAGGGCAAGATGTATTTCTACTCTGTGGACTACTCCAACCCAGCAATCGTTGAGTTTAAGAAATTGGTAAATATGATACTTATTGAGCCATTGACTGAAAAGCTTAAGAACATGAGCAGCAAAATAGTACTCTACGGGAGTTGCGCCCAGGGGAATGATAACTCCCAGAGTGATTTAGATTTATTCATCGTATCAGATGACAGGGGGCGGGTAACACAAGCAATTGATAGCTTCAGCTTCGCGCCAGGATTTGAGGGCATTCATGTCCAGGCAGTAATTAAGAGCCCTGTTGAACTCCTGGAGGCAGGGGAATCTGAGCAAGCTTTCCTTGCCGAAGTAGAACAGGGGGTCATCTTATGGGAAAGAGCAGCAAATGAACCAAGACTTTAAGCAATGCCTCGAGAACAAGAAAATCATCACTTTCCCGAGGGGTAAGGAATTAGTCAGGAAGGAACTCTCAATCGCTCAAAGCGATTTGGCAGATGGCAAAGCGGCCTTTGATAATCAGCGATACAAATGGTCAACTATCCAAGCCTACTATGCCATGTTCCATGCTGCTAGAGCACTTATCTACTCTCGAGGCTACCGTGAGAAGAGCCATTACTGCCTTGCTGTAGCATTGCGGGCGTTATTCGTAGATGAGAACCTGCTAGAGGTCCAAATAGTACGCGACTTTCTGAACGCTATGAATCTTCGTGAAGCTGCTGATTATGAAGCCAAGTTTTCTGAATCAGGTGCGAAAGCAGTTATTGCTTCTGCAGAAAGATTTATTCATGAAGCGGAGCATATTCTCAACACGGAAGATTAGTCGTGTAAGAGCGTTTTCTACAGTGAGGTACACCACGAAGGGAACGAGTTGCAGCCTTCGAGACGTTGAGGTCAGAGGTTCAAATCCTATCGCCGTGAGCTCCAGAGCAGTAGGTCAAAAGCTGCCATACCACTAGCGAGAGCTGGAGGAAATTCCCCGCGCACAACAAGCAACCTTGATTATGGAGCGGCACTCCGCATACCGCTCACACATCTTTACCTCAATATAGCCGGGAAAGCCAAAACCCTACTTCTTGTCCTCTGCCTGGAAATGTTCCGCCACCGTTTTGCCAAAATCCTGAGCTGCCTTTCCCGCCTCACTGAGTTTCTCTTTCACTTCCTCGTCCTTAAACCTCTTGGCCAGAGCCTTGGCAGATTCAGCGGCGGCATCACCAAATTCCTTGGCCTTCTCCTTCAGCTCAGGGTCATTGAATATTTCGCTGATCGCCGACCCGAATGCGGTGAGCATCTGCCCGAACCTATCTCCCGGACTCTTTTTAGTGCTCTCCTTTTCTTTCGCCATAATACCCCCGACTGTTCCCTTCTCCGGGCAGTAAATTATACCCCTATTATACACATCTTTCTGCTCTTCATTTTGCGGATTGCTCCGTGCCAGGACAAGATGCAGGCATGGCTGCAGACGAACAGCATTCCGGACACTGAAGCTGGAGATTCAAATCGTCTCACCCGAACTTTTCTTCCCCAAGGTCTAGCCGCATCGGTCAACTGAGATTTGACTGGAACCAGGCTTGACAACATACCTTTAGGACATTATAATAGTAATAATAGTAGAAGTAATAATAGATGTAATAGTAACTCAATAATCAAACAGAAGGCGGATAAAGTATTTACATGGAGCAGATTGAAATCACCATTCGGGGTCATGTTTACAAGTTATCTCGAGAGGATGTTATAAAAAGTGTATCAAAAATAAGCCCCGGCCCCATACGTAAGCACTATGTTGAAATATCTGGCACCTGCTATCCAATAAAGCAAGCACTAGCCCAAGTTTTGAGACTCGAAGTAATCGGCTTTAATAGCCAAGATGCTTATCACGTATTTCGCCGACTAGGTTTCCCTATTGGGCAGAGGTAGTGACTTCTATGCAACTTAGGAGACAAAAATGGTAGAGGACATTGAAAGACTCCCGACTCCGTATTATGTTACTGAATATGGAGCAGCTTACCTTGGCGATGCCTTAGAATTATTAAAGCTCCTTCCCAACAAATCAGTCGACTTGGTAATGACTTCCCCTCCCTTTGCCCTGAATCGCAAAAAGGCATACGGCAATGCTAGTTCTAAGGAATACGTCAAATGGTTTATGCCCTTCGCTAAGGAATTTTGGCGAGTTTTAAAGGACAATGGAAGTTTGGTTATACATATAGGTGGTGCTTGGGACAAGGGACAACCAACACGTTCGGTATACCATTTTGAGTTACTTTTGGAACTTTGTCACAATAATGATAGCGCTTGTAAGTTTCACCTTGCCCAAGATTTCTATTGGTTCAATTCTGCCAAGCTACCATCCCCAGCAGAATGGGTGACAGTACGAAGAATCCGGGTCAAAGATGCTGTCGATCCAATTTGGTGGCTTTCAAAAAGCCCCTTTCCTAAAGCGGATAATCGTAAAGTCTTAAATCAGTACAGTAAAGCAATGCAGCAATTATTAAAGCGCGGGTACAATGCTGGTCCTCGACCTTCTGGGCATAATATATCTTTGAAATTTCAAAGGGACCTCGGGGGGGCCATCCCTCCAAACTTACTGGTGTTTGCAAATACTGAATCGAATAGTCAATATTTAAGGACTTGCCGAGAATACGAAATCCACCCTCACCCAGCTCGCTATCCGGTCGAGCTACCTGAATTCTTTATTAAGTTCCTAACTGACGAAGGTGACCTTGTCTTGGATCCCTTTGGAGGGAGCAATGCCACTGGGGAAGCAGCAGAAAAAATAAAAAGACAATGGATATGTTTTGAAACAGAAGAGCAATATTTGAAAGGCTCCAAGTTCAGATTTGCATCTGATAAGCCAACTCCGATTTGCACTAATTCAATAAACTCTACTCTCCGCTGACCTTGGATTTACCCCTTTAGCAAGCTATTCTATAATTAATCTTCGATCAATTTTAAGATATTGACAGATTAATTATTTTATGCTATATATAATTTATAACCAGTTGTGCCTTAAATTAATATTAAGATATGATTAAAGGAGAGTTACATGGGCAAAAACGAATCTAAAAGAGAAGCATTTCGCCGCCTAGGGACACAACGAACAAATGCAGTTCTGGAGCGACTCCGCATTTTAGGACATTGCACAAATCCTCAGCTCTATGAATACTCTGAGGAGGATGTAAGGAAAATATTCCGCGCCATTGAATCAGAGCTAAGGACGGTAAAGGCAAAGTTCACCAACTCCAACAAGTCCGAGTTCCAACTATAGCTATAATGATATAGGTTACCTCAAGGTATACCTTGAAAACCAAAAAGAGAAAGAAATGCCAAATGATTTGTCAACTGGCCAAGTCTCGAAACTTTTCCTAATGCACTCTCCACAAGATATTGAGTCCCTTCTTGACTCATTAACCGGCGCAGCCCCTAATGAGTGGGGTTGGTGCCCCTTGGGAGGTCGATTAAACAATGCAGGCAATGTGGAATTAATAACCGAGCCCGGACCACCTGTTATTGAGCGTATTATTAATGGCATTGATGCCATGCTTGAACTCTATTATCAACTAGCAGGTTGCCCCGACCCAGGGCCACCTTCTCCTCGCATGGCGTCAGAGCAATGGTTTGGTATCCAAAGAGGCACTCTAAGTGCAGTGAAAGAAGATCGAGCTTTAATAAGTAAGTTGGCCCAAAATGTTCAGGTAGATGTATATGACTCCGGTGAGCCTAAGAGACCGACCATCACCATTTGGGATACTGGAATAGGCCAGCATCCCACAGATTTACCCTATACTATATTAAGTCTCGGTGCGAGCAATAAGATAGGTAAGCGGTATCTTTGTGGCGCCTATGGCCAAGGAGGATCTTCCTCATTTGCATGGTGTAAATACACTATCATTGTTTCACGGCGACGTCCTGAACATACTGACGGTAAGCCTGATTCAGTTGGCTGGACTGTTGTACGCCAATATGATAGTCCTGATCTCAAGAATTATACCTACCAGTATCTTGTTACAGCAAAGAAAGAAATTCCTACATTTACATCTTCCCTTCTAAATAATACTAAATTTGAATTTGGTACCTACATCGCTCACATAGCTTATAGGCTGGAACGATTGGCTGCTCTATGGAGCCTTGTTGGTTACCGGTATGTTGATAACCTCTTATTCGATCCTGTATTGCCCTATACCATCAGGGATCGCCGTGCATCTCCACCGTTCAACCGCAACATGAGCGGTGCCAGGAGCCGTCTTCTTGGAGCGCAATTAGAATATTCAAATGAGTATGAAGCTAATTTAGGCCTTGATGGCTCTTTAGTAATCAGGTATTGGGTGTTTAAAGAAAAGCGCCATGGCGAGCAAGGCGACTTGGCAGAAGATGGAGTAAGCATTGATTCTTACCTTGAATCGGACAAAACGCCGGGCTCCAGCAGAACCATTATTGTTACGCTTAATGGGCAGAGACATGCTTACCTTGATAAATCTTTCGTCAAGCAATCTCGGTATTCCCCGCTAGCAGGCTCTTTACTGGTGCAGGTTGACTGTGATCAGCTATCGCGGCAGAAAAAGAAAGGTCTATTCTCAGCAACACGCTCAGGTATAGTAAGCGGCGAGAGGCGCTTGGAGCTGATTGAGAGTTGCATTAAGGAGGCCCTCGAGAGCGATAAGCATCTGAAACAGATCCAGAATGAAAGGGTGCAACGATTGCTTGCTACCGTAGATGAAGAAAGCGAGCGCAAGGTTCGCAATCTCTTGGAGAGGCTTATCTCAGTCACCAAGCCCTTTGAAGGTCCTGGGGCGAGATCTGGGGAGGGAAAGGGTCAGGTAGCAACAGGCAAAAAGAGGTTTCGTCCTAAGGACCCGCCGACCTACTTCAAATTCGTCGAGGAGAATCAACCGCTCGCTATTGAGCCTGGCGGTCAGCGTGTGATCGACGTGGTCACTGATGGCCCTGATGATTTACTGACTAGAACCCGTCATAGGGGCAGGTTGACTTTGGAGGCTATGGGAGATCGGTTTGTAACAATGCATAGAGGCAGATTACATGAAGGGAGAATGGGCGTAACTGTAATGGCAGCCCAAGACGCTGCGATTGGAGCAAATTGCCAACTTCGCTGCGCTCTAGAAATGGGTGGTGGGGTTTATTTCCTGCCCAGCCAAAGGCCCTGTAAAGTGAAACCACCTCCACCGCCTTACCAAGGCATCGAGCCACCTACAAGGTTGGAAATTGTAGTGCCCAAGGGAGGGAACGTCAGGCTTCGGAGAGGCCAAGCTAGCAGGGTGCTGGTTAGATCCGATTGTAGGGATGATCTGCTATCTCGAGCGCAGGATCCGGCTAGATTCGAAATGGAGTGCTCCATATCAGATTCTTTTATGGAAGCTAGGCGTGGTCCGCATCATAGCGAGATCGAAGCATATTTCCGGGTGCCTGATAGTATAGCAGATGAAACTCCAGGTAGCCTGACAGCAAGACTTATCCTGGCAGATGGCACAATCTTAGAAGATTCGAACCTATGCATTGTAGTTGCTCCTCCTCCCCCAAACCACGAATTAGGTCGTGCACTAGAACGTAGAAGCAACTATAAGATAATCGACGTATGGAGGCAGCCTCCTCCTGATAGGCCAGATAGTGAGATCTGGGATGACCTTAGCTGGGATGAAACGTACGTCGGGAAGCATGAGCTTGTGTCTGACCCCACGGATGAAAGTAAGGAATTGCTACTTCTATATGTAAACATGGATAACGAGGAACTCAATAAAGAAAAGGAGCATTGTCTCAGGAGGTTAGGCGAGGTAGCCGCAAGACGCCTTGAGACGCGCTACAAGGCTTACATTGGATATCATTTATGGCTTCATTTTGAGCGGACTCGCCTTGTTCAAGCATCCCAAATAAGTGCACGCAATGATAGCAACGAAGAGGCACGAACTGAAAGTGTTAGCAATGAAGAAAAGACCCTTTATGAAGAGATGCGTCGGGTAGCCAGAACTGTGCTGCTTACAATGAGGTCTGAGAGGGACTTGTTTGCAACTTTGCAGGCCTAGTTAGTACCTATCCCTCTGAGCCATATATTACCTAATCTGACTCTCCTTAGCCCCTGAGCCTTTGCTGCTGCCAGCATTCTTCCTCTGCGTGGCGGCTGGAGGTGGTGAGCAAACCCCAACTTGAATTGGGGAAGAAGCTAGTCAATAATTCCTTGACCCTTAAGATACCCTTTCGCCTCCCATTGACTTCTCGCGCCTCCCTACCTTCAGGCCGCCCAAGCTCCAAGGTTCTTCCCCTACACACAACACCGCCGTCTCAGCCTGCTTATTCTTCCTTGACCAGAGCCCATATCTTCTTTAGTGGCAACTCTGCCTTTAACTCGTCATCAAATCGATCGTAGTACTTGAATATTGCTTCAAGTAAATTTCCCTGATCCCATAACCTTATAGAAAAGAAGGCGTCTCTGGCCTCCCTTACGCATGAGTTATTAAATCCACCCCACGCAACCAGTAACCCTTGTTTTGCCCTAACCTTTGACATTACACCTTGCAGTTCTCTCAAGACCCTTACGTCAACCTGTGATGAGGACGACTTGACCTGCACACAAACTTTTGGCTCATCGAATCCCAGGGGACCTGCCGCCGCAAGTATATCAACACCTCCATCTGGACCAGGAGGTGATACCTTGGTTACATAGTCCTGGGCATGTAAAATTGCCTCTACCAGTCTTGCCAACCCATGTCCCTGGAACTTGGCTGCAAGGTATTTGACAATTTCATCCCTTGCAGACTGCGCAATATCAATAGCCTCTTCGGCAAGCTCCTCAGTTTTCTTTCCTACAGCGGTAACATCTGCTTGAAGCAGCTTCTTAACACGATTTTCCGCATCATGCCTCTTTATCTGACAGACGGTCATAAGTGCTCCAAGGGAATAGAGAATATCTTGATCAAAGGCAGATCTTGGAATTGTCTTCAGCCATTTCACACGCCTGATGTGTTTTATGTTATCAGCCAATTCTTTGTACTCATATTCCCCCTCAATTTCACCTATCGCTATGGCTGATTGTGACCTAAGAGGCAGTGCCACAAGATCACCCCTCTTGATTTGACCGATGAATCTCCAGACTTGCCCAAGTTTGTTCGCGAGCTCAGGCCCTTTGGAGGATGGGTAGGTTTTCTTATAAAGCGCCGCAAGTTCCTGTCTATCTTTTACTTTGGACAGATCAGGCAGTTCGTTCCACCCAATAGTTACTATGTCATTCTCCAAAGCTCCCTGTTCTTGTTCTCCGTGCTTTCCTGCTCTAACCATCCATAGGCTCATCTTGTCACCTCCTCAATAGTCAAATTCGCCTTTGACCCACTCACACGGTTATTATATATCATCCCTCTTTGTTAGGTATAGTACTTAGACGTCGAAGGATCGTTGCTAGCTGAATGAACTGTGGGAGCCTAATAACAGACACGCTGTTGTTTCTGCTACACAAAACGGCACATCCGACAAGCCAATTACAGATTCCTCCAGACAACAAGCGTGTGACTCCTTGGGCTTACTCTACAGGTAGACGCCGAGGGCAACCGGTATCTTAGTCGTTAATCAATAGTCCCGAAGTCAAAGGAGCTTGCTTATGCCACGTTTGTAGAATGGGATTCACCCTCACCTTAGTTCCTTCGCTGACCCTTCGAGGGAGAGGGGACAGCTCTTTTTGAGATTGCTTCGCCGCTTCGCTCCTCACAATGACAGAAGAAAAAGTGCCCGCAATGACAACTGTATGTTTGCAGTAGCCTGCTTGGCGAAATCCACCCAGGGTATCGCCCATTTAGTCAACAGTCATTAGTCCAGAAGTCGATAGTTCTGACCTCTTGACTGAGTCTTTATCCAGGCACTTTACTTTTGGGGAAACGACGAACATCCACAAGGAAGGTGATGTTATGCTCCTTTAGGAGTGATACTAAACCAGCAAACTTCCTGCCTCCGTAGCCAATAGTGAAAATTGCTTGACAAAAGTTTCACTAATTTGTATAATTTCAACAAACGGTGAAAATGCTATAATTGGTGAAAACCCATGAGGGAGTCAGAGGTCGTAGATAAAATTCGAGAGAGGCTTGAAGGTCTTTTGAGTGATATCCCTTTCCTTGAAGCAGGACAGCCTATCACGCAAATGTATTTGGAAGGTGTCCGCCCCGACTTGTTATTTGAGGTTATGGCAGGAAATCGTCCCTCGAAAATCATAGTAGAAGTGAAGTCCGTTGGGGAACCACGGCAAGTACGATATTCTATACAGCAGTTGAGAGAATACTCGACTCGGATTGAGGATGCTTACGGGGTGGTGGCAGCACCTTACATCAGCAATGATACGGCTCGCCTTTGTAAGGAAAACGGTGTGGGCTATATAGACCTGGCGGGAAATTGTTTCCTGAACTTCGATAAGGTGTACATCGAACAAAGAAACTACCCAAATCCAACTGTAGAAAAGCGCCAGCTCCGCTCCCTCTTCACCCCCAGGTCAAGCCGTATTCTCAGGATGATGCTTGCCAATCCAAGGCGGCCTTGGCAGGTGCAGGAGTTGGCAGAGGAAGCCAATGTGAGCCTTGGCCTGGCTTTTAAAATCAAAGAACGCCTTTTGGACCTGGAGTATGCCCGTGAGGAAAATAGGAATATCCTTCTCAACCGCCCGGGAGAGCTTCTGGATAAGTGGGCAGACAACTATTCCTTCCGGAGAAATAAGATGTATGACTACTTTGGCTTTGAGGAGCCCAAGGAGACAGAGCGAAGGCTTGCAGGATATTGTCAGGAGAGAGAAATCCCTTATGCTCTAACTCTTTTTTCCGGTGCTGCCCTGGTGGCACCTTTTGTCCGTTACACCAGGGGATTTGCGTATGTGGGCAAAGGGATTCGAGAGTTGGCAGAATCGCTGGAGTTGAAGGAGGTCTCCTCAGGACCAAACTTTAGCATATTAGAGCCCTATGATGAAGGGGTCTTTTATGGGAACAGAAGGATTGAAGGACTAGAGGTCGCTTGCGATGTGCAACTCTATCTTGACCTTGTGGGATTTAGAGGGCGTGGTGAGGAATCAGCCAAGTTTCTTCTCGAGCAGAGGATAAAGCCTCAATGGTAAGACAAAGCGATTATCGGGAAGCAGAAGTTCAGGCTTGTTTTTCTGTATTGCTGGAGATAATGACGGTCTTGGGCGAATTTCGAGAAAATGTTGTTATTGTGGGGGGAAACGTCCCTTCGCTTCTTATTCCGTCTGCTAGGGAGAAACACTTAGGTACACTGGATATAGACCTTGCCTTAGATTTTAAGCATATTTCGGATGATGCTTACAAGACAATTGTCAAAATCTTGAGCGCCAGAGGCTACTACCAGAAGGAACAGGAGCAACCCTTTATCTTTTATAGAGATGTAGAGGACAAATTTGGAGCTAAAATCACTGTGGAGATCGACTTGCTGGCTGGAGAATATGGTGGCACAGGGAAGGGACATCGCCACCAAAAAATACAGAACGCTCAAGCTAGGAAAGCTAGAGGGTGCGACCTTGTTTTCGATAGCGCGGTAAGAGTCAATCTAGCTGGCACTTTACCAGGTGGCGGTCAAAACGAGGTAACCGTTAAAGTGCCTTCCATTGGACCTTTTCTGGTAATGAAAGGCATGACGCTCTGGGAACGGATGAAGGAAAAGGACGCCTATGACATCTATTACTGCTGCCGGAATTATCCTGGGGGTCTGACAGCCTTGGTGGAGGCGATAAGGCCGCTGGTAAGGAACAGACTGGCAAGGGAAGGCCTGGGAAAGATCAAAGCAAAATTTGCCATAGTTGATGGAATAGGACCAACCTGGGTGACAGACTTTCTGGAAATTGCAGATCCAGAGGAGAGAACCAGGATTCAGAGAGAAGCCTTCGAGCTAGTAAATGCCTTGATGGAGAAACTAGGTATCGAGCCCTTTTTAGAGTGACTTCTAAGTAACACCCATCCTTTCAGTCTGGGGCAGGTGGACTTGGCATAGCAGTGAATGTAGGCCGTTATGGTGAAGGTAGGGAAAAAGATTACTCAGATTACAGTCCTCCATACGTATTCTCTAGGGCAATTAGTATCTGCCCAGAGTAACAAAGCGTCATTTTGTTACAGCTTAGAAGAGGACGATTAGCTAAATTGTGGCCTGTGCAATAAGACAGACAACACCTCATCTTTTTTTGGTGTTTCACTGGAAATGCCCCCCTTTAATTGTCTGCCTTTTAATTAATCATCCCTAAAAGGTGGACATTGCCCACTCTGACTTTTCTTAGCTCTTGGAGTTTTGCTTCTGCTGGGCGTTCCTCAACGATTATGCAACGGAGTATACTTCAAAATTATGACCTTTTATTGCGTGGAGGGTAAGCGCCAAGAGTTAGCAATGATTAGTATAAGGGCATGTTGCTATACATTTCGTCATCTTGTTCGTCTAGTTTGTTGTCATTATTTTCTTGCCTGCCATAAACCTATTGACTTGCGAAGGTTTGGCTGATAGACTTGTTTTAAAAGGGATAATTTTCTGGATTCCCGAAATTGGTTAGAAGGAGGTGAATATCTGATGACTATGGTGTCCCCGTCTGCTGTTACGGTTGGGCAGGCGCTAAAGCATGCCAGAGCGGCTATGGACCTTACCTTGAAGCAAGTGAGTAAAAGTATGAGTATTGCCATATCTACTATTTCCGAGATTGAAAGCGGTAAACGACGCGTATCGGCAGTAGAGCTATATAGATTTGCAAAGTTGTATCAGCGCCCGATAAGTTTCTTTCTTGAAGAGAGCGAGACTAGTGCCTCCTTTGCAATTCTAATGCGTGCTGCAGGCACCGCCTCTGTTTCCAAGGAAACCATTATCAATTTCCATGAGCTGTGTAGAAGCTATCGAGATTTAAGAAAACTCGTCAGAGCACCAGAAATGCTAAGCCCGCCTGATTACTCGGCCTCCAGATTAACAACACTTGGCCAAGCTGAGGAGTTAGCAGAAGCTGAGCGAAGCTCTTTGGGACTCGATGGGCAGCCTATAAAGGACATTTGTGATTTATTAGAGGGGAAAAGGGGGGTCAAGATATTTCATTTACTAGAGGATGCGGAAAGGTTCTCCGGTGCCTTTACATACGATGAACAACTGGGAGTTTGCTTCTTAATCAATTCGCACCATCCTAAACGGAGACGGACATTCACAGTAGCACATGAATATGCCCACTGTGTTGCTCATCGAAATCAACTGGCCCACATTGATACTTGCCCTACTTTCGAAATCAAAAATCCTCGTGAACGTTTTGCTAATGCCTTTGCCGCTGCTTTCCTAATGCCAAGACGTACCGTCAATGAGGTGTTAGGCCAATTGGTCTTCCCACAAAAATCTGCGCTAACTGCCGAAGTTCTCGTTCATCTGGCTATGTATTTTGGCGTGAGTTTTGAAGCCATAGGCTGGCGGTTGGTATCACTAAGGAGGTTATCTCTTTCTAGATGGGAGGAGCTTTCGAGCCAACAGGTGCTGTCATCACCAACTGCCCGACTGCTCGGGTATTGCAGGGAGGAAGAGCCGCCTGATACGGTTCCTCGCCAGTACAAATACCTGGCTTACAAAGCATATGGAATGAAGCTCATCTCCTTTGAGAAGCTAGCTGAACTTCTGCGGAGAAACTACTACGAGCTTAAGGAAGAGTTCGAGCAAGGAAGTCAGGAAGGCGATGAATAAATGTCGCCTCTTAAGAAACCAGTCGTGCTCGACAACGATGTAATCTCGAGGTTGTATAGTGCCGGTGCCTTGCGTCGAGCCTTAGAAGTTTGGCCAAAACTGAGTTTCCGTGTTACTGAACGAGTTATTGAGGAGGCTGGACAGTGGCGCACCCAGGGAGAAATACTAGTAGCACTTCTGAAAGAGCTTGAGTCTAAAGGAATCCTTGCCTTCGTCTCTATCGATGAGTCTTCAGAAGAAGAAATATGGGCATATGCCAGGCTGCAATTAGAAAGGAAACTGGGGCGAGGTGAATCTGCCTCGATTGCGATTGCTTGTCATCGGGGATTCGACATAGCAACGGATGACAGTGTCGCTGCAGATACATGCAAGACGGTGAATCCCTCTGTTTCTATCTTTGGCACAGGAGCCCTGTTGAAGATGGCTGTTAAGGATGGTCTTATGACTCAAAGTGAAGTCAATGCTATTCAATATAAGATACGCCGGGCAAACAAGGCGTGATGTTTGATGGATAATACCCGCTGAACAATCAGCCAAATTGTAACCCGTGCGATAAAAGAGACAGCGTTACATTATTCCTGAAATTTCAGCGAGGAGTACCCAGTTTGACTGTGCGCTTTAATACTCGTTTCTCAAAGCCAGACATTGCCACTCCCCACTTTTCCTAACCCTTGGGCTTTGCCGCTGCCAAGCGTTCTTTGGCGTGTTGCCCGGAGATGACGAGCAAACCTCAGCTTGAATTAAGGAAGAAGCTAGTCAATAATTCCTTGACCCTTGAGATACCCTTGCGCCTTTTCCAGAAAGATTTTTGCCTTATTTAACAGATCTTCAGCGTCTTTCCTCTCAAAGGGGGCGATATCATAATCTCCCTTACCCCTCTGGCTAAAGGCGTCTAGAATATATGAGTGGAGTTCGCTAGGAAGAAGCTGCGCTTTTATAAATTCCTTCCCAAATGCAGAAATTACCCCGCTGTGTTTTGAAAATTTTAGCCCTTTGGATAAAAGCAAGGCTTCTGCACAATAAAACATACTGTAATATCCTCTGGACGCGGCAAAATCATAATACCCACCATCAAACAACTCCTCGGCAGCTTGAAGGCTTTTCTCCGCCTTGGTCATTAATCCCTTAATTGCATCCACTCTAAACCTTTACTCCCTCCTCTTTTACATTCAAAATTAAGGGTGACCCTACGTTATCGAAAAACTCCTTTTCATAAACAACATAAGCAATGACGACTTCATTCTCCAAGGATAAGGCGCTAATGATACAACTCATTTTATTCTTCTCTTCCCTGGTCAAAGACTTATTTACCACAATAAGAATGTCGATGTCAGACTCCAGGCTGAAATCCCCTCTAGCATAAGAGCCAAAGAGGAATATATCCACCAGATTTTTACCAAGAACCTGCTCAGCCTCTTTTCTGAGACTATATAGAATCTGCCTGACCGCTTTACTACCTATCATATTTCGATCTCTTTAAGAGATAATTTCACAATGCATTATAGCATAGGCTTAGTAATCATCATCTTGAAGATAAATGTCCCCCAGCCTGACCCTTTTCAGTCCTCGGGCTTTTTGCTCCTGCCAGGTATTCCTCAGCATGGCGTCCAGGATGGTAAGCAAATTGCTTTTTATATTAAGGGAATTGTTTTGGTGCCTTTGTTTGCTAGTGTGCCTGTTATATATCTGCGATGGCAGCCGACATCTTAGTCGTTAGTCAATAGCCTTGAAGTCAAAGGAGCTTGCTTATGCCACGTTTGTAGAGGGGGATTCACCCTCCCCTTAGTTCCTTCGCTTTGCTCAGGACAAGCCTCACCTCCCTTCGAGGGAGAGGGAGCAGGTATTTTTGAGATTGCTTCGCTTCCGCTTCGCGGAACTATCCTAGTCAGCCGAACCTCCGGGGGCTGACGATAGGAAGAAAGTGAAAAGGAGATTCTTCGGTCGCGGAGTTTATCCTGAGCTGTATCAGATTCTTCGCTACGCTCAGAATGACAGGGAGCGAGCGGTTCAGGGCTTCAGCTCACCACAATGACTTTATTGTATTCCG
>Ga0114930_10002426_pt1 | contig 16824 bp, 13 predicted proteins | sample AnhtaG_FD_87300 | JGI IMG/M metagenome (GOLD analysis project Ga0114930, IMG submission 87300) | Deep subsurface microbial communities from Anholt, Denmark to uncover new lineages of life (NeLLi) - Anholt_01485 metaG | ecosystem: Environmental > Aquatic > Marine > Oceanic > Sediment | place... | reverse complement strand
CTCTGGATTTCTGATTTTGATTCCGGAGAAAGATACCATCCCTGTACCCATGGGAGTGCAAAAGGCCTTTAAGCTCATTATCTCGGGAGGAGCTCTGGTTCCTCTGTATAAGGATGAACTCAGTCACCACCAATTTGACCGGCTTTGGAAAGAGCAAATTTTGTCCCGAAAGGGCCAATGAGCTCATAAATTATGATAGTGGTGGCGATGGTAGAAAAGACTGTTCCTTAGCACCAGCTCACGCCAGCGTTTATCGTAAGGTCTGGTTCAATTTCTTACCTGGCCGAACATGTCTCAATCCCCTTTACCATTATTTCCGCAATGCGGTGACAAATACCTCTATCATAAAAAAAGTGTCTTACGCGTATAGATCTTTTTGCGGGGTTTAAATAGAACCTCCGGGAAGTTATAAAAAATGTGGAAGTTCTAAAAGACTTTAGGAAAGGAGGTTTTCCCAAAATTCATACTGAAAAAAACTCAAAGAAACAAAAAGGCCTTGCTCGGGCCATTTGACTGAATCTTCAAGATTGATGGTTTTTATTCACTTACTTTAGGCATAAATCCCTATTGCCAGTCCACGTTTGGTCCCCGGGAAAGATAGTCCGTCCCGAAGTGAAGCCAGATATACTGTGAGACGAAGTCAGTTTTATTCGTATTCAAGCTTTAATTCTAGTTCTATTTGAGGCGGTTTAACAAATCCTGCTTTTCTGTAAATATCCATCCCTTCCCCAGAGGGATGAAGATGTAAATATGTAATCCCTAGAGATCCAGTTTCTTTAATCAATTCATTTAATAATCGAGTCGAAGGGATTGACAATATGAAATACTTTACTATAATATGGTATCGATACCGGTACCGTTAATACATAACCCGTGAGCGGAGCCCCAGGTGTCCCAGGTAAACCAACGTTTAATTGCCGAAAAAGCCAAAGTATCTATTAATACTGTTTCTCGTGCGCTAAACGATAAACCCGATGTGAGCTCTGTGACGAGAAAAAGAGTTCTCAAAATTGCTCAGCAAGTAGGATATGTTCCTAACTTACTGGCCAAGAGTCTCAAATCTGGACAAAGCAAAACCATAGGTGTTGTCATTCCGAATCTATCTAATCCTTTTTTCAATCCAGTTCTCCGTGGGATAGATGACAAATTAAGGGAACAAGGGTACAATCTCATGATTTGTAATTCCAATGGCGACTATAGGAGAGAAGAAGAGGCAGTAGTGACATTGATCCAAAAAAGAGTAGATGGGGTATCGCTAACTCCGGTAGGAAAGAGAAGTCTAGATATTTCTTATCTGCAGAAAATGAGCGTACCCTTTGTACTCATGATGAGTCACTTTAAGGTAACAGACACTGACTATGTCGGTTTTGATGACAAAATGGGAGCATTTCTCGCGACTCAACATTTGATGGAAAAGGGACATCGCAGGATATTATATATAGGAGGACCGCCATACTTTAGCTTGGCTCGGGATCGACTCTTTGGACATAAGAAGGCCCTAGCTACATATGGGATAAGGATAGATCGAAAGCTGTTGAGAACTGCCAGTCCTAAGCTGGAAGAAGGGTTCAGAATCGTCAGGAAAATCCTTTCTGAAGGACTCGACTTCTCAGCGATAGCTGCTTTTAATGATTACCTTGCCCTGGGAGCGGTGAAAGCTATATTCGAACACGGGTTAAAGGTCCCTGAAGACATAGCTATTGTGGGGTATGACGACATTGAATTTGCTTCGCTTTCAATTGTCCCCTTGACTACTATACAATTACCTAAATACCTATTGGGAAGTAAAACAGCGCAGCTCCTCCTTGCGAAAATGAGAACAAAAGGGACAAAACCTAAAAAGGTGCTGCTTAAACCTCAGCTCAAAGTGAGGAGTTCGACCTAGAGAGGTGCAGAAGTTTCTCCTGAGTATCAGTGTTATTTTGCCAGTCTCACAACCTGGTGAATAGCGTTGATGAAGTAAAAGCCAAATATCCGAAAAAAGGTTGGTTATATGAGCAAAAAAGTTGTTACCCTTGGAGGAATTGTACTGAGGCTCTCGGCGCCAAATTATAAAAGGTTCATTCAAGCTGATTCGTTTAATGTCGCCTATGGAGGAGGAGAGGCCAATGTAAGCATTTCCCTTGCTAACTTTGGGCTTGAGGTCTATTATGTGACCAAGCTTCCCCATAATCTCCTCGGTGATGCTGCTTTGGCTCATCTGAAGCGATTCGGTGTTAAGACAGATTATATAGTAAGGGACGAGGGTAGACTAGGTGTTTACTTCTTAGAAATGGGTGCAGGGCAAAGACCCTCCAGAGTAATAGACGATAGAGCACACTCGACCATAGCTAAAGCCCGGGTCGGGGATTTTGATTGGGACGAGATATTCAAAGATGCTGAATGGTTCCATTTTACAGGCCTGACCCCGATGTTAAGCGATACCGCCGCTGAGCTGACTTTAGAAGCAGTAAAGAAAGCGAGGAAGGACAAAATTAAGGTAAGTTGTGATCTTAACTACCGCAAAGGACTTTGGAATCGCAAAAAGACAAACAAGGTAATAGTCCAGCTTATGGAATACGTTGATGTACTCTTGGGAAATGAAGAGGAAGCGGAGAGAGTTTTCGACATTAAGGCACCAAAATCCAATGTCGTCACCGGCAAGCTTAGTGAGGAAGGTTACAGGTTTGTGGTCGAGGAGCTAATTAGAAGGTTCAATTTCGAATTGGCTACAATTACCTTGAGAGAAAGCTACTCGGCATCAGACAACGGCTGGTCTGCTGTTGCTTGTGATGGAAAGAATTTTTACACCTCATCTAAGTACCGGATTCATATAGTGGATCGCGTGGGCGGGGGAGATGCCTTCACTGGCGGTTTAATATTTTCCCTGGTTAGCGGAAAACAAATCAAGGAAGCACTAGAATTCGCTGTGGCGGCATCTTGTTTGAAACACACAATACCCGGCGATGTTAACATAGTAAGTGCAGATGAAGTAAGATTCTTGCAAGAAGGAAATAGATCTGGTAGGATACAAAGATAAACCACCGATTACCCGGATAGTTTAAGTCAAAATCAGTTTGTCGAGTAATAGTTTGAACCTTCGTTCGCCAATTTAACGAGTTGGCCGGAGACAAAGGTAGCCATACCAGGCTTTGCTCATGCTTCTGGAAACAGAAAAATGGAACTCGCTGAAAACTTGACCAAATTTGAAAAGATGTCGGTAAAACGAGCTCCAAGGAGGGAGATTTTTGGAAGATGAAGAAGACGTTGGTTGAATATGGTGATACTAAGATGTCGGTCGAGGTACCTGATAGTGCGATAGTGTTAACACCTGCTGACCTAAGACAAGATCCTCCTGCCGTTGACCCTTATGAAACAACTCGAAAGGCACTGGAAAATCCTTTGGGTTTGCCACCTTTGAAAGAGCTGGCAAAACCAGGAATGAAGGTAGTCATCTGTTGTCCGGATAGAGTAAAAGGCGGAGCCCATAAGGAGGCTCATCGAAAAGTCTGCATTCCTATGATTGTTGAAGAGTTAAGGAAGGCAGGGGTTAAGTTAGAGGACGTTAAGCTGATAATGTGTCCGGGGCTTCATCGCAAAAATACAAAGACGGAAATGGACTGGTATCTTGGCAAGGAGATCATGAATGCTTTCTGGCCCGATAGGTTAGTCTGGCATGATAGTGAAGACCCCGATAATATTGTAAATTTTGGATTCGACGAGTTGGGAGACGTCGTTGAAGTGAATAAAGAAATTGTAGAATCAGATCTAGCAATCTCCATCGGGCACGTTATGGGGAATCCCTACGGTGGCTACAGTGGCGGATATAAGATGATAGCAACCGGAATGACCACCTGGAGGTCTATTCGCTGTCATCACTGTCCTGATACCATGCATCTTGAAAGTTTTATCCCGGTGAATACCGATAGAAGCAAAATGCGCCAACAATTTGATGCCATTGGTGCGGTTATTGAGAAAGGGACGGGAAAGAAATTTTTCTTTGTAGATGCGGTGCTGGGGACGGATAACCAGATTCTTGGCGTATACGCAGGAGATGGAGAAGAGGTTCAAAGAGAAAGCTGGAAGTTGGCAGATAAACGAACTAATGTTTATCTGGACATAGAGGATAAGTTTGACGTCTTGGTCTTCGGTGAACCGAGAGGGTTTCATTACGGTCCTGGTCATGGAACCAACCCGATTTTAATGTTGCAGGCTATAGGGGCCCAGTTAGCCAGAGACTACGGGGTCTTCAATGAGGGCGGGGTAATAATTTGTGCCTCTTTATGTAATGGATGGTTTAACGATGAATGGTTTCCTTCTTATCATGAGGTTTATACCAAACTCCAAGAAATATCAGATTTTACCGAATTAGTAAGATTTGAAGATGAGGTTTCCAACAGGCTGGAATACGTCTATAAATTTAGGTTTGCCTACGGCTATCATCCTTTCCATGCTTTCTCCATGGTTTCTTGTGGTAGTATTGCCTTAAAACATACAAGTGCCATACTTATCCCGGGGGCACGCAAGCCTGGATATGCCAGAGGAATGGAATGCATTCCCACAAATACTTTTAAAGACGCTTTCAACGCTGCTGAAAAATATGTAGGTAAAAACCCGAGGATTCTGGTACTCCCGGGATGTTTTGTAAAGCCTGGATTTCATTTATTCAGGAAATGAAATAGTTTTACAAAAATGTTACAATTTGATTAATATTTGTATGTTTGTAAATAGAGAAAAGATATGAGAGGGGTCAAAAAGTAAGAAAGGAGGTGTGATACCGGTTTTAAAGAAGTAGACCCCTGGTTAATTCTTTATTAGATGGAGGGTAATTATGTTAGAATTGAGATGCTGGAAAATTTTGAGCATAGTTGTTCTTGGTAGTTTGTTTCTGATGAGTGGTGTTGCAGTGGCGACCCAATCAGAGTCCAATATCTACCTGAAGGCTGACATAGACTGGAAACAGTTTGAAGGTGAGACAATAAATGTTCTGGTTACTCCGGCTCATTATTTCAACAAGTTCCGAGCCATTACACCGGGGTTCACAAAATTAACTGGTATTAAGGTTACTTTTGATGTAATTCCACCACGAGAGATGCGGGAAAAAGCTGTCTTAGACTTTGCCATGGGAATAGGCACCTATGTGACCCACACAGCAGATCCTATGTATATCCCATTGTACGTTGTCAATAACTGGATTGAGCCTCTGGATGAGTATTTGAACAATCCTACTCTTACAGATCTGGAATGGTTTAATCTCGAGGATATCATTCCGCTTTGGCGTGAGGCTGATAGTGTAAAGGGTAAGCTCTACGGCATGCCCGTAGAGGGTGAGGCCACCGTACATATCTACCGTACTGATATTTACGATCAATTTGGACTTACAGTGCCAGAGACGTTTGAGGAACTCCGGATGACCGCTCAGAAGACCCATCAACCTGAGAAAAACTTAGCTGGTCTGGTACTGCGTGGATTTCGAGGAGCTGGACAGAATATGTACATTTGGCCATCGCTCTTCCGCAGCTGGGGTGGAGAATGGTTTGACGCAACTGGTAAGCCTGCTGTTAACAGCAAGGCTGGTATTGATGCATTAGAGTACTATGCTGACGTATTGCAGCACTGGAGTGCTCCTGGAGTCGAAAACTGGAACTGGCCTGAAATTATGGAGGCTTTTGCGGCAGGTACTGTTGTCCAGTATATTGATGCTAACAGTACAGCTTCTGTCATTGAGGACCCCGACAAATCAAAAGTTGCTGGCCGAATAGGTTATCATCGTTGGCCAATAGGTCCCGCTGGTAGACGAGTCACCAGCATATGGAACTGGACTACACCTATTAACAGTGAGATATCAGAGCGAAAAAAGAAGGCTACGTGGCTTTACATCCAGTGGCTTGCTTCGCGCCCTACTCAGTTTCGAAGCGCACTCTATAAGGAATCACCAGAGGCGGTTATCCGGACAGGAGTTAACCGTGTGTCAATCTGGCAGGACCTCGAATATCAGAAACTCGTTGGTTTTCAGGGAGGTAACTATATTGACGTAGTTCTAACGTCACTACGCGAGGATACGGATGCTGATTGGCGTCCACGGGTGCCTGAGTGGCCTCAAATCGGTGAGGCCATGGCCATAGCAATCCAAGCCGCTTTGGTAGGTGAGAGAACGCCAAAACAGGCACTGGATGAGGCCAACGCAAGAATCATAGAGATTATGAAGTAGCCTTCAGTTAAGTCTGCATACTAATTTGGATAATGGAACAGAGAGTTAGAATTAGCCGTCAGAACGGAAAAACAAACTACGATGATGGGGAAAGTACAACTTCTCCCCGTCATCGTGGTGTCAAGCGTGAGCGCCCCCGATGGACAAAACAGCAGGAGCATTTCGCTTGGAAGATGGTTTCTCCTAGCATAGCATTTCTGGTAATCATTTTTGCTTTTCCTCTGGTTTATCTTTTGGTCACAAGCACACACCAATTCGACCTAACAAAGCCTTGGAAAAATGCCTGGATTGGGTTTAATAACTACTTTGCTATATTAGGAGATGGCCGATTCTGGCATTCGCTACAACTAACCGCATTTTACACTACAGCTACGGTATTTTTACAAGTTATAATTGGCCTAGGACTTGCACTTGCTTTGTCCAAAGTAGAAATTGGACGCGGGATTGTACGTACTGCGGTACTATTTTCGATGGTTCTATCACCTGTGGTTACAGGCCTTACTTGGCGAACATTACTTTTAACGCCACGTTTCGGTCTTCTCGATTATATAGCTGTGCAGTTGGGTATAGGGTCACACAGCTGGCTTGGAGACCCTCAGTTAGCCTTGCTTTCGGTTATTGCTATGCATACTTGGCAGTGGACGCCATTTGCCTTTTTAGTATTTTTTGCAGCATTGGCTGCTTTGCCTCAAGAACCTTTAGAGGCGGCGAAAATTGATGGAGCTGGTGCCCGGCAATGCTTTTGGTTCATCACATTACCATTATTGCGTCCTTCTATTGTCATTGTCATCGTCATAAGAACTATGATTGCTCTACGAGCTTTTGCAGCGATTTTTTCAGCTACCGGGGGTGGACCAGGAACAGCTACAGAAATACTTAACCTATACACATATCGAGCATCATTCACTGCCCTTAACATTGGCTATGGTGCGGCATTGGCAACTGTCCTGTTGTTAATTACCACAGGAATCAGCTTCTTATTTTTGCGTATAAGAGTATCCCGTAGATAGAAAGATTTTTTTCAATGCTGATAGAACAGTCTAAAATAAAAACTATAAAATACATACGGTTCATTGTAGCCCTTTTGTTACTTTTACTTGTGATCGGAACGTGGCTTATTCCTGTAGGATGGATAGCAGCAACCTCCTTCAAACCGCGTACCTCCATATTCACAGTACCACCAACTCTTGTTTTTAAACCGATCCTCAATCATTATGCTAGAGCTTTAAGATTTTTGGGCATAGTAGCGAGCATTCGTAATAGTTTGGTCATTGCCCTTACTACAACACTTATAACTCTTCTGGTGGCGGTACCGGCAGGATATGCCTACGCTAGATTTCGTTTCAAGTTTAGAGAGCAGCTATCGTTTTTTACACTATTTACCCAGATGGCACCCCCCATTAGCCTTTTAATCCCTTTTTTCGTGATTCTCCATAAGCTCAAGATGTTTGATACTTATATAGGAATGATAACGATTCATTTGACGCTTTTAATTCCTTTTAGTATTTGGTTGATGATTACGTACTTCCAGGATTTACCACATGAATTAGAGGAAGCAGCACTCATAGACGGCGCATCTCCCTTTACTACTTTCATATACGTGATGCTTCCTCAGGTGGCTGGGGGTATTGCAGTTACCGGTATATTGGCATTTATTGCCTCTTGGAACGAATTTCTTTACGCATCTATACTGACAGGGCGAAAGGTTCAGACTGTTCCGGTAGCCATCTTTAGTTTCCTGACCACAGAAGAAACCCTCTGGGGCCCATTTGCGGCGACCGGCACTATGATTATGATTCCTGTGATAATAGTGGTACTTATTGCCCAACGGCATATAATAAGAGGCTTAACCTTCGGAGCTATCAAATAGAAGTGATAGACGATGTTGCAGAGTATAAAGTTTAGAGTGACCATACAAGTTTGATAATACCGTGCTCTGGGAGGAAGAATAATGTCTGTAAAAAAACCATCTAAGTTCTTAGTTATGGGCGTGGATGCCGCTTTACCCGATTTGATCCAGCAGTTTGCAGAGGAGGGAGTGATACCCAACATAACTAGCTTGCTGGAACGGGGCATTTTTTCAAGAGTGGTGACAACTTTTCCGCCATTAACTGCTACTGCCTGGACCTCTATTGTTACTGGGGCGGGCGCGGGTACCAGTGGCATACCCAGCCTTATGGTGCATCTTCCTGGTGAGAAACTGGATAAATGGTATACCTCTTTTGACCAGAGGCTTCTGAAAGCAGAGACATTATGGGAAGCAGGGGCTCACGTCGGTAAACGAATAGCTCTCATCAACTGGCCGGTCACTTGGCCTATGCAAAAATTACCTAACGGTATTCAAGTCGGAGCTTCACTCAACCCACCTTTTCGCTTCTTTTATATGCCTCTTTGGGATATTGCCAGCAGCTGTCTTTTTGCTACCGAAAGATACTCCTGTAATCAAATTCCCGGTCGCGCGGTTGTGATTAAGCCAAGACCAGCCAAAGGCTGGCAGAATTTACCGGATTCTAAAAAAATGCCTCTGGAATTTGAAATTACGGTTCCTCCAGTGTATACTCCTGGGATAAGTTACTATGTAGCTATTATCGGTACCAGGGGAGACGGTTATGATGAAATTCTGATTAGTCCATCCAAGGACGCCAGGGGTGCAGTTGCTCGTCTCCGAGTAGATCAAAAAAGTGATTGGATAACCGAGGTTTTTAGGCTAGATAAGAAAAGTCGCCAGGGAAGGTTTTACTTCTGCCTGGGAGAACTTGGTAAAGATGCTCAGGTTCTAAAGTTGTATGTGAGTGCCATTAGCAGTGCTGAGACATATACACTTCCTGAAAAACTGACTCAAGAAATCGAGGCAGTAGCCGGTCCTTATATGGAAGTTGATGATCCCTGGGCGTACATGGATAGATGGGTAAACCTCGAATTTTACATGGATCAGCTACAGGCTCATGTGGATTGGTGGACGAAAACTACCAGTTATGTCCTCGAACGGAAAGAATGGGATATGGCTTTCAGTTGTGTGTTCACCATTGACCACCTTCAGCATATCGTCTATGGTGGTATCGACCCTAAATCGTGCCATTATGACCCGAAGAAAAAAGATATGTGGCTTGATTACCTGCGACGGGCATACATTCAGATAGACAAAGGTGTGGGTAGTATTCTCAAAAACGTGGATCTTAAGGAGACGCTCATACTTCTCGTTTCAGATCACGGTTTTTCTCGTCTTGACTGGAATCCTTATCTCAAAAAATACCTAGCTGATAGGGGACTCATTAGTTACAGACTCGATACCAGGACAGGAGAGATGACAATTGATTGGGCCAAAACCAAGTGCTTTCCCCTTGAACCCTGTCATGCCCATGTATTTGTGAATTTGAAAGGACGGGATCCGGATGGAATCGTCGAGCCTGGAGACTACCGCAAAGTACAAGAGAAAATCATTGATGCTTTAATGGAGATGCGGGATCCTGAAACCGGAGAACGCATGGTCTCAGTAGCTGTTCGCAAGGAAGAGGCCAACGCCCTGGGTATTTTTGAAGGGCCAGGGTTTGATCGTATCGGTGATGTACTATTTGCTCTCAAACCAGGGTATTTAGCAAATCCATTCATTTACCCCGCTGGAGTGAAATACCAAGACGGCACCGAGAGAGTTATTCCCAACCCGGAGAATGCGGAACCGGCAACGATGACCAGAAATTTCTCAGGTGTGCATCTCTCTCTTCCTGACATAAGGGAAATGCACGCGACCATGATTTTATCGGGATCCGGTGTACCTCAACTCAGTCGAAAACAACCAATTAGATCTATTGATATTTCCCCCACGGTAGCTTACATTTTTGGTATCCCGGTACCAAAAGATGCAGAAGGAGAAGTTATTCGAGATGTCCTTAAATGACAAGAAAAAAATAAAAATTGGCTTAGTTGGGATCGGAACTATGGGACAGATCGTGGCCTCTAAGCTCCTAGAAAATAATTATGTAGTAGCTGGATATGACCTTTTGCCCCAAGTTAGGAGAAAGGCTGTTGAGATGGGGGTGGAAATGGTTGACTCTGTAGATGAGTTAGCTAGAATAGTGGAGATCGCACTCTTGTCCTTGCCCGGGCCAGCTCAGGTTAAAGAGGTTGTCTCTGAAAAAAAAGGCCTTTTATCAGCCGCGCACCAAGGACAGATAATTGTTGACCTTAGTACGGTGGATCCCACGACTACACGGAAGATGGCAGGTATGGCCGAGCAAGTGGGAGCAGGGTACCTGGATGCACCGATATTGGAAAGACCCAGGTCTATAGGTCGCTGGGTATTACCTGTAGGAGGTGATATTGATCATTTTGAGCAATGTAGACCTATACTCAAAACTTTTGCTAACCAGTTGGTATATGTTGGTCCATCAGGTGCTGGCAATACTTTAAAATTAGTTAACCAATTAATGTTCTCCACAATTAACGCTATGACAGCCGAGATGTTGGCAGTGGCAAAAAAGGCGGGTCTTTCGCCAAGAGTTGTTTTTGAGACCATTTCCAAAAGTGGCGCCGCTACCGTGAGCGGCCTTTTCTGTGAAGTAGCAAAAAAAATAGTTGAAAATGACTATAGTCCTACGTTTTCCATTGACCTTCTATCCAAAGATAGCGCCTTAGCAGTAGCAATGGCCAAAGAATGTGGAGCACCCCCGATTATTGCTAGTGGGGTTCAAATCTTGAACGAAATTGCTCAAGCACAGGGTTTAGGCGGCAAAGATAGTGCTGTTTTAATAAAAGTATACGAGCGTCTCACGGATATCTCGAGAGCGACGTGTAGCTCTCGTTGAGGGGTACGTCGTGTCACCTGGGGGTGGGACCAATGTAGGTTGAGTTTCCCGTACTAAACCAGATGTTCCAATCCCTGATGAAGTTCGCTGTTTCCTGAAGAAAAAGCTAGAAATCAAGGCCAGAGAGGAGGTGACAAGTGCGGTAAGCTGCTCTAGCTTCGACGGCAGAGAAGTTCCTGGCAAGTGCCAGAGAAATAAACTGTCCGTCTTTATCGATATGATGAAAGGAGCAAAAAATGAGAAGAGTAAAAGGTTTTTTCCTACGAAAGGCCAAGTTGGTTGCCGCACTGGCTGCTATTAGTCTGTTGGTACCCGCAAATCTGACTCTGGCCCAAAAGGTCACCATTCGCCTATGGCACGCTATGGGACCGCAAGGTCCTGTTGTGGAGGAATTGGCGAAAGCCTACAGCTTCCAACACCCCGAAATCAAGGTAATAGCGGAGTTCAAAGGAAGCTACGATGAGACCTTCCTCAAAACTATAACTGCCGCGAAAGCCGGGAACCCTCCTCATGTGGTCCAGGTTGTTGTTAGCTCAACCCGAGCCGCCATCGATAGTAACCTGTTCGTACCGATTGAGGACGTGTTTGATCAGTATGGAATAAGCGTCAACTGGGAGGACTTCATCGACGCCCCGATGAACATGTATCGAATAGGAGGCAGACTTTACTCAATCCCATGGAACTCCTCAAGCCCGATAACCTTTTGGAACAAGAGTATTTTTGACAAAGCCGGGCTGAGCCTTTCGAAAAAACCATATTTTAGCGAAGTGACCGAGGCCGCTCGCAAGATCGTTGGTGCAGGTCTTACCAAGTCCGGAATAACGTGGGCACTGGTCAAGTTTTTCTTTGAGAATTGGATGTCAAATATGGACCAAAATTTGGTGGATGCTGAGAACGGACGAATTGGGAGACCTGCGAAGGCCTATTTCCTTAGCGACGCAGCGACACGAAGCTATGGCTGGTTTAAGCAGCTCTGGGACGAGGGTTTCTACGAGAGCCCAGGAAGAAGAGCCTGGGGTGAAGCGAAACGACTTTTTGGGGCCCAGGTCGTCCCGATGGCCCTCCATTCCACCGCTGGCACGATTGCCTACGAGCAAACTGCAGTGGGCAAATTCGAAGTCAGCAGTTCCTACTTACCTGTGCCGGATGGTACTGAGCGCCAGGGAGTGATGGTCGGCGGCGCATCATTGTGGATGACCAAGGGGCACCCAGATGCAGAGATGGAAACTGCCGCACGGCTCGCGGTCTGGATGACAGACATGGCCCAGACTATCAGGTGGCATCAGTCTACGGGCTACTACCCAATCAAAAGGGATGCGATGAAGATACTTGAGCGAGAGGGATGGTATGTTGAGCATCCCAATCACAGAACTGCGCTGGAGCAACTGATGGAGACCAAGCCAAGTAGAGCCACCCAAGGTGCGGTGGTGGGAGCGTACCGAGAAATTCATGACATAATAATCTGGGTCTACGAGGCGATAATGGAAGGGACCTCAGTAGAAGAGGCCTTGGCTGAAGCGGACAAAAGGGCCAAAGACGCGATAACTGAATACCGAAGGAGTGTGGAGTAAGATGAATTTCCGAGAGGGCAGCGGACCTTTCTAATGCTGCCCTCTCGGAACAAGAGGAGGGACAAATGCGGAGCGCTTACTCAAATAAAGTTGTTCCCTGGCTTTTGCTTTCTCCCAGTATTCTAATTTGCATATTGTTCCTATACTACCCTATGGTACAGATAGCCAAGTTGAGTCTCTACAAGGTTGCATTCTTTGGGATGCGGATGAAATACGTTGGTCTGGAGAATTTTATACAGCTCTTTAGCTCACCGGTCTATCTGGGCAGCATTCTGACAAGTCTGGTTTTCTCGGGTGCGGTTGTTGTTTTGGGAATATCGATATCCATGGGTTTAGCACTGCTGGCTAACCAAAAAGTGTACGGGGCAAGGCTTTCTCGAGTTGGTCTCATCTGGCCCTACGCTCTGTCTCCGGCTATTGCGGGAATAGTATGGCTATACTTGTTCAATCCTGCGGTTGGGGTAATAAACTACACCACCGGCCTGCTCTTTGGCATAAAACCCCAGTGGTACTCCCACCGAAGTTCAGCATTGACCATGGTTATCACCGCCGCCACCTGGAAAATCCTGGGGTACAATGTCATCTTCCTGTTGGCAGGTTTGCAGAACATTCCCGGGCAATTCCTTGAGGCGGCGCAAATCGACGGAGCAAGTACTTTTCAAAGATTCTGGAAAATAACGTTGCCTTTGCTTTCTCCCACTATGTTTTTCTTATTGATTATGAATTTGATTCAGTCCTTCTTCACCAACTTCGGACTAGTCAACGTGATGACCGAGGGTGGTCCCAGGGAAGCAACGAATATTCTCATCTACCAAATGTACACCAGTGGGTTTCGCTACTTCAAGTCGGGTTTCGCTTCGGCTCAGTCCCTAATTTTGTTTGCAATCGTGGTAGGCTTAACGTTGATGCAGTTCAAGTTAACATCCAGGAGAGTACATTATCAAGGAGGCTAAGATGATTAATAAAAGGAAGCGGATTTTCCTGATACAAGTGTGTTTGATAGTTTGCTCACTTCTGGTGGCGGCCCCGGTGATCTTTGCAGTGATCACGAGCACCCAGACCCCGGCAGAGGTCGATTCGTACCCGCCTAAGGTTACGCCAGGAAGCGCTGGGCTAGCACGCTATGCAGAAGTCTGGAGAATAGGTATAGGAAGAATGATGCTTAACAGCTTGTACATCTCTGCGGTGGTGACGGTCGGGAAAATCGGAGTCTCTATTTTAGCCGCCTTGGCACTGGTCTACTTTAATTTTCGGTTCAAAAATCTGGTATTTTTCTTTATATTTATTACCATAATGTTCCCCGTTCCAGTGAGAGTGGTCCCTCTTTTTGATCTGGTACAGAAATTGAAGATGGGGGACAGCTATTACGCTTTGACGATACCGTTTCTGGCCAGTGCTACCGCCACTTTCCTTCTCAGGCAGCACTTTATGTCAATACCCGCTTCTATGGTGGACGCAGCTAGGGTTGAGGGAGTTGGTCCTCTCAAGTTTCTGTTTCTAGTGCTAATCCCGATGTCGATCAATACCTTAGGCGCATTGGCAATGGTCACATTTATCTACATCTGGAACCAATACCTTTGGCCCATGATTGTTATCTCCAGTAATGAAAGGCAGGTGGTCCAGCTCGGACTGAAGATGCTGAGGCCAGGAGAGGCTGGACGACAGGATTGGGCATTAGCAATGGCCGGAGTTGTCATAGCCATGGTAATACCCCTGGTAATCTTCCTGCTACTACAGGAGCAGTTCATGAGGGGATTTGCTTTAAGCGAGGAAAAATAGGGTGGTCCTGCGTCTCGTCGAAACGCAGATTCTATATGACTCTGTCCTCGTTAAACACATCGACTTGCCCCACGTTCTACGTCCGTGCCAGCTAGGAGATGTTTCTATTTTTGGGCCGGATTTTAGATGAGGAATTATTCCCGGTGGTCCAACCAGATATGAGTTTTTTTTGGTTGCTGACAAAGAAACCTGCGGACGCAAACACGACTGGGAAGAGTGCTCAGCGTTGAATCTAAACCTGAGTAACATAAAATACGTTCCTTGAAAGGAGTGATAATGTCCATGCAAATCGGTATGAACACCTTTCACTTAGGCCAAAGTTTTGGTCTAAATGATGAAGGCCGACTCAAGAAAGAGGGGTTCATAAAATCGGTTATGTTTCTAAAAGAGACTGGTGTCCGCCTAATCGAGCTATTGTTGGACACGATGCCTTTAAGGCCCTCTCTCTTCGATCTAGAAACTAAAGTAGCACTGTTAAACCTAAAAGAAAAAGAGGGAATCAGCTACTCTGCTCATCTACCATTTCGATACGTAGATATCTCAAGCATCAACGAGGAGGTAAGAAGGTTGAGTGTTAAATGCATGCAGGAATCAGTCCGCTTCTGTGAGAGGTTGGACATAAGAACCTATGTACTGCATCTGACTGGGAGTGTAGCAAGAGCCATGATTTCATCTAGATACCTTTCTAAACAAAGGATTAAGGACGCTCTTCTCAATGAAATGATGTCCAATGCGGCGAAGAGTTTATCCGAAATCTTAGAAATAGTTCCCTCAGATAAAGTTTGCATTGAAAATCTACCAAATATGCCTTTCAAATATTACTACCAAGTGGTCGAGAAACTGAATACTTCCATATGTTTCGATGTGGGCCACTTAATTCCTGGAGGAGAGGATCCTTTAAGGTTCTTCGATCGATATCATGAGAGAATTAAGGAGATCCACTTGCATGATGTTACCAGGACTAGGGATCAGAATGGCTGTGTCCGTCTTCTCGACCATCAAGCCTTAGGGACAGGAATCCTGGATGTCGAGCAGTTTGTGAGCTATCTCGAGCAGCGGAAGTTCAGGGGATACTTAATCCTAGAATTCATGAACGAAAAAAAGGCACTGGAATCTTGGAAGACACTTGTGGACAAAAACCTTCGCTGCACTCAATACCAATTGGCGAAAAACACTCAGACTCGTCCAGACAACCAACATGAAGGGTAGGGCCCAATGCGGTTACTAGTTACCGGTGGGACCGGATTTATCGGTTCCTATTTGGTGAAGAAATTAGCAAACCAAGGTATGGAGGTGATAGTTTTTGATTGTGGGCGAGATACATCTTCGCTGTCTGAAGTCCAAGGAAGGTATCAACTTGTCCCCGGGGATCTAGCTTCTCCGCCCGAGGTTTTTTCTGCGGTTCTAGAAAATGAAGTTACTGATATTTTTCATCTTGCTTCACTTCTTGCAGGAACTTGTGAAAAAAGGCCTTTTGCTGGCTTAAATGTCAATCTAAAGGGTACCTTTAATCTTTTAGAGGCAGCCAGAATGGGTAAGGTGAAAAAATTTGTCTTTGTCAGTTCGATTTCGGTTTTTGGCAAAGACGTTCCAGAGCCAGTAGATGATGATGCTCCCAAAAACCCGAGTACTATTTATGGGATAACTAAATTGGCTAGCGAGCATCTTTGTCGATGGTATAGCAACAAACATAATCTGGATATCCGTGCAGTTCGCTTTCCCTGGGTATTTGGCCCGGGAAGGGAAAGAGGCATCACCGCATTATACTCAAGTCTTCTCCTAGACAGAATCGCACGGGGTCAAACTGTACAGATCAGAAATCCCGACGAAAGAGGTGACTGGCTGTACATCAAGGATGCTGTGAAAGCACTATGGTTAGTGTGGAAGAGTTCGCGTCCTAAGCGCCGTATCTACAATATTTCGGGAGAGGTACACTCCATTCGGGAGGTTATGGAAACTGCCAAAACTGTGGTGCCGGATGCTGTAATTCGCTATGATGATACCAAAACGAGCCTCTCACCTTATCCTTCCTCATACAATGATGAGTGGGCACGGAAAGAACTGGGGTGGGCTCCTTCATTTTCCATGGAAGAGGCAGTAAGAGATCATATACAGAGTGTTAGAAATCAAGAGAGGAATTGAAGGCGAATCAGAAGTAGTATTTAGATAAGGTAGCGAACGATCATGTCTTCTCTTTTTGTCATGTTTTTTAGAGGAGCAGTTTGGTAAGCCAGAGACGTACGTTTAATGGTGCAAGGTGGGGAAGGTGCGCCACCTCTCGGGATACTAAAATGGAACTTTCCTTGGTGGAACTCGGATAAGAAAAAGCCGAAACTGCCGTTTTCACAAAAACTCTAGTGAGGAACTCACTCATCACCAATTTCACCGGCTTTGGAAAGAGCAAATTTTGTCCCGAAAGGGCCAATGAGCTCATAAATTATGGTAGTGGTGGCGATGGTAGTGAATATTATGCCGCCAAGTT
>Ga0114930_10002423_pt1 | contig 16828 bp, 11 predicted proteins | sample AnhtaG_FD_87300 | JGI IMG/M metagenome (GOLD analysis project Ga0114930, IMG submission 87300) | Deep subsurface microbial communities from Anholt, Denmark to uncover new lineages of life (NeLLi) - Anholt_01485 metaG | ecosystem: Environmental > Aquatic > Marine > Oceanic > Sediment | place... | reverse complement strand
TCACCGTGCCGAAGTTGTGTTCGCGTTCTTTCGGGTCCTGGCCGTCGTCGTGCCAGTCGTACCAGATGCTGACGGGCAGACCGTGGGCCATATTGGTCAGCCACTGGCGGGGGAGGTACTTGCCGTGCTGTTCCGGCGGCATTTCGGTCGTCGTGTATCCCCATTCGCCGCTGAGGATGGGGATGGTTCTGCGGATGCCGCCGGCGGCCCTGTAGCGCTCGATGAGCGAGCGCAGCGCGCGGTACTCGGGGACGGCGGTCTCGGGTCCCTGGCTGGCCGAGCGATACGGGTGTACGCTGACGCCGTCCACCAGCTTCAGGAGCCCGCGCTCGAAGCACTCCTCGAGGAAGGACAGCGGGATGCCCGAGGTGGCCGGGGCGATCACGCAGGCGCCGGGGTCCGCCTGGCGAATGGCGGGCACAATGGCGTGGCACCACGCCATATAGTCGTCGACGTTCGGCTCGGGCTTCCAGAAACCGATGTTGGGCTCGTTCCAAAGCTCCCAGATGACGTGTCTGTCGTGGTAGCGCCCCGCCAGGGCGGCGCAAAAGCGGGCATACGCGTCGCGGCACTCGTCCGAATGCGGGGCGAGGCCGTCGTCGTAGAGTGGGTTGCCGTAGTCGATGATAAACAGGAGGCGGATGCCGCGCTGCTCGAGTCGGGCGATGAGCGTATCGTAGTGGGTGAAATCGTATTGACCCGGTTCCTTCTCCGAACCGCCCCAGCTCACGTCCATGCGGACGATGCCCACCCCAGCGGTCTCGATCATGGACCAGTCGTTATCGTTGCCGTCGTAGAAATGGATGTTGACGCCCACCCCGGCCGGGACGGGTTGCATGGCCAGGGCCGGGTGCGGGTCGTGCGCGCCGTCAGCCGCGGCGGCTACCGCGACGGCCATACCCGTCAGAACGCCCATCATTGTAAGAGCCATATCCGCGCTCCTTCCGGTTCGGATCGCCTTTGGTGGTTGCGACTTCAGTTTGTCCCCGTGGCGCGGTTCACCACCACGCGCAGCCGGGCCTTGTCAGAGACGCACTTGCCCGCGGCCACATCCTCTTCGGTGAAGGTAGCCATCAGGATCTCCTTGGCGCGCGTCCGCTCACGGTCGTAGATAAGGTAGACCACGCCCTCCGGGCTTTGGACGGCGTCGGGATAGGAGACGTGCTTGCGCTCGTCGATGAGGAGGCCGCCATACCAGTTGGCGCCGTCGTCGTCGGACAGGAACGCCTTGAGGTGGGATCGCCCCTCGCCGCTGGGCGGGTCGTGCTTGACCAAGAGCAACTTGCCGGACGCCAGACGCCGGATGTGGAACCGGGCGGTCTGGATGTGCTGGATGTGGGACGGCCGGCCCTCGCTCCACGAGCGGCCGCGGTCCGCCGAGAAGCTCTCGCCGATGCCGCCCGTGGTGCGGGCCAGCATCCAGAGCGTGCCGTCGCGGCGCTCGACGACCATGTGTTCGTCGCACCGGCGGCCTTCGATGTCGGACTTGCCGAGGGGTACAAAAGTGCGGCCATTGTCCTTCGAGGAGACGACGTACGACCCGGTGGTTTCACGGTTGTCGCGGACGTACTCCGGGTCGGGCACGTTGATGAAGGGCATGACCCAAATGGCCGCCGGCAGGAGCCATTCGCCGGTGCCCAACACGGTGGGCTTGTTCATCATGATGCCGTCGCAGAGGCGGCGCGGCTCGGACCACACGGAGTTCTCGCGGTCGGACTGCTCCGTCACCACGGCCCATACGCCGGCGCGCCCGTCCCACAGCGTCACGCTCTGCGCCCAGAAGAACCAGAGCCGCCCCTGCGGGTCGTGCCACAGGCACGGGTCGAAGGCCCGAACTATCCCCGGCGGATCCACGACCAGCTTGACGCCCGACCACGTGTTCCCGTCGTCGCCGCTCGTGGCCAGCATGCAGTAGTTCTCGGGGCCTTCGCCCGGCCCGCCGCCGTACCAGGTGGCCCACAGCCGCCCGTTCGCGGCGCGCTCGATGCCGGGGATGCCCTGAAACACCCGGGCGTCGTCCGCGTATTGCGGTCCCGGCGACGCGATCACGGGGGGCGGCGCCAGCGCGGGCTCCTCCGGGGCCGCATTAGGCTCGGTCGCTTCCGCCTTGGTTTCGCTTGCCGCGGCAACAGCCGATCCGACCATCAGCAACTCGAGCATCATCGCCGTTTTCCCACGGGTTCCTGGCAAAGTCGTCCACACTGTAGCTGGCCGGCGCTCGCGAAGTACAGGGACGGGCGAAGATGGAGATGGAAATGAGGATGAAGATCAAAAGGGGCACGCGGCGGTGGGGCTGGGCTACAGGTTCCAAAGGAAGATGTTGCTCTTCCGCAAGGCGTTGATCGGGACGGCTGGCTTCACCATGCGCCGGACGTCGCGCTCGAGCCCTGCGGAACGACGCACCATGCACGTGGCGTATGCCGTACGCCGCAGGGCGCGGTAGAACCTTCAGCGACGTCGGTGCGCACGCTCATAGTGCCTCGATCAGCCGGCGGCGGCTCAGGGGTTGGATGTTGTCGACGATCCACTCGCGCATGGCGGCGCCTTGGGGCGTCTGCTGGGGGTAGGAGATGAAGCCGAGCGTGAGGCCGAGCCGCTGGGCCACGCGGCGGGCGATGACGGGCCATATGAGGCCGATGTCGCCAATGATGGGGATGCTGCCTTCGAGCCGGGCGAAGCCGGACATCTCCATGCGGAAGGGGACCTTGAAGAGCTTGGTTTTGGGCAGGCCCTTGTCGACGGCTTCCTGGACGGCGCCCTGGTTGCGCTCGGCCTGCCAGACCTGTTCGAGTGCGGGATCGAGATCGATGCGGATGAGGGTCTTGCCTTCGAGGGAGTAGGTCGGGTGGCCCTGCCACGCGGCCCAGAGGCCGTGGCCGGTGTAGGTCTCGAAGGGCCCGTCGTGGACCTCCTGGGTAAGGACCACGGCGGACTCGATGATCACGTCCGCGCCGTCGAGCATCCGGGCAAGCCGGGACGCGCGTTCGGTGACGGAGATGCTGTCGCCGATGGCCAGGCCGACGGCGCCGCCGCCGATCAACTGCGGGATGGTGACCAGTACGGGGAGGCCGCGGCTGGCGCCGACGCCGATCATGGTGCGTTCATCCGCGCCGATGCCGGCCACTTCCTCGAAGGACGCGCCGCGGCGCTGGGCCAGCGTGCGTATCTCCGACGCGAGGAGCTCGATGTAGAGCCCCATGGGGTAGCCGAGGTTGCCGGCCGCCTTGATGATGGCGCCGCCGGCCGTCTGTTCGAGGCGGTCGATGAGGTCGCGGTCGACGGGCATGACCTCGGCGATCTTGGCCAGGGCGTCGTCGTCCATCAGCGTCAGCTCGAAGGCGCCGCCGTGGGGCAGGACCGATTCCTTGAGGCCGAGGGTCAGGCCGTCGACCCTTTTCACCTTGTCCAGCACGCCGCCCATCTCGTGGGCGATGACGGCCGAGCTCGTGGTCACGCCGTCCACGACGCCCAGACGCATCAGTTCCGCGATGAGGGTCGTGACCCCTTCGTGCACGTTCGGGCCGCTGCCGGTGACGACCACCACGTTGCCGCCGCGTTCCTTGGCGGACACGATGCCGTCGACGGCCTGTTCGACGCGTTCGAGCACGTCCGGGGCCAGTTCCTCCTCGAGCGCCTTGACGGCGTCCAGGTCGACTTCCATGGTGTGACTCCCTGCCTGTTCCTGAGTTACCTGCCCCGCGGGAACCGCCTCTCACTCCAAGCCGCGTTCTTGTAGCATGGCCTCGGCCCGCTCGAGTTCTTCCGGCGTATCCACGCTGAATCCACTGAATTCGTTGTCGGCGCACTTGGTCTCGACCACGCGCATGGTGTAGCCGTGTTCGAGGACGCGCAGTTGCTCGAGGGACTCGATGGCCTCGAGCGGGGTTGGCGGGAGTTGGGCGAGCATGAGCAGGAAATCACGGCGGTATACGTAGAGCCCGACGTGCTCGAACACGCGGCGCGGTTCGCCCTTCTGAGGGAACGGGATCAATGAACGCGAGAAGTACAGCGCGTTCCCGGCGAGGTCCACCACCGTCTTGACCACTCCGGTGTCCTCGAAGTCCTCTGGTTTGGTGACCGGGTGCATGAGGGTAGCCATCTCGAGCAGCGGGTCGTCCAGCAGCGGCTGCACGGCTTCCTCAATCATGACGGGATCGATGAAAGGTTGGTCGCCCTGGATGTTGACGACGATATCGGCCTCGACGGCCTGGATCGCCTCGGCCAGGCGGTCGGTGCCGCTCGGGTGGTCGGGCGAGGTCATGATGGCGCGTGCGCCGAAGGCCTCGACGGCGCGGGCGATGCGGTCGTCGTCCGTGGCCACGCACACGAGGTCCAGGCATTTGGCCTGCACGGAGCGCTCGTAGACGCGTTGAATCATGGGTTTGCCGAGGATCGGCTTGAGCGCTTTCCCCGGCAGCCGGGTCGAGGCGTACCGTGCCGGGATGATGCCCACGACCGTTGCCGCTGCCAAGGTGCGCCCTCCTGTCGAGTGTCCCTACCGGAGCAAGTATCGCGTCCACAACGCGGCAAGTCAACCGTGCCGGGGCGGGGTGCGGCACGTTGAAGATGCGTCACGGTTGCGCTATCCTCAACAAATTCGCCCGCCATTTGGGGGCGGGAAGCAGAGCGCCGGCGAGCAGCCGTGCGTCTCGACCAACGTTAACGCAAGAGGAACACATCGATGCAGAATCTCGAGGACGATGGGCAGAAGAGAGTAAGCCGCCGCTGGTTCATCATGAGTTCGGCGGTGTTGGCCGCGGGTTGCGCGAGCAACGTCGAGGAGAAGCCGGTGCGCGTGCCGGAGAAGACGTCGCCGCCGAGCGAGAAGCTCAACGTGGCGGGGATCGGCGTCGGGGGCAAAGGCGAGGGCGACATTTTCGAGGTGGGGAGCGGCAACAACGTGGTGGCGCTGTGCGACGTGGATTGGCGCAAGGCGGCGGGCTCGTTCAAGAAGTTCCCGAACGCCAAGAAGTACAAAGACTTCCGCGAGATGCTGGACAAGGAGGGCAACCACATCGACGCGGTCACCATTTCGACGCCGGACAACACGCACGCGGTGGCGGCGATGGCCTGCATGCAGTTGGGCAAACACGTGTTCGTGCAGAAGCCGCTGACGCACGACGTGTACGAGGCGCGGATGCTGACCGAGGCGGCGCGGAAGTACAAGGTGGCGACCCACATGGGCAACCAGGGCCACCAGGGCGAGGGCATCCGCCGGATCTGCGAATGGATCTGGGCGGGCTACATCGGCCAGGTGCGCGAGGTCCATATCTGGACCAACCGGCCCGTGTGGCCGCAGCCGGTCGCGCGGCCCACCGAGACCCCGCCGGTGCCGGACTACCTGGACTGGGACCTCTGGCTCGGCCCGGCGCCGAAGCGGCCGTACAACCCGGCCTATTGCCCGTTCAAGTGGCGCGGGTGGTGGGACTTCGGGTGCGGCGCGCTCGGCGACATGGCCTGCCACATCATGGACGCGGCGTACACGGCGCTGAAGCTGGGTTACCCGACGGCGGTCGAGGCGCAGCAGGAAGGCAACACGAAGGAGAGCGGCCCGGCCTGGTCCATCATTCACTATGAGTTCCCCGCGCGGGAAGGCATGGACCCGGTGGACGTGTACTGGTACGACGGCGACAAGCTGCCGCCGCGGCCCGAGGGCGTTGCGGAGGACATCAAGCTCGGGGACGGCGAGAACGGGTCGCTGTTCATTGGCGAGAAGGGCATGCTGACCTGCGGCGAGTACGCGGGCAGCCCGCGGCCGATCCCCTACCACAAGCCGGACGTGCCCCGTTCCATCCCGAAGTCCATCGGGCACTACGCGGAGTTCATCCGGGCGGCCAAGGGCGGTCCGCCGGCCGGCGGCAACTTCGACTACGCCGGACCGTTCAGCGAGATGGTGCTGCTGGGCAACCTGGCCATCCGCGCGGGCCACCGGATCGAATGGGACGGCCCGAGCATGACGTGCACGAACGTTCCCGAGGCCAACCAGTACATCAAACGCGAGTACCGCAAAGGCTGGAGCCTATAACCTTCGGGTAACCGTTCACAGCGGGGAGCGCCAACGAAATCGGGGCCCCCGCATCGTGCTCGTGCTCGTCACTCGTAATCGTAATCGTGCTCGTGCTCGTCATCGTCACTCGTAATCGTGCTCGTGCTCGTGCTCGTGCTCGTCACTCGTCATTCGTCATTGGTACCTGAGCGTGGGCATCGATTACGATTACGATTACGATTACGATTACGAATGACGATGACGGTGACGAGCACGATTACGAGCACGAGCACGAGCACGATGCGGGGGCCCCATACTGCGCCCCGTGAACGGTTACGCCTTCGGAGCCTGTGGAGAAACGCACGGCGACCCCGTAGCGTCGGCCGTCAGACGCCCGGCCGCCAGGCGTCGGCGGCCTTTGTATTGCACCCGGCATCGGTTAGAATAGGCGGCGCTGTTCTGGCGCTGTGTCCCGGAGTCTTCTGCGCATGAGGCGAGTGGTTCTTATGGTGTCCTTGTCGCTGTTTCCCCGGTTGTTGGTGGCGCAAGAGCTGGACGTCCAGTCCCTGGTCGGCGAGGATTGGTACGGCCTGTACATGAACGGCCAAAAAGCGGGGTACTCGTCCGCGGCCGTCGAGGTAGCGGACGACGGCTCGGTGTCGGTCCGGGAAGATGCCCATTTTCGGATCAAGATGGTGGGGGTGGCGCAAGACATGCGCATTTTCGTGAACCGGGTGTACGCGCGCAACGGCGATCTCCGCCGCATCGAGCAGGTGGTCGAGGACGCCCTGGGCACGAAGCGGTTCGACGCCCGAGTTGAAGGCGATGGGCTGTCGCTAGTGACCTTGGTGGGCGACGTGACCAAGGAGCAGCACTTCCCGCGGCCTAAGGAGTCTTTGCGGGACGCGTTCAAACAGCTCGAGCTGATCGGGGGCGACGCGAAGGTGGGCGACGAGTTGACGTTCAGCATCTTTGAGCCCATGTATGAGAAGGAAATCGAGGGGGTGGCGCGCATCGACGGGCTCGAGGAGCGGGTGTTTGAAGGCGCGCCCACGAAGGTGTTCCGAATCCGGTCGAAGCTGCCCGCCATGGGCATCGATTCGGTAGCGTTTGTCGCGCAGGACGGTACAACCCTGGAGGACCGGATTGCGGGCATTATCACCATGCGGCTCGAGTCCAAGGAAATGGCCCAGGACGTCCACTACAGCAACGACGTCATCGTGTCCAATGCCGCTTCGGTGGACCAACGCGTCGAGGACCCGCGGACCCGGGAGACGCTGCGGCTGCGGATCACCGGCCCCCTGACCGACGAGCATCTGTTCAATGAGGAACGCCAGCAGATCGCGCGGGTTGGGGACGGGTTCGTGTTCGAGGGCAAGCGGGTCGCTGTGGACGGGTTCGAGGCCGCCCGGCTTCCGATCGAGGATGAGGCGGTGGCGCGGTGGCAGGCGCCGGCGTTGTTCGTACAGAGCGACGACCCGCGCCTGGTCGACAAGGCCAAGGAGATCGTGGGGGACGAAGGGGACGCCTTCGCCGTGTCGAGCAAGCTGTGCGCCTGGGTGTTCAACACGGTCCGCACGACGTTTTCGGCGCAACTGACCAACGCGATCGAGGTGCTCGAGCGGCCGGAGGGCGATTGCACGGAGCACAGCATTCTGTTTATCGGCCTGGCGCGGGCGGCGGGGCTGCCGGCCCGGGAAGTGGCGGGGCTGATCTACGTCGAGCAAGGCGGGCCGGCGTTTTACTTCCACCAGTGGGCGTCGGTGTGGGTGGGCAAATGGGTGGACGTGGACCCGACGTTCAACCAGCCGGTGGCCGACGCGACGCACATCAAGCTGGCTGAGGGCGACCTGTTCGAGCAGGCCCGGCTGATCCCGACTATAGGGCAACTCAAGATCCAGGTTCTGGATGACAGCGAGAAGGAGAAGTCATGAGCGAGTCTGAAGCGAAGCCGGTCCGTCGTTGGAGGAAATGGTTGCTGCGGATCCTGATCGCCGTCGTGGTGTTGTGCGTGGTGGCGGCGCTCGTGCTGGCCACGGGGCTGCCGCAACGCGCGCTACTGGTCCGTGCGCTCAGCGACGCCCTGGACGCCAAGGTAGAAGTCGAGGGTCTGTCCACCTTCGGTCGCATCCGGGCGTCGGCGATCCGGGCGGCCGACCCGGCCGCGGCCGCAGGCGCGCCGTCGAAGATCGAGCTGGAGGGCCTCGACATTGACTACACGTTGTTCCCGGATGACTCGCGCTACGTGAGCTCGGTCCAGATCGACACGCTGGCCGTGAACCTGGACCGCAGCCAGCCGGCGCCAGAGGAGCCCGAAGCGGCGCCCGAGCAGAAAGCGCCGAAGAAGCCGCGTAAGAAGAAGAAAGGCGCCGAGATCCCCGAGTGGCTGATACCGAAGCGGGGTCGCATCAGCCGCATCCGGTTCGCCGGCCTGAAGCCGACGCTCGGGCTGTCGGTCGACGGGTTGCGCGTGAAGGCCACGCACGAATCGGACCGCGACTACAGCATCGGCCTGGACAGCTCGGAGTTGACCGGCTCGTGGTACGCCGGGTCGCGCGAGGCCGAGCAGAGCCTGCCCGAAGGCAGCACGCTCGACATCCAGTACCAGAAGAAGGGCAACACGACCACGATCGCGCCGCTCAAGATTGTGCTTCCGGGACTGCTGGAGGTGATCGGGCACGGGTCCGTCAACGGCGGCGTCGACTTGTACTTGGACAGATGCGTCGCGCAGGACCTCGACCTGACGGAAGTGGACCCGACGGATCTCGGGCTGCCTTTCGGCTTCAGGAGGCTCGACCTCTCGGGCACACACATCAAGGGCAAGGCGAACCTGAATGCCTTCGAGGCGTCGCTGGCGGGCACGGAGTTGCACGTCGTTGGGGAGGGGCTTGCGATCGGCCCGCAGGGCGCAGAGGTATATGAAGGCGACCTGGCCATCACAGGGGCGGGCGGCGAGGGCAAGGACTTGGCGCTGCACCTCGATGCCGAACTCAACCGCGGGCAGAAACTGCACGCCGATCTCGGCGGCCCGCTGATGCAATTGGCCGCGAGCGTCGGGCTCGAGGGCTGGTCTCGGGACGACGTGTTGGCGCTTGTCCCGAAGGCGGCCCGAGAGGGGGCGGCAGGCGCGCTGCCCACGTTTCAGGGGCTCGAGTCGGCCGCCCTCGACGTCGACCTCAAGCTCATCGCTTTCGAGGCCGTCCTGGACGTGAAGCCGAGACTCGTCACGGCCGCGGGGGCGGCGGTCCCCGCCAAGCTCACCTGCCTCAGCAAAGGCGTGGTCTTGAACCTTGCGAAGCAGATGCTCGAGACCAAGGCGCGCGCGCAGATTGGGGACGGTTCGGTCGCGTTCGAGGGGCGAGTCGGCGCGCGGGAAGGCGTCAAAGGGACGGTGACGCTCGAGCAGGTGAATCCGGTGCTGTGGCAGGAGGCCCTCGAGGGCCGGAGCGCGTTGAGCGACCTGGACACGCGTATCGAGGGCACCGCCGCGGTGAACGTCACGCCGGGTTTGAAGAAGATCGAACTCGAGCTCGACCTCAGCGCCTCGCCCATCCGATACGCCTTCTTCGGGTTGCCAGCGAAGCAGGCGCTCACGTTGAAGGGAAGCCTCTCGGGCGGGAGTGCGCCGTATTGGCGCGGCTCGGGGCCGCTGTTGGAACTGCGCCTGGGCGACGTGGCGGGCGTCGCCTTGCGCGACTGGTCGTTCGAGGCCGAGGCCCTCGAGGCCCAAGGCGACTTCGCGGCGGAACTGGACCTCGGGCGTCTGGCCGCCATGGCGCCGGGCCTGGACGCGGCCGGCACGTTCACCCTGCATGCGCCGTTCAAGAACGAGAACGGATACCTCACCACAACGCTCGAGGCCGCCTTGGACGGACTGGTCTACGGCGGCGTCGCCCTTCCCCCGGCCAGGCCGCTCACGGTCAAGGGCGCGATCTCGCATGACAATCTGAACTTCCGCGGCGAAGTGACGGACCTCGAGATCGCCTTCGGCGAAGGGACGGCCCTGCGCGCGGGGTCCTGCGCGCTGACCACCAAGCCCGGCTTCACGTTCGACATGCCCTGCACGTTTCGGACGGACTTCCGCCCGCTGGTCGACCTCGGCCTGCTCGATGACGTCACCGGCTCGGCGGAGGTCGCGGGCACGCTGGGCTACGGCGAGGCGGGTCTCGCGGCCAAGCTGGAACTCGAGGCCGCGGCCGACTCGATGGTCCTGGCGGGCGCGCTGGCCGCGCTCGAGGGCGCTTCCCTGAGCGGGATGCTGACGGACACCCACGGCGGCCTCGCCGACAGCCACGGCGGCCTTGCCGGCTCGGGCGAACTGAAGTGCGCGGCACTCACGGCGGCCGGGGCGACCGTTCGCGACATCAAGGGCCCGGTGCGTTTCGAGAACGGCGACGTGAAATCCGACGGCCTTCAGGGCGCCGTGTTCGACGGCGTGGTGAACGCGAGCGTGGACGTCGGCCTGCTCGACGGCCTGCCGGTGGCGATGACGGCCCGCCTCAGCGAGGTTAACCTGGCGACCTTCAGCCAGGAAATGGCCATCCCCGGCGTGGACCTGGAGGGCGTCGCGCATGGCGAGGTCTCCGTGCGGGCCGACCTCTATGGCCTGCGCGACCTGAAGGTCCATATCGAGTCATCCGAAGGGTTCACGGTCAACCTGGCCCTCCTCGAGCAACTGCTGACCTCCCAATACGCCGAGGGACTCAAAGGCAAGGAGCAGGTGGAGCGGGTGCTGGCCGGGATCCTCGGGAAAGAAGGGCAGCGGCCCTTCGATTCGGGCAAGCTGACCCTCGCGCTCGAGGGCGGCCGGTTGGTGGGCGTGGTGGAACTGAAGAGCGAGAAGCTGGATCTGGCCGTGGACCTGCACATCGACGTGGCCGCCGTGGCCGAGGCGCTCCGGGTCGCCCAGGCGCATCAGCTCGAGAACAGGTGACGGCGCCCACGCGGCGAATACGCGGCATTGCGGCTCGTCTGGTTCCGCGAGGAGGTGCTAGACATGAAGCGACTTGTGAGTGCATTGGTGGCGGCCGGGATAATCGTGGGGTTGGGCTGCGTCCGGATCCCGAAGAAATTCGAGGCCCACATCACCGTCGACATCCGCCACCACGTCGAGGAACAGGCCGACTCGGTGCTGGACTTCATCGAAGGCAAGTCCGACACCGTCTCGATGGAGGAAGAGGCGCCCGCCCCGCAGGGGACTTCGTGGCTCGAACCGGTCTGGCACGCCGTGTCTCCGCTGCCGGTCGCGTACGCGGAAGCGCTGAGAACGTCCTCACCGGCGGTCACGGAGATTAGCCAACGGCTGCGCGAGCGGCACGCGCAGCTCGATGCGTTGAAGAAGAAGGGCTGCGCCGGGGAGGACAACCGCGGATACGTCGAGTTGCGCGAGGCGGAACGCATCGAGGATCCGGAGGAGCGAAACCAAGCGCAGCGCATCATCGCCGCGGAGAACAAAGACCGAAAGAAGCTCTACAAAGAGATCGCGCAGATCAACAAAGAGGACCACGTCAGCGTGTCCATGGTAGAGCGCGTGTTCGCTCAGAAGCGCCTCGAACGCGCCAAGCCCGGCGAGCTGTTCCAATTGCCGAAGCCGGGCAAGGACTTCGACGCGTTCCGGGCGTCGGAGGCGGGACAACGGCTCGGGGCGGGCTGCATCGCCGAGTCCTGGGTTCGCATCAAGTGAGCGGCGTGGTCGGGTCTGGGCAGGGCGCGCGGGCATGAGCAGCGGGGAGCAGGGCCGGCTGTCGGCGGCGGTGCGCCTCGAGCGTGTGGCCTACGCAACGCGCTACATCGTTTACGCGGTGCTCGTCTCCCTGTTCCTGCTGGGCCAGTTCGAGGGCGCCTACACGGACCTGGCCGTGGTGACCGCGGTGATCGTCCTCCACCACGTCTTCGTGCACGGCGTGTTGTGGACGCGCCGCTACCACCTGTTTCGCACCCGCCTCAACTTCTTCATCTACCTGGTCGAGACGTCCCTCATCGTGTTCTTCACCGGCGGCGACCAGAGCGAGTTGTACCTGCTCTACCTTTCCATTCTCCTCGGCTACAGTGTCTACTCGGGCCGCTACAGGAGCATCCTGTTGGCCTCTGGCGCGTGCTGCCTGGCCTATGCTGTCGTTATCGTGGCGGAGTGGGTTCTGAGCGGCCTGGCCGTGCCGCCCGGGGTGATCGTGGGCCGGTTCATGTTCATCCTCGTGAGCGGCTGGTTCGTCGCCACCATCGGCCACTTGTTGAGGGCCGCGGAAGAGGCCTCGCGCACCCGGGCGCTCGAGTTGGCCTCGTCCGAGGCCACCCTGGCGACCATCCTGGAAACCACGGCCCACGCCATCTTCGTGTACGACAAGAACGGGTTCATTACCAAGGTGAACAACCAGGTGTGCGACTTCCTCGGATTGCCTCGCGAGCACATCGTCGGACGCCGCCTGCGTACGTTCCTGCGCGACGGCGCCGCCTTGGAAGACCGCTTGACCCAGGCCGGCGCCAAGGACGGTGAACGGGTCTTCGTCGACACGGACCGGCGCGAGAAGTCCGCGGAACTGCACGTTCGTTCATTCGTTCGGGGCGGACAACCGTTCTACGTAGGCATTGCGCGCGATATCACGGAACAGAAGGGCCTGCAGGAAGCGGCGCGTCAGGCCAACGAGGACCTCGCCCGAGCGAACCGGGAACTGCGCCGCGTCAGTAAGATGAGGGCCGACTTGGTCCGGGCCAACGCCCAACGCATCCGCTCGCCCTTGACGGCCATCCTCGGCTACCTCGACATGCTGCTGGACGAAGAGCTCGGCGAACTCCTGCCCGAGCAACGCAAGGCCATTCAGACCTGCCGTCGCAGCACCACCCGCGTGTTCGCACTCGTCGACGAAGCCCTTGCCGCACACGCCGCCGACCCCGAGCAGCAGTAGCGCCCCCCCTCTTCATCTTCGTCTTCATCTTCATCTCCCTCTTCGTCCCCGTCGCCGCCTCTCTCAGGCCCCATGCTGTCCTCGTCCCCCCGCGAACGGGCTCGCGTCAGATTCGAGAGTCTTGGCATGCAGCACGTGGGGCGGGTTGGAACCCGCCGTCCGGCCATGCAGCAGCTACCGGCCGGGAGCGCGGATCGGGAGTCCGGCGGACCGCAGTTTCGCCTGTGCACTTGATCCGGGTGGGCGAAGATAAGGACGAAGATGAAGAGAGGGAGGGAGCCGGGGGGCGCGCGCGTCACTGTTCTTGACCGCGCGTAGCCCTCGGTGAGATACTTCCGGTTTGGGCGCCAGGCTTGAGGCGTCCCAGCGCAAGAAGCTGTAATTGCACGTGAAATGAGGAGGGCTTGATGGCGCGAACAGGTCTTCTATACTCAGAGAAGATGCTTCTGCACGATACGGGGCTCGGGCATCCGGAACGCCCGCAGCGCCTGACCGCCATTCTGCAGGCCTTCGAGGCGGCCCAGGTGGACTATCAACGGATTCCCATTAGCCCGGCCACGCGCGACGACCTCTTGCGCGTGCACTCCGACGACCACATCGAGAACGTCCAGCAGACCTGCGCCCTCGGGCGCCGCTACCCGGACCCGGACACGCCCATGGTGGCGGCGTCGTGGGAGGCCGCGATGCTGTCGGCGGGCGCGGCGATGACGGCGTGCAAAGCCGTGGTCGATGGGGAAGTTGATAATGCGTTTTGCGCGATCCGCCCGCCGGGGCACCACGCCGAGTTCGACCGCGCCATGGGGTTTTGTATGTTCAACAACGTGGCCGTAGGGGCCCGGTGGCTCCAAGCGAACGAGCGCGCAAAGCGCATCGCCATTTTCGACTGGGACGTCCACCACGGCAACGGGACCCAGCAGACCTTCTACACCGATCCGGGCGTTTATTACGCCAGCATCCATCAGCACCCGTTCTACCCCGGCACCGGGTGGCCCTACGAGCGCGGCGAGGACAACACCAACCTCAACATCCAGATGCCCCACGGCTCCGGGGACGAGGACTGGCGCCGGGCGTTTCACGAGCAGGTGCTGCCGGAATTCGAGCGGTTCGGTCCGGACTTCGTCCTGCTATCAGCCGGATTCGACGCCCACCGGCTCGACCCCCTGGGCGGCCAGATGCTCGAGACCGAGACCTTCGTCGAGATGACCCACGGCCTCAAGCGCTTCGCCAACGGCCGCATCGTGTCGGTGCTCGAAGGCGGCTACAGCCTCGAGGCCCTCGCCGACGCCACCGTGGCCCATTTCCGCGCCCTGCAAGACGGCGCCGACGGGTAGGTCCGTGCCTCTCCCCTGCGCGTCCTCGTAATCGTCCCGCGGGTCACAGCGTGGCCTGTGTCGTGAGGATGAGGCCGGAAGGACGCCGTCAAGGCCGCTTCGCCTCGCGCCCGAGGTCCCATAGCTTAGCGTACTTGGTGAACACGGAGAACGCCCCCAGCCCACACAGCACGGCCCCGCGGTAGCCGTCCCGAAACCCCTGGCGAATGACGTACATCTTGATGAAACGCAGCATCGGGCGTAGGGTGAGGTCGCTGAGCCGGGCGCGGCGTCCGACGTCGTAGAGGTCCTGGGCGCCCCAGGTCGTGAAACGCTGGAAGGTCGCGAAGTACTCGTCGAAGTTGCGGTACGTGTCGTGGTACATGGGCTCGTCGATGCGCCCCACGGGTCCCTCGACGACAACCCTGGAATGGACGCGCTTGTCCAGGTAGCGTCCCTTCCGGGTACGGAACAGGCGCAGGTTGTAGTCGCGGTGCCAGCCGCAGTGGTGGATGGGCTTGCCGAAGAAGTACGACAGACGCCGGACGTCGTAGCCGTCCTCGCCGGCGGGGTCGTTGATAACGGCGCGGATGCGTTCCGCCAGCCCTTCCGAGACCCACTCGTCCGCATCGAGCACCAGGGTCCACTCGGTCGTGATCTGGGGCAGCGCCCAGTTCCGCTGGGCCGCGGCGTTGACGTACTCGTGCGGGAGCACGTGGTCCGTGTAGCGCCGCGCCACGTCGTCCGAGCCGTCCGTGGTCTTCGGGTCGACGACGCAAAACAGGTCATCGGCCCACGCGACGCTCTCGAGACATCGCGGCAACCGGTCGCCGGCGTTCGGGACCAGGGTCAGAACCGTCAATTCGCCCATGAAGTGTGTTACCGTAATCGCGCGTTTGGCGGCATTGTAGTCAAACGTGGAAGTTCCATCCAATCGCTCGTGTGGCGGCATCCCCGAGTCTCCTGCTAGAATCGCGGCGAGACACCCCTACTCGAGTGCACCGAAACGGAGTCAATCGCCATGGCTTTGACCCAGCGTGAGAACTACCTGCGCAACGCCTCGTTTCAGCACCCGGAGTACATGCCCGTCGCGATACACATCTCGAACGCGTCGTGGGACCAGTGGCGCGACGAGATGGAGGACGTGGTCGCGCGGCACCCGAAGCTGTGGCCCGACTTCGAGAAGGGCAAGCGCGATTGGGACCACTTCGACTTCGGGCCGGCCCACACCAAAGGCGTCCCGTTCAAAGACGCGTGGGGCTGTGTGTGGGAGACAGACGTCAACGGCATCGAGGGGGTGGTCAGGGAGTCGCCGCTGGACAACTGGGACCAGTGGGGGTCGTGGCAGGCGCCGGATCCGCTCGAGACGGGCGACCGCGCCCCGGCCGACTGGGAGGGCGTGCGGCGCGACATGGCGGCTAGGAAGGAACGCGGCGAACTGGCAGAAGGCGGGCTCCCGCACGGGTTCATGTTCATGCGCCTGACGTATGTGCGCGGCTTCGAGAACATGATGATCGACATGGCCACCGAGGAGCCGATGCTGTGGCGGCTTATCGACGCCATCTACGCGCACAACCGCGTCATCGTCGATCAGTTCCTGGCCATGGACGTGGACATGATGGGCATCGGTGAGGACCTCGGGTCACAGACGGCGTCGATCATCAGCCCCGAGATGTTCCGCAAATACTGCAAGCCCACCTACGAGAAGCTGCTTGCGCCCTGCCGCGAGAGGGGTCTCCACGTCATGATGCACAGCGACGGCTACATCATGGACCTCATCGACGACCTCATGATGGCCGGCGTCACCATCATCAATCCCCAGGACCTGTGCAACGGCGTCGAGGCCCTCCGCGATGAGTTCAAGGGCAAGGTGTGCATCCGGCTCGACGTGGACCGCCAGACGGTCGTCCCCTTCGGCACGCCGAAGGAGATCCGCGAGCTGGTCGAGTGGGAAGTGCGCACACTGGGCTCGCCGCGCGGCGGCCTCGAGCTCATCGTCGGCATCTACCCGCCCACGCCGCCGGAAAACGTCGAAGCGCTCGCCGGCGCCTTCGAGGAGTTTCGGACGTACTGGTTCGACGGCCGCGGAAAGGAATGACCCCATGGCGATGACCTCGAGCTGATCCAAGCCTTCGCCGATGAAGCCCGTAGCTGTGTCTACTGAGAGCGATCCACAGATTGCACCGATTGACACAGATTGGCAGGCGGGCGATTGAGAGGCAGACGACGGGGAACGAAACTGAGCGAGGTGTGGGGCACTCGATGTGCAAATGCATGAGGCCGAGACGTGCGTCTCGAACCATCTCCATACTGAAGCGGCCAGCCATGCCGATAGGAACGTCTGTCGGGAGGGTGTGTTGTCGAGCGAAGCATCTGTGCCAATCGGTGCAATCTGTGGACTCCGGATCTGGACATGACCTTTCGCGAACTTAACAGTTTGTCGGACTTTGACGTTTTGAACCTGAGTCTTCTATCTGCGTTCGGGTTTTCTTTGTAAGTTATTGTCGCCGTTTGGGATGGTCACTTGGTTAGTGTCGTGTTAACTCGCTTTCGAGGGGACCCAGCCCGAAGAGCTTCCAGAGGCGTTGTTGGATGGAGCTGCGTTGGGAGATCCGGGTCTCGGCTGTGTT
>Ga0114930_10002421_pt1 | contig 16840 bp, 18 predicted proteins | sample AnhtaG_FD_87300 | JGI IMG/M metagenome (GOLD analysis project Ga0114930, IMG submission 87300) | Deep subsurface microbial communities from Anholt, Denmark to uncover new lineages of life (NeLLi) - Anholt_01485 metaG | ecosystem: Environmental > Aquatic > Marine > Oceanic > Sediment | place... | reverse complement strand
GCGCGAAGGGAATATTGAAGCTCAGAAATTAATGAGTGAGGTCTTTGTCGTTGTTAACCGAAGATGGCGCGGCCTTGGTGAGATTCCTGACAGCGGGCTGGGATTGCGTGACGCGTATGCCGAGTTTGATGCCCAGAAGCGATTCGGACTGGCAGAACATGAGGTTGAAGAGTCTTCCGAGTGCATAAGCGGGCTTGTTCTTCAAGGCTCAAAAAAGCCCCATGACTGCGCCGCGTTCGGTACTCGCTGCACGCCCGAACGTCCTTTAGGGGCTACCATGGTTTCATCCGAAGGAGCCTGCGCCGCTTACTATCGTTACCGAAAAGTGAACATATAGAGTGTCTTGCACGACGCAGAGGAAGAATTGACTGTGAAACCGGAAAACGATACGGGATTAAGCTGCCCTCTACCCATATCAGAGTATCCCAACATACTTCTCGCTCATGGCGGCGGCGGCAAGCTGATGCATCAGTTGATCGAAAATATATTTGCATCTTCATTTGACAACCCGCAACTGGAGACAGAGCACGACGGTGTTGTCCTGGACATCGGACGGGGGAAGCTGGTTTTTACTACCGATTCCTACGTTGTTCACCCTCTCTTTTTCCCGGGCGGCGACATCGGGACGTTGGCCGTCAACGGTACCGTGAACGATCTGGCCATGTGCGGCGCTCGCCCGTTGTATCTAAGTGTCGCTTTTATTCTTGAGGAAGGCCTTCCCATCGAATCACTCTGGAGGATTGCTCAATCGATGCGTAATGCCGCCGATGAAGCAGACGTCAGGATTGTAACCGGCGATACCAAAGTCGTTGATAAAGGCAGAGGTCACGGAGTATTTATAAACACCGCGGGCGTAGGGGTCTTGGAACACGATGTTACAATTAGTCCCGCCAGCGTCAGGCCGGGCGATGTAATCATTCTCAACGGCGACGTCGGGAGGCATGGGATAGCAATCATGGCCGAGCGAGAAGGCCTATCATTTGAAACAAAGATTGAAAGCGATTGTGCTCCGCTGGTGGAGCCGGTGATGAAGCTGATTGACGCTGGGATTGAAATTCACTGCCTGCGGGATTTGACGCGTGGTGGTCTGGCAACCGCGCTGGTGGAGATCGCCGAGACCTCGCACTTGCACATCGAAATTGATGAAAGCGGCATACCTGTGAGCGATGATGTACAAGGCGCCTGTGAGATTCTGGGCTTTGACCCCCTCTATGTGGCCAACGAAGGACGCTTTGTGGCCTTTGTTCCGGAAAAATATGCCGAAATGACGTTAGCTATTCTGGGTTCCGATTCATCTGGACTTGACGCCCGTATCATTGGGAAAGTGACCGATCAGAACTCAGGGTTGGTGACGATGAAAAGCATGATCGGCGCCGAGCGTATTGTGGATATGTTAAGCGGTGAACAGTTGCCGCGAATATGCTGAGAGCTTGGGAAGTGTCGTCCGGTCTATATGGCCTGCAAGCCCGCAATTTTGACTGCTCCTCGGTGATAACCATCCGGGAAAAGTCGCTCCAGTTCATCCAGATCAATTTGATTCGCTTCGCAGGTTTCATAGACGGTTGGTACTGTCCCGGTTTCTTCGTATCTCTCGCGCAGGAAGTTGATGATCTTCCAGTGCTGTTCAGTAAGGTATTCAGGCATTTTCATCTCATATGCCTTATGGAGGGCAAAATTCTCATCCCAATCTGTAGGGTTCAACAAAAACCCGTGGACATCAGCAGCATACGTTTTCCGCTCGTACACTTTTGTGTGATGCACGATATGCTCCTCAAGCCAGATTTCTTGAAGGTATCCTTGCCGGTAGGTAACACCGGAGAGCTTGCAGACGCCCCGGAGATAGCCGGTCGGAAATAGCTTTTTCAAGTCACCCAGGCCAATGTCATTCTTCTTGCAGGCAACATAGACCAGGGGACAGACGTTCATTTTTTCAAAGGTATTGCGGATAAAATGAATTACTTGCCAATGTTCTGCCGTCAAACCGTTGGGGATGCCCACCTTCGGCGACATCCCTTCGGCAAAATCCTCATCCCATTCATCGGGGTCCAATAAAAAGCCTTGAGAGTCAACATTATAGGTTTTTTCTTTGTGATTAAAGGTTCTGAAGGGTTTCATGATTAAGTGCCCTGTTGTATTTGTTCACTTATGTTCACATTTTGCAATAAAACAAAATGCTCAAAGATTTTCCACACTGACCGATGCGAGTTGTCGTGCATGCATCTACCTGATTTTTGCGCCGGTCTCTTTTTTCTGAGCCACCAAATGGGTCAACCAATTGTACCAAGCCTCAAGCCCAGCACCCGTACGACATGAAATCTCAAATGTCTTCAAGCCGGCATTAATACTCCATGCATTCTTCTTGACCCGATCCAGGTCGAAATCCGAAAGACCTAACAGGTCTATCTTGTTTATTATTAACGCCGAGGAACGACGAAACATAGCCGGGTATTTCAGGGGTTTATCGTCGCCTTCGGTGGTACTGATCAGAACCACTTTCATATCTTCTCCTAAATCATAGCTCGATGGGCAGACAAGATTGCCGACGTTTTCAATGAACAGTATATCCACATCAGTAAGGTCAAGTTCATCGAGCGTCCTGGTGACCATTTTGGCATCAAGATGGCAGGCTCCGCCGGTAATAAGAGGTCTCACAATTTTGCCGCCGGCCCGGATGAGCCTCATGGCATCGTTTTCAGTTTGCACGTCGCCTGCGATCAGGGCCATGTTCAGCCGGCTATTCAATGTTTCCAGCGTTCTCTCCAATAGACTTGTTTTTCCCGAGCCTGGCGAACTGACAAGATTGAGAGAAACAATAAGCTTCTTGGTCAGTCTGTCACGAATCTCAGCCGCCAGTCGGTCATTCTCAGAGAGAACTTTTTTCTCGATTGGAATCTTATCGTTCATAAATCACCTACAATGAAAAACAGTGTCCTCTATATAGAATCATTCCCCTACCAAATAGGCTACGTCCAGTTCCTCCCCCTGTGTAATTTCCATATCTGTTGAGCAACAGTGAGGACACATGAAAATGAACTCCTCCACCTGGAAATCCTTCTTGCATGACCGGCACCTTCCTTGAACAGGTATGCGTTCAATGATGAGCTTGGCGCCGGATTGCGGTGTGTCGATGGTCGCAGCTTCAAAGCCAAAAGTCAGTGCTTCAGGATCGACACCGCTGAGGACGCCAAGACGGATGCCAACCGCCTTAACTTCACTTAAACGCCGTGTAGCCATTTCTTCCTGCACTATCGTAATGATTTCGGTAGCAATGTGCAATTCGTGCATATCAGCATCCCCGCCGGGTCCCGTTGCTAAAGAGCGCCACTAATCAAAGGCCTCGTCGGGCAATTATCCACCTGATCATCTTTTTTCCGCTAGCGCAAATATTCTCTGTTAAAACATATTACTTTCTCATGGTATTCGCAACCGGTTTGCCTGACTCTCAGCCGACACGTGCGGTCAAGCAGTTTGTGTTCGGTCGAACCAGGATATATTGCTCCCTTTTAACGACAAGCTGTTATTAAACGGGTATCTCGTGGCTGAATTCACAAAGGAGTTCAGTCATGAAGCGACGGAATTGGGATGCGCAGACGAAGGCGAAGATCGTTTTGGTGGGTCTCAGTGGTCGGTCGGTGTCGGAGATCCGCACCGAGTATGGGATACAGCAGAACCAGCATGATTATTGGCGGGATCAGGTCTTGAGTAGGGCACATCGGGCGTTTGAGTAAGACAAGAACGGTGGTCAGATCGAGCGTTCGCGCAACAAGACGGCCCGTCTGCAACAGGCCATCGGAGCGTTCATAGTGGAGCTAAAAAGTGTCACACTTGATTCAAAACCACTGATTTTCGTGGTGAGGTCATTGCATAATGAAATCATAGGATTTCTTTTTGACATGGGGAAATGACCTGTTAGACAACATTCGAGCACGTAATTTATTGATATACAATTGATTAGCGCTTAAGGCAAGGGTGTGGCAAGGCATTTGCTCTCCATCTTCTCGAAAATATCGTTTGCAGTCAAACATGGTATTTGTGAGATTTGACAGACTTTGGTCATAGCGAGAGAAGTGCTCAGCAACATGATAGGCCATAGGACATCACCGCGCTTGTGCTCTGTCGCCGTTCTCGCGGTCGCGGCCCCCTTGCCGTCGGTGCTGGCTGAAATTAGTCGGTCAGCGTTCCTTGAGCGTAAGTCATACATATTCATTTTTCGGAGGGATTATGATAGATAGGCTTGAGCCTTTTCCCAAAGAAGAGGCCGAACTGAGAGCTGCTTTCTGGGAACAGGTTGGTAGTTTCCCTGAGGGGTACAAAATCAAGCGCTGTTTACAATGCGGCACCTGCACCGGTACCTGCCCTGTGTCTTACGCTATGGATATTACCCCTCGACAGGCCATTGCCCTATTCCGCGCCGGTCATATAGAGGATGTTCTGCACAGTCGTACGATCTGGCTTTGCGCTTCATGCTATTCCTGTACGGTTCGCTGCCCTGTTGGTATCAGGGTTACCGATACCCTCTATGCGCTCAAAAGAATTGCCATGGAACAAAAGATCTATCCGCCCAAATTCCCGGTTCATACGTTGTCCCGTGTTTTCATTAACAATGTTTATAAGTACGGGAGAAATTATGAGTTAGGGCTTGGAATAAGATATTTTCTTTCGACAAACATTGTGAAATTATTCACGAATATTGGGTATGCATGGTCTATGATTCGAAGAGGTCGTCTGGGCCTGATTCCAAAGAAGCTTAAGAACATAAATCAAATGCACGCCATTATCAAAAAAGCCAACGAGTTTGGAGAAGGGTGATGCTGGAGTACGCATATTATCCGGGTTGCAGCCTGGAACACACGGCCAGCCCATACGATAAGTCGATCCGAGCGGTTTTCGATGCTTTGGGGATTGGCTTGCATGAGATCGAAGACTGGAATTGCTGTGGGGCGACGATGTATATGTCGGTCAAAAAGATCGTCGGCTATGCCATCAGCGCCAGAAATCTTGCCATCGCCCAGAACATGGGTATGCAAATATGCGTTCCTTGCAGCAGTTGCTATACCATCCTCAGGAAGACCAACCGCCATATCGCCTGGGACCTCAAGGAAAGGGCCAAGATCAATGAAGCTCTTAAGGCGGCTGATCTTTCCTATGATACGTTTGTGGAGGTGCGCCATCCGCTTAATATTCTTGTCACCGATGTCGGCCTTGAGTTCATAGCCTCGAAGGTTACAAACCCTCTGGATGGAATCAAGGTGGCTCCATACTATGGATGCCAGATCGTCAGGCCGCATGGCTATTTTGACGATGTTGACGATCCCGTCAAAATGGATCAGCTTCTGTCTGCTTTAGGGGCGGAGGTAGTTGATTATCCCACAAAGGTACGTTGCTGCGGTGGCATGTTGATGACCACACAGGAGGATGTCGCCCTGGCGTTGAATCTCACTCTTCTTGAGGCCGCAGTTGATAATAATGCCGATATGATTGCAACTGCCTGTCCTCTATGTCAGATGAATCTGGAGGCTTACCAATCGAAAATCAATAAAGCTTTCCATCAGAATTTTCATATGCCAATCGTTTATTTCAGTCATCTTGTGGGGATAGCATTGGGGCTGAAACCGAAGGCGATTGGCAGTGACAAATTGTTGATTGAGCCGGAAAAGCTGAATGCTAAAGCCAGGGAGGTCAGCGTATGAGCACATTAAACGCTGGAAGCGCTGGTGGGAATGACAGTTCTCATGAACCCCGCATTGGCGTTTACATCTGCCATTGCGGCACCAACATCGCCAAGATGGTGGATGTGGTTAAGGTCGCTGAAGTCTTGGCAGAATCACCGGGGGTAGTGGTTTCCAGGCATTATCGCTTTATGTGCTCCGACCCAGGCCAGGAATTGATACAGGAGGATATCAGGGAACATAAGCTGAACCGGGTGGTTGTGGCGGCCTGCAGTCCTTTGATGCATGAATTAACATTTCGTAAGGCGGTAGAGGTGGGCGGGCTAAATCGCTACTTCTTCGAAATGGCCAATATTCGCGAGCAAGTTAGTTGGGTTACTGTCGACCGTGAGGCGGCCACTCGAAAAGCCACCGCTTTAACCAGGGCCGCTGCAGCGCGAGTCAGATTCCATGAACCGTTAGAGATGCGCCGGGTACCAGTTACCAAACGGGTCGTGATAGTCGGGGGAGGAATTGCCGGTATTGAGGCGGCCTTGCAGATAGCCGACGCCGGCTTTGAAGTCATTTTAGTGGAAAGAGAACCATCTATCGGCGGTCATATGTCCCGGTTCGATAAGACGTTCCCGACCCTCGACTGTGCCGCTTGTATCCTGACCCCGAAAATGGTCTCCGTTGGACAGCATCCAAAGATACGGCTTATGACCTGGGCAGAAATCGAAGAAGTAAAAGGATACATCGGCAATTTCAAAGTAAAGGTAAGGAAAAAAGCTCGCTACGTTGACCCTGCTCTTTGTAACAGCTGCGGGTCCTGTTATGAGGTCTGCCCCAGCAGTCCTTATCCGAAGTACCGAAGATTGATCCTGGGCAAACAGATTATCAAGGAAGGGATGGCTCTGGAGATCGCCCAACTCGTCGGACCCGAACGCGGCGAGCCTATTCTCCCCAAAGCCGAGCTAATGACTGAGGCGGTCTCCACGCCAGGGAAAGGAGTTTCCTGATGAGCACAACTACTGCACCAAATTACCAATCAGATCAGGCTATTGCGGAGATTGTAAACAAGTATGGGGCGAAGCCGATGGCATTGATCATGATCCTTCAGGATGTTCAGAAACATCATCGGTATCTTCCCACAGATACCCTAAGATTGGTGGCAAAGGAAATGAACCTTCCTCTTGGTCAGATTTATGGCGTAGCTACTTATTATAAATCATTCAGCTTGAAACCCAAGGGCAAACACCACATTTGTGTCTGCACCGGTACGGCCTGTCATGTGCGGCAAGCGACGGTGATTGTGGATAAGTTCCAGAGGGACTTGGGCGTCAAGCCGGGTGAAACGACCAGTGATATGGAATTCAGTCTTGAGACGGTCAATTGCCTGGGCGCCTGCGCCCTTGGCCCTCTTGTCACAGCCAATGATGTGTATTACGGTAACATGACTGTTTCCAAGATTGATAAAATGATGAACAAGCTGCGCGGCAAGAAAACTGAAGAAGAAGCAGAAGCGGAGGAGGCGGCATGAACCCCGGAAGACTTTCCTCTCCTCAAGCGTTAATCGATTTGAGAGATCAGCTTATCAACCAGCGGGAGGAGAATAAGACTATCATCACCGTTTGTGCCGGTACCGGTTGCCTTGCCTGTGGATGCGAAGCTGTCACGACCGCTTTCCGGGAAGCACTCCAGCAAAGCCATTTGGATAAAGATGTCGAGATCAGAACGACGGGTTGTCATGGTTTTTGCGAGCGTGGTCCGCTGGTGGTTATTCAACCGGAGGGAATGTTTTATCAAAGAGCAAAACCTGCCGATGCCAAGGTGATTGTTGATCGCACGATTAAGAATGGAGAGCTGGTAAAAAAGCTCCTATACCGCGATCCGCAAACCAAAGAGGTTATTGTTCACGAAAAGGACATACCGTTCTACAAAAAACAGATGCGACTTGTCTTAGGGAAGAACGGTTTCATGGATCCGACATCAATCAATGACTATATTGCTCTGGGCGGTTACCAGGCTTTGGCCAAAGCTCTAACCACGATGCAGCCCGAGGAAATCATAGACGAGATCAAAAAGTCGGGCTTAAGGGGTCGTGGCGGTGGTGGTTTCCTTACCGGCAGAAAATGGGCGTCATGCCGAAAGGCAAAGGGAGACCCGAAGTATGTCATCTGTAACGCTGATGAAGGTGACCCTGGAGCATTCATGGACCGTTCTCTACTTGAGGGCAACCCGCATTCTGTAATCGAGGGAATGGTTATAGGCGCTTATGCCATTGGCAGCAACGACGGTTTCGTATATGTGCGGAACGAGTATCCGTTGGCGGTAAAGAACCTCTCCATTGCCCTGACGGCAGCTCGCGAGCACGGTATGCTGGGAGATGATATTCTCGGAACGGGCTTCAGGTTTGATATCGAAGTTTCCAGGGGGGGAGGAGCTTTCGTCTGCGGTGAATCCACAGCTTTGATGGCATCGCTGGAGGGCAGAGCTGGCGAACCCCGCGCTAAGTATGTCCACACGGTCGACTCCGGCCTCTGGAATAAGCCGTCCAATCTAAACAACGTTGAGACCTGGTCCAACGTGCCGTTGATAATTGAAAAGGGAGCGGATTGGTACACGAAGATCGGAACTCAGGGGTCGAAAGGCACGAAGGTATTTGCTCTGACCGGTAAGGTCAACAATACTGGCCTGGTGGAGGTGCCAATGGGGATCACCCTGCGCGAGATTATCTGTAACATCGGTGGAGGAGTTCCCGGTAATAAGAGACTAAAGGGGGTGCAAACCGGTGGCCCCTCAGGCGGCATATTGAGAGTCAGCACCAACGGAGAAGGCATACCGGAGAGTGGTATCCGAGAAGAAGAGAAAGTGGTGAATCTCATAGACTTACCAGTCGATTTTGACGAGTTGACAAAGGTCGGATCGATGATGGGGTCCGGCGGAATGATCGTGATGGACGAGGATTCCTGCGTGGTCGACGTCGCCAAGTATTTCCTCAATTTTCTGCAGGAGGAAAGCTGCGGAAAATGCCTTCCATGCCGAGAAGGGCTTCGCATGATGCTGAGTATTTTGACCCGGATCAGCGAGGGTAAGGGAGAGATGGAAGATATCGCCGTTTTGGAAGAGATCTCCCGGGCGCTTTCTGATACCAGCCTGTGCGACCTTGGTGGCAGCGCTCCCAACCCTATTCTCTCAACTATTCGCTTTTTCCATGAGGAATATGTGGCGCATATCAGGGACAAGCACTGCCCGGCCGGGGTCTGCAAAGAACTTGTTTCCCATGCCATAGATGAAAACTGCATCGGCTGCCATATCTGCTTTAAGGTCTGCCCGTCCGATGCCATCGTAGGGAAGCCGAAAGAGCTCTATACGATTGTCCAGGAGAAGTGTATTCAGTGTGGCGCCTGCTACCAGATTTGCAATTATAATGCCATCAGGCGCGTAAAACGAGACGAAGGTGAAATAGTTCAGCGTCGGGCGCAGGAAGTCTGGAAACCGAGAATCAAGGCAAAATCTGCCGCCACGGCATAGGAGAGCAACTTTATGGCCAAAGTTTCAATAAAGATCGACGGTCATCCCATTGAAGTTGAAGAGGGTTCGTATGTGCTTGAGGCTGCTCGAAATTTGGGGATCGATATTCCCACCCTCTGCCACTATCCATTTATGACGCCATACGCGGTGTGCCGTCTCTGTGCAGTGGAGGCTCGTGATGGCAAAGGCTGGAGCAAGGTTGTCACGGCCTGCAATTATCCGACCTGGGAGGGTCTTGAGATCTATACTGATACTCCCAGGGTACTCAATGCCCGCAAGGTCAATCTGGAGATGTTGATGTCGCGTTGCGCCCCGGTCCCTGTGCTCCTGCAACTGGCGGAACAATTCGGTATCGAAAAGCCACGCTGGGGAGTCGGCGAGGACACTTGTATTCTCTGCGGCCTATGTGTCCGGGTTTGCGATGAAGTCGTGGGGGCCCATGCTTTGACGTTCAGCGAGCGGGGGATTTTCCGCAAGGTTTCCACGCCCTTTGATGAGGAGAGCGGTGATTGTATCCTGTGCGGCGCCTGCGCCAAAGTGTGTCCGACAGGACATATTGTCATGGAAGATATTGAAAAACGAGAGATTGTCCATAGAGAGATATCTTTGGGCCCGAATGCAGCGATTTCCCTGCCATTTCGCCAAGCCGTGCCGAACGTTCCGAGAATCAATCCGGAGCATTGCATTCATTTTAACACTGGCGGTTGCCAGATCTGCTCAGAGGTCTGCCCTAAAGACTGTATTAACTATGAGGACACCGATCAGTTTGAGGACCTCGAGGTTGGCGCGATAATCATGGCCACCGGCTTTGATAATTTCGATCCCACCCCGCTTAAGCAATATGGTTACGGCAAGTATCCCAATGTTATCACTGCCGAAGAGTTTGAGACAATGAATAACGCTGCCGGGCCGATAGGAGGGAAAATAGTTCTTGAGAATGGTGAGGAGCCGCGCGCCATCGCCATCCTGCATTGTATCGGCAGCCGTGACGAGAACTATCATAAATACTGTAGCCGTGTCTGTTGTATGTATGCCCTTAAGTTCTCGCATTTGGTCAAGGAAAAAACCAACGCCGAGGTATACCAACTCTACATCGACCTCCGCAGTTTCGGCAAAGGATACGAGGAGTTCTACCAACGTATTCTTGATGAGGATGTCAACATGATTCGCGGCAAGGGCGCCGAGGTGGTCCCTTCAGGTTTCCGGCGTGGCGAAGAAGGGTATCTGTTGGTTCAGTGCGAGGATACTCTCATCGGCAAGTTCCGCGAAATACCAGTGGATATGGTCATCCTCTGCACGGCCCTGGAAGCTCGGGCCGACGCCAAGGAGATAGCACGTAAGTTCAATATCTCCACGGGCGCTGACGGGTGGTTTATTGAAGCGCACCCGAAGCTGGCTCCGGTATCGACCACCACTGACGGTATCTTCCTGGCGGGAACCTGTCAGGGGCCTAAAGACATTCCTGACACCGTGGCTCAGGGTGGTGCAGCAGCATCACATGCCATGAAACTTCTTTGTCAAGGCGAGATTCTGATGGACGCCGCCTACGCTGTAGTTCGCGAGGAGTACTGCAGTGGTTGCCGCATCTGCAATGAACTCTGTCCTTTCAATGCTATCGATTTCCTCGAGGACAAGAAAGTCAGCTTTGTCAATTCCGCTTTGTGTAAGGCATGCGGTACATGTGTGGCGGCATGTCCTGCCGGTGCCATTGTTGGTCGTCACTTTACCGACGAACAGATTTATGCCCAAATCGAAGGGATGCTTCTATGAGTTTCGAACCGAGAATAATAGGGTTTTTATGTAACTGGTGCAGTTATACCGGGGCTGACTTGGCAGGGACCGCCCGAATGAAATACCCGGCTAACATGATGAGTATCCGGGTGATGTGCAGTGGTCGTGTCGATCCCAGTTTTATTTTCGACGCCTTTCGCAACGGCGCCGACGGCGTGCTGATTTGCGGATGCCATCCCGGGGACTGCCATTATGTCGACGGGAATTACAAATGTATGCGTCGTGTTCCACTTACCAAGCGGATTCTTAACGAAATGGGTATCCTCCCGGAACGCCTGCGGTTAGAATGGGTTTCCGCATCTGAGGGAGCACGTTTTCAACAGATTGTAAGCGAATTCACCGAACAGATCAGGGCTTTAGGTCCTTTCAACCTTAAGGATTGGGCCTTCGATCCGGGAAAAGAGGTCGTGCACCATGCAGAAGCCACAGGGGAATAGATGATGGCCAAACCGAAACTTGCTGTATACTGGGCGGCTTCCTGCGGCGGATGCGATATCGCCATTCTTGATATCGAGGAGAAGATTCTTGATGTCGCGAATTTTTTCGATATCGTGTTCTGGCCTTGCGCTATGGATTTCAAATATGACGATGTGAGGAAAATGGACGACAAGTCTATTACCATCACCCTCTTCAATGGAGCCATTCGCAGCGACGAGAATTATGAAATCGCTTGCCTTCTGCGGCAAAAATCTTTGCTCTTGTGTGCCTTTGGCAGTTGTGCTTCTGAAGGATGTATTCCGGCTTTGGCCAATCTGTACGACAAAGAGTCAATCTTTGATTATGTTTACAAAACGTCTCCATCCCTTGATAATTCTTCAGGTGTGGTACCTCAGCCGGAGGTTGAGGTGCCGGAAGGTAAGCTGACGATTCCCGGTTTATGGAATACGGTTCGCACTCTGGGGCAGACAGTGGAAGTTGACTATGTTATTCCCGGTTGTCCACCCCAGTCAGATCAAATTGCCGCTGTAGTAGAGACCGTTATAGATATTCTCACCAACGACAAACCCCTCCCCCCCAAGGGAACAGTTCTGGGAGCAGGCGAGAAAACCTGTTGTGATGAATGTCCCCGGGAACGAAATGTCAAGAATATCAAGAAGTTCATCCGGCCGTTTGAAATTGTTACCGACCCCAACCTGTGCCTCTTGGAGCAGGGGATTGTCTGCGTGGGACCGGCAACTCGTTCTGGCTGTGGCGCCAAATGTGTAGCGGCCGGTGTTCCCTGCCGAGGATGCTACGGCTTACCGGCTAATATACGGGATCAGGGAGCCAAGATGGCATCGGCGTTGGCCAGTGTTATCGATTCTACTGATCCCGAAGAGATTGATGCTATTATCGCAACCATACCCGATCCCGTGGGGACATTTTACCGCTTCAGTCTCGCCGGTTCGATGCTAAGGAGAGTGCAACTATGAAGCAGATACTAATCGACCCGATAACACGCCTTGAGGGGCACGGTAAGATCCACTTGTTTGTGAATGACGACAACAGCCTGGCTAATGCTTATTTTCAGGTGCCGGAGCTGCGCGGCTTTGAGAAGTTCTGCCAAGGACGGCCTGTCGAGGAAATGTGCCGGATCACCACCCGCATCTGTGGCGTCTGCCCTACTGCTCATCACATGGCCTCGGCCAAGGCGGCTGATGCCGTCTACGGGGTCAAGATACCATCGGCGGCATTCAAGCTCAGGGAACTGATGTATAATGCTTTTTACGCCGGGGATCACACCACCCACTTTTATGCTCTTGCCGGACCTGATTTCGTTTGTGGACCCGATGCTCCTCCCGCCGAAAGGAACATACTTGGTGTCATCCAGAAGGTCGGGATAGATGCCGGCAAAAAAGTTATTGCTCAGCGTGCCGCCGGCCAGAGAATTATTGAAATTATAGGCGGCAAAAAAGTCCACCCCGTAACGGCTCTTCCGGGAGGAATGGCGAAGAGGGTTTCAAAGGAAGAGCAACAGGAGATGATAAAGATCGGCGAAGAGATGGTTGAATTTGCCAAGTTCACAATCGAGGTCTTCAATGGCATAGTGCTTGGCAACAAAGCCTACGTTGACCTGATTCTCTCGGATATGTATAGCCACCAGACCTACAATATGGGCTTGGTTGATGAAAACGGTAAAGTCAACTTCTACGACGGCCAGGTCAGGGTCACAGCCCCTGACGGCACTAAGCACGCCGAGTATGAGCCAATATATTACCTGGATTATGTAGCTGAGCACGTCGAACCATATAGCTACCTGAAGTACCCATTTTTAAAGAAGATTGGTTGGAAGGGACTTATTGATGGTATGGATTCGGGTGTGTATAAAGCTACGCCACTGAGCCGGCTGAACGTTTCGGATGGTATGGCCACGCCACTAGCTCAGGAAGAGTATGAACGTTTCTATGAAACCCTAGCCAACGACAGTTCAGGCAAAACACCGGTTCATTCTACCTTGGCCACACACTGGGCACGTATTGTTGAGCTTGTTTTTGCCTGTGAGGCGGTTTCACAGCAGGCTAAGGATGATGAGATCACTTCGGATCACATTCTTGACCCACCAACAGGGATTGTAGGCGAAGGAATCGGTATTGTCGAGGCTCCCAGGGGCACATTGACTCACCATTATAAAACCGATAAGAACGGAATTATCACTGAAGCCAATTTGATAGTAGGAACCACCAATAACAATGCCCCTATCAGCATGTCTATTAAGAGAGCCGCCGAAGGTCTGATCAAAAAAGGTGAAGAGATCACCGACGGGGTTTTGAACAAGATCGAGATGGCATTCCGGGCCTATGACCCCTGTTTCGGGTGTGCCACGCATTCGCTTCTGGGGCAGATGCCAATGGAGATCATTGTGCATGATGCCGAAAGTGGCGAGGTAATTCAGGTGGTCAGGAGGAACTGTTGAAACCGATTCTGGTGTTATGTCTTGGTAACGAGGTCCTCTCTGATGACTCTTTTGGGCCCAAGATTGCTGAGATTCTCAATAAGCATTATGACCTTGGGGAAAAAGTCGAGGTTATATTCGCTCCACTGGCCGGCTTTAATCTGCTCGACCTTCTTAAGGACCGACAAAGCGTTTTGATTGTGGACACTATTGTTACGGGCCGAGCAAAACCTGGGACCACGCATTTCTTCTCTATGGGGCAGCTTACCCCTTCCAGCAACTTAACCTGCAGTCATCAGATAAGCTTGCCGACAGCTATTAAGTTAGGCGCCGAGCTGGGTATCAGCATGCCCGAAGACATTGATGTGTTGGCAATTGAGGCGCACGATATTGAAACACTAAGTGAGAATCTGACCGCACCGGTCAAGGGGGCTATTGATACGGCAATTAGCCTGATCATGGACTGGGTAAAGTCAAAACGCATGGAGAGCATACAATATGAACCCAGAAAAAAGACAAGTTCCCTCGCCCGAGGGTGAGCCAAAAACCTGTCCGGAATGTCTGGGGCGAGGCTGGGTCGATAATCGTTGCCTAACGCCGGACCATGCCCACAAGTGTATGTACTGTGACGGGAGAGGCTTCGATGCCAGGGAGAATACCTGTCGCGCCTGCCATGGCACGGGACAAATCGAGGTTCGCCAGGTAGACAAAAACCCCTGTCCCCTTTGTGCCGGAGCCGGGGTTTACCCTGTACCTCAATCGATGACATTGGCAGAGTTCGCCTACCGCCCAGGGATGCAAGAATAGGAATTGGTCTTATAGGGTATTTCCGCTTTCAAGAAGCTGAAGAACGTCTAATAGAGCGGTGTAGTCCTTGGCAGGGCGGACTTGAGTTGAGAATGTGACTATGGCTACCTTACTCTCAAACCTGATATCTTAACAGCTCCCCGGTGGTAGCCAGTTGGAAACAATCGTTGGAGTTCTTCCAGTTCGATCTGAAAGGCTTCACAGGTCTCATAAACCGTCGGAATCGCTCCATTATTTGCGTAGCTGTTGCGAAGATAGTGGATGATATCCCAATGCCTGCTTGTCAGCAGTCCATTAAAGGCCGGACTAACATAAAAAGTGGTACAATAACCGGGGGCGGGTCAGTGACCGGTGACACCAAAGTTGTCGACTGCGGCAGAGGCCACGGCGTATTTATCAACACCTCTGGCATCGGCGTTTTGGAGCATAAGCTGACTATCTGTTCGGGTAGCATCAGCCGGGTGACGTCATTATTCTCAATGGCGACATCGGCAGACATGGTATTGCAGTCATGGCGGAGCGCGAGGGCCTCGCCTTTGAAACTGAAATCGAAAGCGATTGTGCGCCGGTCGCCGACCCGGTGTTGAGGATGATCGCAGCGGGAGTTGAAGTTCACTGCCTGCGGGATTTGACCCGAGGGGGGCTGGCCACCGCGCTGGTAGAGATGGCCGAGGCCTCACGCTTGCATATCGAAATTGATGAAAGCGCCATACCTGTGAGCAATGATGTACAAGGGGCCTGTGAGGTACTTGGTTTCGATCCTTTGTACGTAGCCAACGAAGGGCGGTTCGTGGCTTTTGTCCCGGAAAGATACGCCGAAAAGACGTTGGCTATTCTGGGTTGTGATTCATTTGCACTTGACGCCCGTATCATTGGGAAAGTGACAGATCAGAATTCAGGGTTGGTGACGATGAAAAGCATGATCGGCGCCGAGCGTATAGTGGATATGTTGAGCGGCGATCAGCTGCCCAGAATATGTTGAGTCCACCGTGCTGTCAGGAATAGCCGGAGTCGAGGACATGCTTGACTTCGCAGGCCGGTGGACAACATCGGATGAAAAACAAGGGTGAATGAGAAATGAGCCAACCTCACAGATGCCCATTGGTTCTTGTTGAGTATGTAATGTGTCCCCCGGAAAGATTTATTTTCGCGAGCAAAACAAGTAATGGATTAGATAGAATTCTTAATCACTTCTAAAGGAGATAATCAACATGGGTACATTTACTCATAAGGGCAAGAATTACGAGGTCGATGAGAAGGAGTTCTTGCAGGACTTCGACTGTTGGGACGAGAATTTTGCAGAAGGCATGGCCGCGCAGGTCAGGATTCCTGGTGGCCTGACAAAGGAGCACTGGGACGTGATCCGCTTCATCCGTAAGACCGTTAAGGAAACGGAGAGGTGTCCCTTGGTCTATGAGACCTGTCGCATGGAGGGCTTGCGTCTCAAGGACTTGAGGAGACTCTTCCCGACCGGGTATCTCAGGGGAGCCTGCAAGCTGGCCGGCGTCACTTACAAGGAGCGTTATTTGGGGCAGGCCTATTTTCTGCCGGCGGCAGAGGACCTTAACACGATTTCCGTTGACAAAACCTACGAAACGGACGTGCGCGGATTTCTCGTGTATCCTGACGAGTGGGACGAGTATTATGCTACCTTCAGGGCCTATGACATGAAAATACCAGGGGGGAAGCTGACAGAGGAGCACTGGAAGATCATACGATTCCTTCGCGAAAGCTGGGAGAAAAACAACACCGTCCCGACCGTCTACGAAACCTGCGAGGCGACTGGAATCCAGTTAGAGAAACTTGAACAGTTGTTCCCCGATGGCTATCATCGGGGCGCTGTCAAAATTGCCGGTTTGAAAGTGAGGTAGGTTTCTCACCCCGGCCTCTGGGGGCCGTGTCGCTCGTACACACAGACCGGATGCAGCCCGGGAAGGGGCCTGATCATTCTTCCACCTGTCTGAATCCGACCGATACGCCCGATTTGGCTTGATTTCTATGCACTGCCGGGTTAGTATGTAAACGCATTCTCAAGACCGTGGTAATGAAATGGGAGATAAGCTAACCCGGATATTCCATAAAGATACTGACTACGTCATTGCGAGGAGCGAAGCGACGTGGCAATCTCTTTGCAGTAGAAGCAGGTGCACCGTTGAGATAGCCACGCTCCCTTTGGTCGCTCGCGATG
>Ga0114930_10002417_pt1 | contig 16861 bp, 11 predicted proteins | sample AnhtaG_FD_87300 | JGI IMG/M metagenome (GOLD analysis project Ga0114930, IMG submission 87300) | Deep subsurface microbial communities from Anholt, Denmark to uncover new lineages of life (NeLLi) - Anholt_01485 metaG | ecosystem: Environmental > Aquatic > Marine > Oceanic > Sediment | place... | reverse complement strand
GGCCGATGCGCATTTCCACCTGCGGGACGGCCCCCTCCCGCCGCTCCATTATGCTGCGTAACTTGTACGGAGCAGCCGGCCCATCCGGCCCATCCATCTTTGTTGTCCCCATACAGTGGGCCAGAATGGCGCTGTTGCTGGATTCGTCTATTGTCGGATCGCTGATAAAACCGGGCCTGCCCACCAGTCCCTGGAATATTATGTGTGTCATCGCAGAGCGCAAATCCGACTCGCAAATACCGCCCAATCCCATGTTGTTCAGCCTAATAAAACCAATACAGGGGTACGCGTAAGACCGACACAGCAGCTCAAACATGCTGCCATAACAGTCAATGGTCATTACGGTTGCATCTTCTTCATTTAACAGCTTTTCCAGAGCCAGCGCCAGTTTACAGGACTTGAATATTTCCTCTCTGGATGGTTCCACAACTTTCACGGCCCCATTGATCCATCGCTCAGCCTCCGCCTTCGCTTCACTGTCACTGATGCCGTCACAGGCATCGAGCACCAGCTTGAGTTCGATTTTCTTAATCTCCGTCCCGAACTTGTTTCTTATAGCATCGTTATATTCCGTTCGGTGTCTGGAGGAGCGAGTTGTGACGTTAAGAATCTTCGCTTCTCTTAAATGATGAATCGCCCGGAAAGGTCTTATGGCCACCGCCAGTTGTTTATAATCACTCGTGAGGATGCACGCCATTTTCGCGCCCGGTTCTTCTTTCTGTAATGTGCCGAATCCGGTCCATTGATGCCCCGAATAAGGAACGGCAAAAACAGTCGTCGGCTTGTCTGATTTGAGAATCTCCTTCAGAATACCGCCTGTCCCCATCGTAAGATGAATCACCAGGATACCGTCAACGCCTTTTAATCTGCTTTTAAGTGGCCCAACATCCGCCACAGAGCCGACCAGCTCATCCACAACAAAATCCACATCCGCCAGTTCGCCTTTTAATTTCGCGAACTCGGACTCATAAAACCGCATTTCTTTTTTCAAATCCAGCTCCGGTTTGGGCCAATACGGATTGCCTGGTTTCCCCATATAAAGCCTGGCGACTTTAACTCTTGTTCTTCTACAGCCGGGGCTTATAAGCCTTAATCCCTTTGTATTAGCCCCAAACGCTAAGATGCTCGGTGAGGCAAGACACAGAGCGCCCCCCGCCACCGTTAATTCCAGAAACTCTCTTCGATCAAGTTCTTCTTTCATTGCCATCTCCTCTTCTTATTTTTCTGTCAGCATTTCGAACTGTTATGCGTCAAAGACTTCATATCTTTGTAAGGTTAGCGCACTTTACCATCAGCGATTTTGTCTGTCCAGAGCTAAATTTGACCACGACGATGCTGTTTTCGCCCACGTCAACAAACTCTTTGACGGTGCCGATACCGAACGATTTGTGATGTACCATCTGGCCTGCAACAAACTGCGGGATAGTTTGACAACTATTATCGCCATCATCGGTGCGCTCGGCAAAGTCGATTCCAAGTTCATATAAGAACTGCGAGGGTATTGTTCGCAGCATCTGGCCCCTTATTGTTCGGTATCGAGCGCAGCTTATATACAAGCCTGTCTTGACGCGGGTTACGCCGACGAAAAAGAGTCTGCGTTCTTCTTCCATCTCATCGTCGTCGTTGCTGCTCCTTTCGTGAGGTAGCAAGCCGTCTTCAAGACCGGTGATAAAGACATTTTCAAATTCGAGTCCCTTTGCGGCGTGCAGCGTCATCAAGGCAACTCGGTCACTGGAGGCATCGTACGCATCTGCATCGCTGAAAAGAGCTATTTGCTGAAGATAGTCGAGCAGTGAGGGCTCTTGAGCCTGCTGGTCATACTGGGCGGCCGCATTTACCAGCTCGTCAACGTTTTCCAGTGCGCTTTGGTCTTTAATGTCGCCTGATTGGAGTGCGTGTTCCAGCCCGGATTCGACAAAGACGCGCTCGACAAGCGGTGCGACTTCCCCGCCAATATCTTTTTTGAACTGCTCGAGCATATTGACAAAGACGGCGATTTTGGCTTTCGGGGCTTTGAAAAGAGTATCAATGTGCTCTGCTCTCTTTAGGGCCTCAAAAAAAGTAATGTTGTGCTGAGCGGCATAGGCACGAACTCTGTCTATCGTTGTCTTTCCTATACCGCGGGCAGGTGTGTTGATAATACGCAACAGCGCAATTTCGTCATTTGGGTTAACGAGGATTTTTAAATAGGCCAGCAGGTCCCGTATCTCCTTTCTGCTGTAGAATTCCACGCCGCGCACAATCTGATATGGTATTTTGTTCTCGATAAACGCTTCTTCGAGCACACGGCTCATAGCATTAATACGATAGAACACAGCCATATCCCGCAGAGACGCACCTTTATCGGTTAGCTCTATGACCTGTTGGGCCACAGCTTCAGCCTCTTCGACCTCATCCTCCAAAAGACTTACGGCAACGTCCCTTCCGCGAGGTTTCGTGGCGACGAGTCTTTTTGGCTTTCGATTTTGGTTGAACGCAATCAATTTATCCGCCACCTCCAGAATATTGGCGGTGCTGCGAAAATTTTCCTCCAGTTTGACAACAGTGGCATCGGGCCAATCGTTCTCAAATGCCAATATGTTGCGGATGTCGGCGCCGCGCCAGCGGTAGATAGACTGGTCCGGATCGCCGGTTACGCAAATATTATTGTGCGCCGAGACGAGGGCCTTGGCAATTTTGTACTGTGCGTGGTTGGTGTCCTGATACTCGTCGATAAGCAAAAACTTGAAGCGATTTCCGAGTTCGCAGCAGACATCGCCGCAGTCCCTGAGCAAAAACGCCGTCTTCATCAGCAGGTCGTCGAAATCCAGGCCGTTGTGCTCGCTCAGAATGCTCTGGTAGCGGACGTATATTTTGGCCAGAGTTTTTGAGAAGAAATCGTCGGCTCTCGCTTTGAAGGTATCGACGTCCGTCAGGTTGTTTTTCAGGGCGGAAATGGCTTCAAGCATCCGAGCGGGTGGAAAGTTTGCCGTATCAAGCTCGCAGTCCTTAACGGCCCGCTTAATGCATCTGCTCTGGTCGGATTCGTCGTAGATACTGAAGTTGCGACTTATGCCCGCCCTGTCAGCATATTGGCGAAGGAGTCTTACGCACAAAGAGTGAAATGTGCTGATGTGCGCACCGGCCGAAGCGCCAAGAGCAATCGCCCTTTGGCGCATTTCGTCGGCGGCTTTGTTGGTGAAAGTTATCGCGCAGATATTGTACGGCCGGACACCCGAATCGATAAGGGCGGCAATTCGGTAGGTGATGACCCGCGTTTTACCGCTGCCGGGGCCCGCAAGGACAAGCAAAGGCCCTTCTACGTGAAACACAGCTTTTCTTTGCGAAGAAGTCAGTTGGTCATATCGTGCGTCGTGCATAACCGGAGCCGGCTGTTTTTGTCATTGCGATGGTTGTAATTTTTGGCGCAATTTTTCTTCCTGCTGCATTAACTGCTCGAAAAGCCTGGGCCTTTCGATTCTTATTCGTCCAAGTAAACCGCGTCTTAGACTGAGCGGAAACTGCTGGTCATTAAGGAAATCAAGAAGTGCAAAGTACCTTATAATTGAGAACTCAGGCAGGTCAATTCTTTCGTCGGGTTTATAGATAGAGTTGTAATAGTCATAAACCTCTTTTGCCAGATTTTCTCTGCCGGTTGCTTCGTCGTCGTCACGCATTGCGTACAGGAAGTAACTTTCCCGAAGAAGCATTTGTACAATTTCCCTTGCGTTAATTATGTGCAGACCCTTGAGCTCTTCCAGAAAACGCTTCCTTGCAAATTCGACAAGAGGGCCCTTAAATTCATCCTGCGGATATAGCTGCCTCAATTGGTTATAAATCTTTTGTGCCTGGCGTTTATGACCTGACTGATAGAAGGAAAGCACGGCGTTTTTCAACATATTCCGATGTCCAATTTGGTGAGAGCTGAGCTGCTGGTCATTAGGGTCTGTGTATTTTTCGATAATCATCAGTAGATGCTCGTTGTATGTTTCAAACATCCTCAGGTCGGGTCGCAAAAATATTTTGCGGCTCGTCCCCCGTCCCTCGTCCCCCATTTCGGCGGGTGCTTCCCAGATATATACTTTTCCGCTGCGGAAGAGGTTTTGCAAACTGTGGTTTACTATACGGTCGGTATTAATTTCATCCGCGGAGTACTGGTCCTCGCCTGTTGTTTGCACGCCCTTTTTGCCGGCGATTCGCAAGCCTTTGACAGCCCAGTAGATTGCATGACTGTCAGGGTGCCGCCAGTCCAAAGGCAGGTGTTTATTCGGGTCATTCCAGTTTATAGGACCGTAGGTTTTATTTAGCTCCTGCATCAAAACAGGGTCAAGTTTCCACATTTTACGCAATTGGTAGGCTTTGGCGAAAATATCAAATTTCTTGAGAGCGGGATTACGCCTGAAACCATCGATTGAGCTAAAAGCGGCTGGATTAAATCGGCTGGGGTTTTGTCTCAGGGACAAATAATTGCTCACAAACTTATCATCATCGGCAAATACCTTGTCAGCGGATTTCAGGGCCGTAGTTATCTCTTTCACATTGGCATCTTCTATAATCTGCCCCCAATTGGTTGGCGCCTCTGCAAGAGCTTCGAAATATTGGTCATCTGCGGGACCGAGCAGAGGTTCCATTGCCAGGGCCAGTTGCAGCTTGTAATATTCGTGTGCATCATCAGAGACAGCGCCTATTTTGTGCTGGAATATGAAAGCGAGCTGGCGATAGAGCAAAATGCTTTTTGGATTTAGTTCAATACCGCGGTCGCGAAGCAGTTCGTAGCCGTTTTTTACCCAGTGCCATCGTTCCTGGGGCTGGGTTGCGGGTATCGCAACGGAAATGTTATAGGCCATATTCCAGGAGTGGAAATCCCATACCGCCGCGAAACGGGGCTGCAGAGTCGTTATCCATTCTGCTAATTGTTTTGCATCGAAGAATTGCCCCTGGTCTTTGAGTGATTCGGCCCGCATCCACAGAATATCCACTACGAGACCTCGAAAAGCGCCCATTGCCACCGTCGCAAATGCCAGTGAAGGAGGGGCATTTTCAAGAGGCTCATTGCTTATCAGCTTCATTTGGTGGCGCTGGGAATTTATGTAATCCAGTTGTGTGCCGGCAATAGTAAGTAAACCTGCCGAAACTATGAGGCAGACAGAACAAATTATTGTATCACGCAAACGCATAAGCAAATCTTGCTTCTTCTTAGACCGTAATCTTCGCAATTTCTCGATAGCTGAAAATCAGCAGCGAGAGAAGCAGCAGTGAAACCGCCTTAATAAAGATCATAATACCGGCGGCTTTGGCTAACAAAGTCCAGCTCAATAATCGCCCGCCAACCAGGAATTTTGTGGGGTTGAATTTATCAAACTGTGGCAGGCTCGCAATGACGTACCTGAGAGTGTAAGAATACACGTCGGCCAGGTTCTCGCTTAGAAAGTCAAAGCTCTCGAGGATAAAACCACTGAAGTTAGCGGTGAAGAAAATCACAAGACAAAACAATAACGCTACAGGAAATGACAGAAAACTCGAAGCTAATAGCCCCAGAGACGCAAGGAAAATCAAGCGAACCAGGATTAAAAGGACAGCTCTTAGGAAATTGGCGCCGAAGGTATCGGCTTTGTAAAGGACCTCCAGGCCGTCGGCAAGCGGAAAGATTACTACCGTATTATTCAAAGGGACATTTCGGAAACCGACAGCCAGATAGCCGTCTCTGGCAATTACATCGCCGGGTACCTCTATTTCGTGAAAAGTCCGGACCAAATCCTTGCTGTCAAACTCGGCAATTCGAGTCTCGATTTTTGTGCCATATCTGATCTGCCGAACATCACCCACGAACCATTTGCCATAGACCTGCAGGTCGGGCGGTGTTACCGAAACATCATATTTGTATCTTATAAACAAACTCTGATTAGAGTCGAGAGGTTTAACGTTATCGAATTCCCAAACCAGCTCATGGCCTACCCCGGCAGCTCTCCTCTCAAGTTGTTTGCGAGCTGTAAGCCGGGCAATGATTTCTTTACGCCCCATATGGCCAAACAGTTGGTCCAGTTGCCCGCTTTTTTCGAGTTTCTTATATGTGGAAGTGACCTCTTTGGTGACATCAACTTCAGCAGGGACAAGGCCGGCACGGGCGGTGAAAAACTCGTTTTTAGCCTCGGCAAGTTCGGCTTCGGATGCGTCGGAAAAGCTCGGCGTGTAAATAGTAATGGCGTATATTATGGCTGAAAACAGCACAAGCAAAGCCACATCCAGCAATATTACGCCTAACAGTTTGCCCAGGAGCAGTTGAAAACGACGAATTGGCTTGGTAATTACAGTATATATTTGTCTTTGCTTAATATCGCTGGTCAACGAATAAATTGCAACTACTATCGTAAGGAAACACAGCAAAAAACTCATCAGCGATAGGCCGTAGCTTACAAAACTCTGGAGCCTGCCTTTCAGCGTGCCGTCACCCGTCATCGAAACACCCATAACGCCAAGCAGAACAAGCAGGCCGATTATAAAGACAGCGGCAATTTTCATCCGCACTGCTTGCTTTATAGTATTTACGGCGACAGCCCAGATACTATGCATCGCCGGCCTCTCCTTGAGATTTGTCGGTCTGCTTCTCGTCTTTGTCTGGGCCTGTCGTACGACCTGTAAGCTGCTCTAAAATGCTCTCCTGGCTCTGGGCCCGATCACTCTGCTCCTCTTGAGTTGCCTCGCTTTCAACCGGCTCTGTCTTGACAACAGGTCTGGGCTGGGCCGGGCCGACGGGCTCGGTTAGCTCACGCAGCAACTCCGCATCAGGTTTGCCGGCAGAGGCTTCAACGGCCCTTACTTGCTCTGTCGTTGATGGCTCTGTGGGTGGTGTCTGTTCCGACACAGAAGCAGAGACGAGTTTATCGAGTATATTTTCCACACGGGTTTCTGGTGCCAGAAATCCGCCGATTTGTCTCGCACCAACCGCACCGCTTGTCGCTTGAGCGGCCACCTCGGCAGCGGCAACTATTCTAATGAAAAATGTTTCGAGCTTATCCATCACAGATGTAATAACGCAATCCGCTTGTTCGTTCTGGACTATCTGCTTTATTCTCTCAACGGCGGTGTCGCTGATAGAGCCGGTAGTAATTTGTCTTTTTCCCGTTTGCTCGAGCAGCTCTTTGACTCTGCCTTCAGACTGGATTCTGCCGCCGTACAGAATTGCGATCCTGTCGCACACATCTTCGACATCGGCCAGCAAATGACTGCAAAGCAATACTGTTTTGCCGCGTTTTGCAAGCTCCAGGACCAAATCCTTTATCTGTTTTGTTCCGATAGGGTCAAGTCCGGTTGTCGGCTCATCCAATATTAACAGGTCAGGGTCGTTTATGAGGGCCTGTGCCAAGCCAATTCTTCGTGCCATACCTTTTGAAAACGTCCCGACCGGCCTGTTTGCGACGGCCTTTAGACCCACCATATCGAGCAACGCTTCGATACGCATCTTCCGCACTTGCCGCTCCAGCCCGAATAATCTGCCGTAAAAATCCAGTGTTTCGCGGGCGTCTAAGTAACGGTAAAGATAGGACTCTTCGGGCAAAAAGCCTATCCGCGCGCTGATTTTAGGCTCGCTGCTGTCGCCGCCCAGCACGACAGCCCTGCCTTTTGTCGGGTAAAGCAAGCCCAGCAGCATCTTCAAAGTCGTTGTTTTGCCTGAGCCGTTGGGGCCCAAAAGGCCGAACACTTCATTGTAACGAATCTGCAGATTCAGGTCGTCCACGGCGTAAATCTTGTCCCGACCCCACCAATCGGAAAAAATCTTCGTCAGAGAAAAAGTCTCAATTGCATATTCCATAGTCTCTCATCTCGTATCCTGTGTCTTGCCGGAGGCATCACACTTGCGCTGCTTGTCCCAGTTCTTCGCCATAGCGGACGAGCCGAGCGCTGTTAAAAACAACGAGCAATGAGCCGACAAAATGCAAAACCGCAGCCATTTTGGGCGTAATGAAGAAGAAAAGCGAAACTCCTAACACAATAAACGTTATTCCAAAGCCGAGATTTTGACCAATAACCCTTCTTGTTTTTCGTGAAAGTCGCACAAGGAAAGGCAGACGATTCAAATCATCGCTCATTAGAGCAATCGAAGCTGAATTTATAGCCACATCGCTGCCGGCCGCGCCCATAGCGATTCCCAAATCCCCGGCTGCCAAAGCAGGGGCGTCGTTTATACCGTCACCCACGACAACAACCGTATGGCCGTCCTTTCTAATTTGCTCAACAATCGAAAGTTTATCCTGTGGCAAACAATGTGCCTTCAAATCAGTACAACCCAGCTCCGAAGCAACACGGCTGGCGACCTCGTCTCTGTCGCCGGTGAGCATAGTTATTCTTTTTATGCCCATATTAAGCAATTCATTGACAGCGTGTTGAGCTTCGGGTCTGGTTTTGTCCTGCAAGCCGACCCACCCGATGCACACAGAATCCTTTGCCACATAAAGGGTACTGAACCCCTGTTCCTCGTGAAGGCCTGGGTCGGAAACGTTACTTATATCCACATTGTTTTCTTTAAGGAACGTATCTCTTCCGACCATAATCTTGGCGGAATCGACTAAAGCGGTGACCCCTTTGCCGGGGGTTTCTTGAAAATTATCCATCGCAGGCAAAGAAAGATTTGCTTCTTTGGCTACCTCCCGCAGGGCTCTTGCGGCGGGGTGTTTGCTCATCTGCTCGGCAGAGGCGGCGACCGCTAATAGCTCAGCCGGTTCAACCTTTTCTGCTGGCGTCAGCTTCGTTACGTAGAGTCGGCCTGTGGTCAGAGTGCCGGTTTTATCAAATACTATAGCTGTCATTCGCCCTGCAACCTCAAGGTCGGCTACGTTTTTTATCAGGATACCCAGCCGGGCAGAGGCCGAGATTGCCGCTACCATCGCGGTAGGTGTGGCCAGAATCAAAGCACAAGGACAAGAGATAACGAGTATGGTGATTGCATAGTCAATGTTCCTTGTGAAAAACAGCACGATACCGGCAATCATCAAGACAGTTGGCATATACCATTTGACGTACCGGTCGATTATCCGCATGATTGGTATCTTGGTCTGTTCGGCCTGCATAATCAATGACTGCACTTTACCGAGAGTTGTATCTTTGCCGGCTTTGGTGACCCTAATATCCAGGGCGCCGGTCAGGTTGCTTGTGCCCGCGAAGACCTGCATTCCAGGCACTTTATCCACAGGCAAAGATTCGCCCGTTATGGTTGCCTCATTAACCGAGCTAAGGCCCTTTATAACTTCACCGTCGGCAGGTATGTTGTCGCCCGGACGCACGCGAACACAATCGCCCCGCTTAAGGCTGCTGACGTCCACTTCTTTCTCACTATCCTGCTCGACAAGATTTGCCTTTGTGGGCGTCAGCTTTATCAGTGATTCAATTGAAGCCCGAGCGCCAAGTGCGGTCCGCGTTTCGATGAGTTCACTCACGAGCATAAAGAACGCAACTACACCAGCCTCGACATATTTCCCTGTTGCAAAGGCGGCGATTATCGCCAGAGCCACCAGCTCATCCATGTGCATTTCTTTTTTCATAAGGCTCTTTATTGCGTGCAGGACAATGGGACCACCCAGCAGTATCGCGCCGGCCATTGCTAAGATTTCAGTGTTGAAACTGTTGCTGCCATAAAAAAAACTGCCAATGCCGCTGTTTATAAGCAGCATTCCACCGGCCAATGTCCCCAGCAAAGCCATACTCACGCGAATCTGCTTGCCGTGGGTACGCTCAGCGGTAACATCCTCCTTAAAATGTAAGTGTTCATGAGCCATAATTTCGTATCTCGCATTGCGCTTAACGCGTATGCTATCCGCCTTTACTATGCGCTACTCCTGCTCAGATTTTCGTTTTATCGTTGGGTCCCTGTTTATGAGGACCCTTATCTCTGTGCCTTTAGTACCTTCAGTATGCTGGATAATAAATTTCTCATACGCATTATTTAGGACGTACTCCATAGCATCCAGGTAAATTTTTTGAACAATAAGTTTCGGGTATTTGCGATATTCGGGCAGTATTTCCTGCAAATACTCGGCATTAGCCTTGGCCGTTTCCACAACTTCAGTGCGATAAGCCCGCGCTTGAGCGATTTCTTCACGAGCCGCACCGGCCAGGTGGTCCCACAAGAACTTTTCCTCTTGTTCGCTGACAGTTTTACCCTTAAGAAATTCAAACAGCTCCTCAGCGACGGGGCCGGCCGCCTCGTTAAGCCTTTCTTCTGCATAGGTCCTGGCTTCACCTATAACCTTTTGTTTCCCCTGGCTTGCACTAATAAAGGCCTTAAATGCTGCATCGACCTGACGAGGCCACGGGCTGTCGGTAAGCTGTACCGATACGACTTTTATGCCGCTTTCTGCTTCGTCGAGTTTTTCCTGCAATAATCTTTTGACGTGGTCGGGGATTTTTGCCTGACTGGAAATTGCTTCGTCAATGGTATAATTGACCATTGCCGTCACAATCGAGTCCTCAATCATATTCTCCAAAAGAGGCGTTATGCTTCTTGTTATAACATCAAAGTAAGTCTGGCCCGGCTTTACATCTTCAACATAAACACTTCTAAAGAACCGCTCAGGGTCATTAATCTGATAGATTAGCTGCCACTTGCAGTGGACAATATTGTAATCACTGCCGGCATACCCGGCGGCGATTTCGCTTTGTTTCTCACTTCGGGTAATGCAGTAACCATCCTTTATGGGGTCAAGTTTCGGTCGCGGGCGAGTTGGTGGTGTTGTGCTGTCCTCCTCCCTCATTATTTCATCCCTCGTCTGGAAATACCAGAACGAGTTGATGGCTAAATTTATCTTCTTCTCTACCGGGATTTTTACAATTTCATCTATCGGATACGGGAATACCCAATGCAGGCCTGGTCCCAGGATTCTTTCTTCGCCTATGCCGCGAATCCTTCCAAATCGTAAGACAAGCGCCTGCTCATCAGGGCCGACCGTCCTGAAACCAGAGGCAAAAAAGACAATAACCAGCACAATCATTATTATCTTGAGGATAATAAAGCTGATCCTCAGTGCCTCGGAAAGGGACCGCCCGGCCGCATCAAGCTCATCGCCGAGACGCCCTTTCGGCGACTCGGGCCGCAAATCCTTATCATTTCCTTGATTCTGTTCTGTCATAGCAACTTACTATTCCGACTCAGGGAGACTTCCGCTCGGGAGCATTCGGCTCGCCGGGTCTGATGTTGGGCACTCCCGTTATCAAGCTGAACGGCGGAGTATCAGCGCGTATAACGAACGTCGCATCTTTCCTTGATATCTCCTTGAATGCTTCAATATTCCAGAGGAACATTGCGAAATCAGGCTCAGCTTTGAGCATCTTATAATACTTTGCCGCTTCAGCATCGCCCTGGCCGCGTATTGCCTTGGCTCTTGCTTTCGCGGCAGCAAGCAATTCTGTTCTTTTTGAATCCGCGTCAGTTTTTATCCTGGTCGCCTCGGCATTGCCCTCGGCAATAGTAGCGAGAGTCTTACGCTCTCTTTCAGCTCTCATCCGGTCGAAGACATCTTTGCTGACGTCATCACTGATTTTGAGCTGTTTTATCCCGAGAGCCTTGATTTCAATGCCATAATCATCTCTGACAGCCTTTTTTAGTTCGCTGTGCATTTCCTCTTCAATCTGCTCAAATTTTATCTTCGACGGGTCGCTGTTGACGAATTCAGAGAAGAAATGGCGGCCTATTACCTTATTTTGTGTATCATTAATCTGGCTGAGCAATTTGCTTTCAGCTTCCCTGACGGTTCCAACGGCATTAAAGAATTGCAGCGGCTCGGCGATTTCCCAAACGACATAAGTATTTACGATAATCGGCACGGCCCCTTTAGTTGTTGTCTCGCCGAGGTCGCCTTCAAAGACTCGCATCCGGGAATCAAACAGATGTTTTCTCTGGATTGGAGCCGGCCATTTGAAATACCAGCCAGGCTCCGTGATTTCACGCGTGGGCTTGCCAAAGGTCGTTACCAAAACTGACTGTGTTTCTCTTACCTGGAACGAGACAAGATACAGCCCCATAATGGCAATCACTAATACGATAAAGATTGTAATGGCTACGTTTTTCATTTCTATCTGCTCTCCTCAAAGCCGGGTAAGTCGTACAAACTCGGCGTCAGTTTTTCCTGAAGGTCGATTTGAATAATCTGGTAGTCGTTTGGCTCGGCGACCACAATGTATTTTCGTGTATTCCTCAAAGCCTCTTCAAAGGCTAACAACCTCTGCTCACATACATATATTTCTTTAGCAGCCCTGTACGCCTTAAGCTGGCTGGCGAAACGCTCTCCGGTTGCCCGTGCAAGTGTCTCTTTTTCAAAGGCATAACTTTGTGCTTGTCGCAACGTGCTAAAGATATCACCCTTTGCTTTTGCGAAGGCCATATCCAACTGTTTGCTGAGCTCTTGGATTTTCTCTGACTTCTTTTCGTCTTTCGCCTTTTGGTATTCAGCCGCAAGAGAATAAAGCTTATTCGCCTCTGGTACCGAGCCTGCGAGCGAACTTAAAGTTTTGTTGCGTTCGGCCTCGGCATTCAGGATAGCTGCTTGTTTCTTTTGAACGGCCCCCACAACCTTTTGATAATCCGCTGCAACCTCGGTCGGCGGATGAATGCCCTGTAAGCCCAAAAACACGATTTCAACACCAAGACCTTCTTCATCAGCTGCTTTTTGGATTCTATCGGTTAAAATCCGCTTGGCCTCGGCTCTGCCGGCTCCAAGAAGGCTGTGCGCCAAATCGTATTCGCTGTCAACTTCAATTCTTGCGCTCGCCGCAAACCTGGTAAGTTCGCGATAACAAATCGATTCGAGCAGCCTCTCCGATTCGTATGTCTTGTGTACCTTTGTCCCTTCACGTTCTTTTCTTTCCCCATAATTATAGAGAAAAGCGTACAAATCCTTTACTCGGTACTGAACCGGCACGGCTGCCATAACAAGACTTACCGGAACAGCACCGGCGACCGAACCTGCGCCCGTTTGTTCACTGGCCACCAGCAATTTGTATTCTTTCTCGTAATGAGCCTTGCCCCACAACAACGGCTCATGACCAACTTTCTCCGGATCAGTGGTCTTTGGCACAAAACCAATGTTCAGCTCCATAACTTTTTTTGTAGGGTATTTGTAGGCAATATCTATCGGCCAGGGCCATTTGAAAGTCAATCCGGGACCAACAACTCTCCTGTCCCCGTCTTCCTTTAATGGATTGCCGAAGTGTTCAATTACAGCCTCTTCATTCGGGGCCACTATAACGACGCAGCTCAACAAATATAGCGTAACGCCGCCAAACAGGACCAAAGGTACAATCGCTTTTTCGAGAAGTTTATAAAACCAGGTTTGAGAGACCTTGAAGCCAAACTGATAATCGATTGCACCTGCAGCGGTTCGAAGTATTCCGCCGGGCTCGCTTATAAGCCCCAGCAACCTGCCGTCAAAGGCGCTTCTGTGATACTGCCCTTTGAGCCTTGGGCGATATATGTCCAGAACAACATTTAGAGCTGTTTCTGCGCCCAGCACGACGAGCAGGACTGGAATTACCCAATTGATGATATTTATTACAGCGAAAATCTTGAATTGCGCCAGCGCCAAGGCCCCGGCCGCGGCAAAACACAAAACGGCTATGCCAAGCAGAAAGCTGCCGCCGGCCCTTAACGGCTTCCACTGTGGCTGGGCTGACATACCGACGGCATAGCGGGACATCAAAAAGCTGACAAATGCGATCGCTGTCATAAAAATTGCAACGAGCAGCGGCTGCTTTGGCTCTACATCAACGCCGATTGAAATCTTTCTTAATAAGTAGAGCCCGATAGCCAATTGATAAACGGCTATAATTGCTGAAAATATAGGGATGAACCATTTCTCGAGTATTTCGAGCCGGCGTTGAGCGACGACAAATAAACTGGCACGCTCATCCTTGCCTGGAAAGATTGTAGAAGCCTGCTTGTCCTTGGCCAATTGGATCGCATCAAGTTTTTCCTGCTCCGCTAAGCTGCGATGATGGAACTGTAAACATAAGACAAACCAAATCAAAACTGCCGCCAGGACCAGCCAGCTTACCGCAAAGACCGCAAAGAATCCGCTCCACAACCCCATCAGAAGGGTAATGACAAAAAACAACACACTCAAAGCCAAAGACGCCCGGGCTAAGTATTCAGCGCGTTTGGAAGATATTATCATTTTTCATTCCCGTCTCTGGGCCGCGAACAAGAAAACTGTAAGCACAGTATTTATAAGGTATATAGCCTCTTTACAAGTTGGAAGTTGCGTAATATAACAATAAACAACATTTAGGTATAGAGATAATTGCGAAAAAATTATGGCCTAAAATCGGACCGCAGCCGTTGACACCTGACCACAAAGCGACTAAACGAGCAGTAAACAATGATTAAGCTGTTTACAATAGCAAAAAATACCTTCATCGAAACAATAAGACAGCCGGTCTACTTTATAATAATTATCGCTGCTTTGTTCTTATTCTTTATAAGTCCATCCCTGACAATGTACACAATGAGCGACGACAATAAACTCTTGCGTGAGTTAGGATTATCTACGCTCTTTTTGACCAGCTTGTTCATAGCAATATTCTCCGCTTCCGGGGCTGTGGCTGAGGAAATTGAGAATAAAACCATAACTACCGTCCTGACCAAGCCCGTCCAACGTCCGATATTCATTCTTGCAAAATTCTTCGGCGTCGCCGCCGCCGTGGCCCTCGCTCATTATATTTGCACTATCGCACTGCTAATGGCCATCAGACACGGCGTCCTCGAAGCGGTATGGGAGAAACATGATTGGACGGTTCTGGGCACAGCCGGGGTTATCGTGGCCTTGACTTTTCTTCTAACTGCTTTTTTCAACTATGCTTACGACTGGAAATTCTCGTCAACGGCAGTCGTATTGGCCGGTATATTTTGTACCTTGGGCATAGTGTTCTTATCTTTTATCGACCGAAACTGGCACTTCAACCCGCAGGAAAATGGCATAAACGCCCTGGATGTCTACGGCTCAATATTGCTGCTGCTCGCTGCAATTATAATTGTATCTCTGGCGGTGGCGCTTTCCGCCAGGTTCAACATCGTCGTAACGCTCTCGGCCTGCGTTGGGATTTTCTTGTTGGGTCTGGTAACCGACTATACATTCGGCGAGCTGGCAAAGACAAAACTATGGGCCAAAATATGCTATTTTCTCGTGCCGAATCTGCAGATTTTCTGGATAAGCGATGCCATTCATGAAGGCAGTGAGGTCACGCTGAAATACATTATGATAATCGCTTTCTATGCCCTCTGCTACACGACAGCTATATTGGCATTGGCCATCGCACTGTTCCAAAGACGACAGGTAGGATAAGAACATATCCCGAATAAACTCGAATATCGAATTTCGAAACCCGAAACAAATTCGGAATCCCAATGTACAAATCACCGAAACGTTTGGAATTTTGAATTTTTGGCATTTGGATTTGTTTCGAATTTCGGATTTCGTGCTTCGGATTTCATATTTCTTTCACAACTGCTATCTCATCGCAGTGCTGCTGCTTGGGGCACTTGGCACAGTCGCTCCAGACCTTCATCGGAAGCCCATCTTTTTCAATCACCTCAAAGCCGAGTTTCTCAAAAAAATCCGGTTCTAACGTAAGTGCGAATACCCTTTGCACACCGAGCTGGCTGGCCTGTTCGATAGCAGCGTTCACCAGCATCTTGCCAACCCCGGCACCTTTGTTGGACGCATCCACCGCCAGAGATTTTACTTCAGCCAAGTCCGACCAAACGACTTGCAAGGCACAGCAGCCCACCACACCGCCATCGAGTTCAGCAACGGCGAAAGCCTGTAAGTTCTCGTAAATATCAGCCATCGAGCGAAACAGCATCTTGTCCCGTTCGGCATAAGAATTTATCAGAGAATAAATCGCCTTGGCATCCGAGATTTTTGCGTTTCGCACTTTCATAGCAAATAAAGACCACACCCTTGTCATTCCTGCGCAAGCAGGAATCTACAACTACCCACTATCAAAGCATAACCGATTAGTTGAAAAGGCAAAAGTAAAAAAGGCCGCAAGCGTAAGCGTAAGACAATGTCCCATTCATAGTTGGAGGTTGAAAAAAGCGAAAAAAGGCTGGAAAAACTGCTGCACATCACTACAATGGCGAAAATTAGCGTATTCCGTAGATAATGAATAATGAATGGAGCTACGAACAACGAACAATGAACTACGAACAATGAACTAACTCATGCGTTTTATACTGATTGACAAGATTGTTTCGCTGGAGCCGGGCAAGCAAATAAAGGCGGTCAAGAGCGTCTCTCTGGCTGAAGAATATCTGGCAGACCACTTCCCCGCATTTCCGGTCCTGCCCGGCGTGCTGCTGCTCCAGGGACTAATCGAATCGGCCTCCTGGCTCGTCCGAGAGGCTCAAAATTTCGCACACAGTATGATATTGCTTGAACACGCAAGAAATGTAAAATATAAAAGCTTTCTGGCGCCGGGCGACCGGATAGAATATACAGTCGAGGCCAAAACCATCGAAGAAAACATCAGCAGTTTCACCGGCTTCGGTGCGTCTGACGACGAACGAATCATTGAAGCAAAGTTCGGATTAAGGCACTTTAACTTAGCCGATGAGAACCCGGCAATGGCAGCCGTAGATGCCAGGGTAATCGAAAATATGAAAAAACGCTGGAACCTGCTAAGACCCTAAAAACTAAAATGAAAACCATACGAAACACGATATACGACATACGATATACGATATACGAATTAAAGATTTCCGGAGGTAAAAAACTATGGCAATGAGTCGGGACGAAATTTTCCAGGAAGTTCAGGAAATCCTGGTCGATGCGCTGGGAGTTGACGACGATGAGGTAACGGCCGAAGCGACCCTGATGGGAGATTTGGGAGCTGAGAG
>Ga0114930_10002416_pt1 | contig 16864 bp, 12 predicted proteins | sample AnhtaG_FD_87300 | JGI IMG/M metagenome (GOLD analysis project Ga0114930, IMG submission 87300) | Deep subsurface microbial communities from Anholt, Denmark to uncover new lineages of life (NeLLi) - Anholt_01485 metaG | ecosystem: Environmental > Aquatic > Marine > Oceanic > Sediment | place... | reverse complement strand
TTCTTTACCTCCACCAAAGGGGCAAATAAGGTATTCCTCTGAAAAAAGAAATATATCCGGGGCTTTGTCCAGGTGTCCTCCAGAGTAAATATCCTCTCTACTTAGTACAGAACTGAAGATTCTTGTCCCGTCCTTATCAGTTAGTTGCTCCAGTTTAGCCATAATTTCATTTCTCACTCTCTCATAATCTCCAGCTTCAACACTCCCGTTACCGAACCGCTCCTTTGAGTTGATATAAATGCCGCCGCAGTTGCCATTGGCACTGGAGAGAATACTATAGGCAATACTTGATGTGTCAGGTATAGTTCTTATGACAGGGATTATTGACGGAAGTATTCCTTTGAAAGCTCGGTAAAAGAAAGAAGCGACCTCTAAAAGCCGCCGATGGTTAACGAGAAATAGTGGGACTTTGGCACTTCTTTGAGACTCATCCCTAAAGGAAGAGTTTTTAGCTTCTCTCGACTTGATCTTCAGGTACCCCTCTTCTATTAACCACTTGTTTATGGCAAACGTCTTTTTATAAGCACGGAAACCATGGTCCGACATGATTAGAATGGTTGACTTGTTGGCATTATCAATAAACCATTTAATGTAGCCGTCAAGCTCCTCGTAAAGCTTAATCGCCCCTTGTTCTTCTCCAGCAATCAGCCGATCATAAAGCCTATGCTGTATCCAGTCGGTTCCCTGAAACAGGATAAAGAAGAAGTCCCAGTCTTCTCGGAACAGTTTTTGGGCACACTCAAACCTAACCCTCTCCAATTTCCTTATAGCATCGATGTATTTTCTAATATTGGAATAATGATTTGGTACTACCCGATAGCTATTTAACTCTGGGACCTCCTGTATTAAGCTTTTAGGGAAAATGAAATCACTGCCCCTTGTCAAGAAATCGGTTATGACTACTCCATCTATCCTTGGAGGGTAAGAACAAGGCAGATTAATAAGAATACATTTCTTCCCTTCCCTATCTAATAATTCGTAAAACGTTTGGCCATTTATATCTTTTGAACTTATCGTTTCGATTTCATCTAAACTGTCTCTGGGTAACTCAAAATCATAACACCCATGTTTGCCCGGGTTCTTCCCGGTGGCAAAGGAAACCCAGGCCGGACCTGTTAAGGGGGGGATTGTTGATTTTAATACCCCATGAGCTCCCTCTTCAATCATCTTCTGTATGGTAGGTAGTTTGCGCACTTTGATTAGAGGGTTTATCAGTTCAAATGTGACTCCGTCCAGCCCTATAACGATACACTTATTATTTACTTTCACTTTTCCACTCTATTTAAGTTTTTCAAACTCCCTCAGGTATCTCCTAGCTATTATCTCCCAATCAAGATTACTTACCGCATATTCCCTGGCATTTCTGGGATGATTAGTATTATCCGCTCCTAAATATTCAATTATCTGACTGGCTGCTGTCTCTACATTATTGAAGTCCACGACTATGCCGCACCTAGCCTCCTCAACAATTCTCAAGGCTGGAATGTCTGAAACTATACAAGGTAGACCAGAAGCCATCGCCTCAAGAAGAGTCAAAGGTTGTCCTTCCCATTTAGAGGTCATGATGTAGTAATCTGAGCAGGCATAGAGGTCACGTGCCTCTTTTTTATGGTCAACATATCCTAAGAATCTGACATTGGTTAATCCCTTTTTCTGTGCCAGCCTTTTTGTCTTCTCTAAAAGCTCTCCATCTCCACCAACTACCAATACCACATCTTTGAGGTTTTTTTCAATCAATGAGAATACCTCAATCAGTTTGTGTGGCTGTTTTCTCTCAGCTATCTTTCCCAGACTTAGGAGAATAAGCTCATTTTCTGGAAGGTTGAACTTCTTGCGTAACTCCTTTTTATCAACTGAGGGTTTGAATCTTTTAGTATCCACTCCATTGGATATATACGTTATTCTTTCTCGTGCTATACCAATTTCTTCGAGTTCCTTTAATACATGTGGGCTAACCGCGATAAACATTGTGCTGTTTAGGCCAATCTTAGCTAGGCTGTATTGCTCAATTTTTGATGAAATCTTGTAGTAAAGATACAGATGCAGTGGATATGCCTTATGAATAGTCTTTTCATAGCTAGTTACGTGAATTGTAGTCAGGCTTTTAGCAAAAGGGTTATCCTTAATAAACAGTGGATTGTGAAGCCAGACGACGTCATAGTTCTCATCCCTTTGTCTAAAATATCTGCTGACTTGATGCCAGTAATAGAGCAACCCCAAACGACCATATTTAGCAATCATTGAGCTTGAACCAAGCTTAATATCCGGGCCTGTCGGTGAGCAGACAGTACAGCTAACTCCCATTTCTTGGAGATGGCTTACAACATAATAAGCGACGTTTCCTACTCCAGATGAGTAGTATGGCGGGAATTCATATGTGCAAACTAGAATTTTCATTCTGTTTTAGCTCTCAAATGAGAAGGGTTCCTTGCTGTTCTCTATATTATATTCGCATTGTACATGGTCTGCACTAGGTCAAATCTCAACCTCAAAAAAAGTCCGCATCGCTTGGCGTGATGTACCACTCCATGTGAGGTAGATGATAGAAGAATGATTCTTTATCTACAGGTCTAGCGACAAGATATTCATTTGAAAACCACTGTCTTATAAAAATACTTTGAGATGACATGAAGCCTTGCTTTTTAACGATTTCTTCTGCCCACCTTTGTGTGAATACCCAAGTATCAACGACATCACAGCTTCTTTTCTGAAACAGGTTTAAGGAATAGGTAAGCAGAGATTCGAATATATCTGGAGAATTACCGACGACTAGGTAATCTGAAATGGTGCCCCTTTTCATCCCCATAAAGCTGTCAATATTAAGAGTAAAATAACCTTTAGTCTCCTCTCCCATCTGAGAGACAATAAATAGGTATTTTTTCTTGGGATGAGACCTAAATCTCCAGTTTAGATACCTTTCATCTCTAATAGTGTAGATTTTACCATTATCGCTTCTCCAATCATTAAAAATCCTCTCTAAGAAATTTAAATCATTGACAAACCCGATAGTGACATTTCGATTTTGAAATTCGGGTAGTCTAAATTTATGCCAATATATGCCAGAAAGTAAACCTCCGGCCTTCCGGAGAACATAATTATTGAAAACCGCATTAAGAACCTTCTCCGGATTAAGTATTTTCCAATACCAAGCAGTTCTGCCTATTGCCTGCCAACCGCATTTCAAATACCCTCGAAATGAATTCTTATTGGGGAAATTATAAAAGATTTTATAATCAGTTCCCTGGAATTCCTTGATGGCAAATTCGTTCATTTGGGGAAAAACCCCCTTCCCTCTGAATTCAGGATGCACCATAGTATTACAAGGCTGCAAAGCATTCATGATTTTGCCAGCGATCAACATTCTCGTCGCTACAAACGGACGAGCCCCTATTAGCCTATGGTTATTTTCGGCAACAATTATGGGCACTTCATCTATTCTGAACGGATTTTCGACATATTTCCATGTAAAGTAGTCTTTTGACATTGGTTTTCCAAATGAAATCTCGAATAGGTCAAGGAAATCATCTACGTCTTGCCTCTCATCAAACATCCTTATTTCCATCATATACCCCTAGCCTGTTTGAACAGTTTATGAAGTTCTTGACCGCTCATAAAATCATATCCATGAGATTCTAAGTTAGTCAGAAGTTCTTCTAAGATGGTTAGAAACTTCTCCCCGCTGTGCCTGGGGAATCTTCCTCTATACTTAACACAGTCCCATGAGTGAATAGCTAGGCTGATAAACCTTGGCTTTTTTGGTGCTAGTAAGACTCTATAAAATCTCGATCCGAAAGCTCTGAGCCAAGTTCCACATAGAGGGATGCCAAAAACTAAAGGAGTGTCTGGAATTTCCAAGATTTCCATATCCCCCTTTTCTCTACAGTTACCGTAGCTTGGATGATAAGGTTCAGTGGGTGCCTTTCCTTTGTACCCAACATATTTCCGAAAGGGAACATACCTTGGGACTACACTGCTATCATAGGTGAAACCAAACCTTTCCAGTAATTCTAATTGAGCATTATCTATCGTGTGCTCAACCGCTCTAAATCCTTTTGGTTTCTTACCTAGAATTCTCTCATATAAGCTGCAAAAATCCTCCAACTGTTTCTCCCGCTCTGGCATTGATAGCTCATAAAGACGCACATGAAAGTATCCATGGCAGGCAATCTCATGTTTTTTTGACCATCTTTCAATTAGGTCAGGATAATTTTTTAAAATCTCTCCGGTAGTAAAGAGGGTTGCTCTGATCTGAAGCTTATCAAATATTTCAAGGATTTTATCGAGGTTCTCTACACCACGGAAAGTTTTCTGGTTTCCTATATCTTGTTCCACATCTACGGAAACTATGCAGGTTCTCACTCAAACAACCTTTTGCAAATATAAGTATAAATCCGAAGTACAAACTAACATCTTCATTTTTATTTTTTAAACTTTGCCCCAATCAATTTCGACCTTTGAAATAACTGAGCAAACCTTCCCCGATTTATCCCTGGGAATTTCATCCACAGGCTCTATTTCAATATGAACTTCATCACCTAAAACATGTCTAATATCTCTTATGATGTGATTAATGGTATCCTGAGTAAAGTCACTCCTTGGCTCTACTTGTATCTTTATTTTCTCTATTTTCTCCTGGTTCACCCTAAACTGGGCTATGTCGGAGAAGGGTCTCAGTAAAATCGTCCAAATTATCGGAGAAAAGATTCTACCGTTAGGTAGTTGAACAAATGCATCTGTTCTTCCCTCTACTGACTCTATTAGTGGTAATCCCCTACCACAGGGGCATTTCCTACCACTGGAGACGCCAATATCACCAATAGCATATCTTATGAGCGGCATGGCATAATTGTATAAGGTAGTATATATAATCTCACCTCTTTCCCCGGCTGGCACCTGTCTTCCATTTCTGACAAATTCCATAACCACTGCTTCCACATCTATATGGTAGCCGCTATGCGCCGGGCATTCCCACGCCGTGCGCCCAAGCTCCACGCAACCAAACTGGTCATATATTTCAACTGCAAAGGTCGAATTTATGTATTCCCTCATTTCATTAGTCAAGAGTTCAGCGGTGCCATAGATTATTCTTGGGTGAATTTTATCGCTACCATTTTCTTGTACTGCTTTCGCTAGAAGATAAATGGATGAGGAATATCCGTCGATTATACTTGGGTTGATTTTCTCTATAACAGACATTTGCTCTTTAGGCTCAAGAAATAGAGAGACACCTATTGGATTAAAAATGCCGAATTTCTGAAACCACTTTTTATCATGAATATGATCTGGAGATGTAATATCAGCCCACTTGTCCCATGGTTTTTGTCCACAGCTTAGGTTTGGTCTCAGGGCTGCTGCCTTTTGAAAGTCCTCTGCTGCCTCATCGTAAGCAACAGTCAATGGAATACCAGTTGAGCCACTGGTGTGTGGAAGCCAACACTTACTAATATCAACGCCTCTGGCAACAATTCTGCCAGGGAAATTCTCTTTAACCTCTTGTTTGGTGGTGATAGGGAGTTTTGGTAAGTCCTCCACCGTTTTAATGTCCTCCGGGTGAACCCCAGCAGAGTCGAATTTCTGGCGATAAAAGGACACGTTCTCATAGGCATGCTTTATGATTGCTCTCAGGTTTCTGTCTTGCAGCTCCCTTAACTCTTCATAGGGCTTCCACTGACTTTTCATTAGGTTATAAAGGTTCCATGCTTTGCCCAGGTGACTCAAGCCCGTTGCCTCCTGTCATTAAACACTCACCTTGATTTATATATACTAACCACCCCGTTATCATACAGCTTTTCCTCCTCCTCAAGCGAACTGGTCACGCTTTCATCAAGCCTATCATAAGAGGTTCCTCCCGCATAATACTTTCCTGGGGCTACCCTTTTGTATGGGAAACCAACATCGATGTCAAACTGGCTGAAGATTATGAAGCTATCCTCTGGAATCTGCTGAAAGTCTATGACCAGTATCTCACGGTTCATGGAATCCTCAGCTTCCCTAAGAGGTAGTTTCTCGGCTGAAATATCCATTGTGGGACTCCTGAAACTCGGGCTCATGCTGCTGCTGAAATCACCAGAAATATACTGCTTTGTCCACACGGCGGAGTACCTTTCATAGGGGGTCTCATACAACTTCCAGTAAGCTCTATCACCTTTGAAGAGGCTGGTCTCTTCTCCGTGGATAAGGCTGGCTAGAGAAAAGAAGGATAGACATATTACCAGTATAATTGGTAGTAGCTTCAATTTCTTAAAATTGTTGAGCATCCATATGATAGCGCCGCCGGCAAGGAAGACTAGCGAGAACTCCTGAAGGAAGACATATAGCCGATGAGATTCCAAATAGGATTCCTTCATCAGAATCTCAATACTTATTAGAACTAGAAAGGCGACAACCAACGCTATTATGAACTTCTTAAAGGATGAGCTATGCTGGAAGAAATGTAAAAATCCGATTACAGAGAGCACGATTAGTATACCACTGCCTATTTCGTTGAGTAACATATTCTCCAGGGGCAATCCAGCAAAAGTTGTTGTTAGAGTAATGCTGGTGGCAGCCTCCTGAGTAAAGGCATCGTAATATACCTCAATGATGTGAACAAGAGTACCCATCATGCCGGAGACATACATCCAGTGGGCAAGGAGGGCTATAAAGAAGAGCAACGCCAAACCGTGAACCTGGAAATGATAGCCCCGAGCTTTGATATAGTTGAGCAGCTCAACAAGCAGCATTGTCGCCAGCATGACTAGTATGACAGCGCCAGAAAAATGATGGGTAAAAATCATCGCAGTAACCAGGATTACAAAAAAGATTACAAACCTGGTGTCCCTTTTATGGTAAAGGTATAGGGTGATGGTGAATATCGCTGTAGCCAGAAAGTAGGTATAGGTCATATGGGTAGGGTGTGCCCCGAAGTGTAGCAGGTAATCACAGCCGGAATAGATTAAAGCAGCCAATAAGCCGAACTTCAGGTTAACAAACCTTCTCCCGATAAGGAAAACAAAGAGAAGCCCCAATGATGTAACAAACCCACTGAGGCAATAGTAGAGCATTCTGGGGTCTACGTCTGAAATTAGACTATTCGCAGCTACCAGGATATGATGGCTGGGAAAGCTTGAATAGCTGTAACCTAACGGTACATGCCCATCGTTGATGATAGGAATTACTATATCAAATATATGATAATTCGAATCAGGAAGCCCAATCCCGTAGGGGAAGAGTATTTGGTTGGTCAGAGTTATGTTCAAAACCAGTAAGAAGGATTTGAGGAGATTGAGGTTACCCTGAGCCCTAGTGTTGACCAGCAGAATATCTATGGCAATTAAGCCGGCGCATAGGGCAATAGGTATATAATATAGGGCTGTCTTGGTATAGAAGCCCTGTAAAAGTGCCAGGAAACTTAGCCCATAAAATATGAAAAACAGTATTGATAATATAAGACGGAGAGTATGCTGCTTGCTTTCCGACAGGCGAGGGACATTAAGGTTTAGCTCATTACAGGTGAAGGTCTTGCGGAATATTATGAATAGCAGTGCTCCTATAGCCGCTGAAATGGGCAATAGGAAATACTCAAAATAACCAAGGCTATAGACCACCAAAGATGTGGCTACTAGGAGCAGAAAGATAATGTATTCTAGCTTTATCTTACTGAGATAACCTCTTTTATCCATTTCTCAGCGATTTCATCCCAGTCAAAGGTTTTTTTGACAAATTGGTGTATGTTTCTGCCAAAATCTTCTCTAAGCTGTCTATCCTTGACCAGCTGGCAGACTTTTCCTTTTAATGCTCGAGTATCAGCAGGGGGAATCAGGAAACCGCTCTTACCGTCCTCAATTATCTCACTTGTTCCACCGACATCAGTAGCCACAATGGGCAGTCCGGCGGCACCTGCCTCCAGAACAGAGGTTGGCAATCCTTCTGAATATGAGGGGTTAACGAAAATGTCCGAGCTATGCAAGATGTCAACGATTTCCTTTCGGGTTTTTTGCCCCAGAAACAGAATATTACCTTTATCTGTTTTTTGTGCTAATCTTTCAAATTCTGGTCTATAGGAGCCATCACCTATAATCAATAGCCTGGCCTTGGATTCCCTAGTTATTTCGGGGAAGGAGAAAATGAGGTCCTGAACACCTTTCCCATAAACCAGGCGGCCAACAAAGGTTATCGTTACTGTGGCATTGGGCTGGCTTAACTCTTTTCTCTCGAATATGTCCGTATTAATTCCATTATGGATGAGGATTGTCTCCTTTGCGCCTATCTTTTTTAGAAAATCACAGGTATTTCGTGACACACCTATTGTTTTCCAGGCTGACCTTATCACTAATCTTCCCAAGGTATGGTCATTGACTATTCTTACCAGCTCAATAAATCCTCTTGAGGCGGCTGGCTTGGTACCACGCTCAGTGTGTACGAGACGTATTCTCTTTATCCTGGCGAAGATTAGTCCAAGAAACGAGGTTAGAAATATTCTACCCTGGGTGTTTATTAGGTCATAGTCATTGTGTAAAAGACGAAACAATATCCTGAAGGTGGTGAAGTTGGGCTTTGGAATGGGATAATTTCCCCCTAGGATATTCCATGACGGAAGCCTATAAACAGAGATGCCATCCAACTTGTCATGAGTCGGGAGTTTTGGGCTATTTGGAGTATTTTCAGTATTAGAGGTGATAACATCAATTTGGTATCCCCTCTTTATTAGCCGCCTTGATAGCTCGTAGATGTTTGTTTCATAGCCACCAACGCTGGGCAGAAAATAGGCAGCGAATATCAATATTCTTTTCGCCTGAGCGGTACTTGCCAAAATTCCTCCCTGTGCTCAAATCAGTGGCACTGCTAGATAGTCCGTTTAAATAACCTATCGAACCCGTTTAACACGTTGCTGTTATCTCCGACAGTTTCAAGAAAGCCATTTCCAGCGTCACCACAGATTCCTCCATACTGTGCGGATAAAATGAACGGGAAAGATGGTAAGGAAATGGAAGAGGGTCCTAGCCGTATATATCTTGGATACCCCTTTCCCCTTGACTAGCATTTTTGCTGGCACCTCGATGATTCTAGCCCCTTTCTTATGGGCGATGAGTATCTCTTCCATATCATTGGTAGTGCTTAGATGCAACTTATCTGAGGTTTCATAGACTGTTTTGAAGTGCTCGATTAGCCAGCGGCTCCAGCCCTTAAAGCCAGAAGTAGCATCGGTAATGCGCTTTCTGGTCAACACAGTTATAACCCAAGAACAAAACTGGCGTGAGAGCCACAGGCGAAGAGCCTCTTGTCCTCCATAGTCCCCAAGCTGGCGTGAGCCGATAACAAAGTCTGCCTCTCCGTTTAATAGTGGGTTCACCACGCTGCCTATATCTGAGGGGTTATGCTGACCATCGGCATCGCAGAAGACCATAAAGTCATAACCTTGTTCCAGAGCATATATGCGGCCAGTCTGAATTACCGCTGCCACCCCCAGGCTCCGCCCGTGACTAACCACTAAGGCTCCCTTCCCTTTAGCTATGTCCACTGTCCTGTCAGCGGACCCATCATCAACGACCAGGCAATCGAAGGAAGGATATTCGGCTCCTATTCTCTCCAATACCCTGCCTATGTTTTGCTCTTCGTCCTTGGCTGGTATAACTACCAGTAGCCTAGAATCTCGTTTCATTTCCCCTGCTAGCGCTTGGACAACGTGTGAGCCAATGAAACCAGTGCCCCGGCTAGTAAAGCTTTTTTACCTCTCACTTCCAATCCCTGAGGACATTTTCTTTATACCACTCGATATATCTGGTAATTCCTTCTTCTAGGTTCACCTTAGGTTCCCAGTTCAACTCCTTTCTTGCCTTTTCAACGGAAACTAGCTTACCTTGATAATCTCCGGCTCTGGCATCTCTATATTCAATCTCAGCATTACCCACCAGTTTCTGTACCGTTTCTGCCACCTCTCTAATAGTGACCGGTCTATTTCCATCTAGGTTGTAGGTCTGATTGGCAGCCGTAGCTTCCAAGGCTGCCACATTACCCAGAGCTAAATCTTCAACATAAACAAAGTTGCGATATTGAGAACCATCACCCAGAATAGTGAGTGGCTCATGATTTAGAGCTTTTCTGACGAATATGGTAATTACTGTACCGGCCCGTGCCCTTGGCCCATAAGGTATTCCGTAACGAAGGATAGTGAAATCCTGAGCATATAATTTCTGATAGGCGTGGCAATAAAGCTCTGCTCCCAATTTTGATGCCGTGTATACATGGTTTGCCCTGTCTGGCGATAGTGGTGTTTCCTCAGTGACTTCTGTATCTATTGCCATCTCATACAGCCATACTGTGGAGGCAAGTATGACTCGCTGTATCTCGTTCCTCCTAGCTGCCTCTAAGATATTACCCACCGCCATAACGTTGATTTCTCCTGCCTCAACAGGGTTTTTATAAACATCGTTCACATCAGCCATAGCCGCTAGCAAATAGACAACGTCATAGCTGCCAGTTAGGGCTACCGTGGTTTTAGAAAGGTTAGTTATATCTATATGAATATAGGTTACATCGTTCCGATGTGGCTTCTTTATATCGAAAACGGTAACTTCATACCCGTGCTCAAGAAGCTTATCCACAAGGTGAGAACCTATGAAGCCTGAACCTCCGATGACCCCGACGTTCATGTCAGTATCTTCCTTAAGGAGTTGATAACATATTTAGCCTCTTGCTCAGTCATAACGGCAGAGATGGGGAGGCAAACCATTCGGCGGCAAAGGTCTTCTGCCACGGGGAAATCTCCTTCATTACCTAGCCCTTTGAAGATAGGCTGAAGGTGACAGGGTATCTCATAAACCTCACCACTTAGGCTCACTCCATACTTCTCTTTGAGCTCCTTCTTTAAAGCGTCCCTTTCTATCCCCTTGTTAAGGAAAGCGACATATTTATAATAGTTGGGCTCGACCCCAGCTGGTATCCGCACGGGCGTAAGCCCGTTTATCTCTTCTAGCCCCTTATCATAAACCCAAGCAATTTTTCTCCGATGGGCAATGAATTCCTCGAGCCTTCGGAACTGATAAAGTCCTATTACCGCATGAATTTCACTCATCCGCCAGTTATAGCCAAGTTCTACATGGAGGTTCCTCTCGAAACCTGATTTTCCCTGGTCACGGAAGATACCAGCACGCCGGTAAAGTCTTTCGTCATTAGTGGTAATCATTCCACCCTCCGCAGAAGTTATTACCTTAGTAGGGTAGAAAGAAAAGGCGGCAGCTGTTCCGAAAGACCCTGCCTTGTGACTGTTAAAGGTACTGCCGTGAGCGTGGGCGGCATCCTCTATGAGGGAAAGGCTTCGTGCTTGGCATATTTCCTTTACCCTTGTTATCTGAGGTGGGATAGACCCGCCTACATGGACTATAATTACTGCTTTGGTGTCTTCTCTTATATTCTTTTCTATACTCTCCGGGCCGAGGCAAAGGTCGTCAGCTATGTCAGCAAAGATAACCTTGCCACCAGCGTGGATGATGGATGCAGCGGTGGCAAAGAAGGTGTTGGTGGGCACGATTACGGAATACCCCTCTATATCCAAAGCTCGTAGAATAATCTCCAGCGCGCTTGTGCCACTGTTTACTGCCACGGCATATTCTGTGCCAACATACCTGGTAAACTCTTCTTCAAATTGCCGATTATACTTCCCCAAAGTTAGCTGACCTGTGGAGAGGATATTATCGACTTTAGCTAAAAGAATCTTCCTATCCTCCTCGGGGAAGTATATCTTGGCCGCTGGTATCTGCATTTTGCCTCCTTTTTGCAAAATTCCTAAACTCGGAAGGCTTGATGTTTTTCCCTGCGACTCGGCCTGCTTTTCAGGGTAGTTCTATCGATGCTAGAGTTGCCACTATCTGCGTCTCCACCGGGGATAGGTCATAATGACCAAGGGGATTATGCTCGGAATTGTCATTAGCAACCAGCCAGCTCTTGATTTGGCAAGGTGAACAGCGATGATTTCCTCCTTGTCCTCATAGGACTCAAATAAGTATGGAACCACCTCACCCATAAAAGCCTTGGTTAGGGAAAGAACGCCATCATAGGGCATGTCTATTGGCACTAGGGCTGACACCTGGTCATAGTAAGCTCATCCTCTATGCTTTGAGTTACTGAGTTGTGTCGGCACTGGTGATGTAATCAGGGACAGCCCTACAGAAGTCAGCGATATCACTAAGCATATGGCTAGAGTTTGCTTCGCTTTCACCACGCCGTGCCTCTTGTGAGCTACTACAGCATTTTCAACATCCTTACACAAGCGGTGACAAAAGTCAAGAGTTTGTACTCGTCCAGTACATTAGTGACACATTAGCTCCTTTCCTTGATGATATTTTTGTTGTTCTAAAAACACGGATGGGGTAAGGTAGCCCAATGCCTGGTGAGGACGGACAGTGTTATATACCCTCTCCCATTCTAGTAGTTCCTTACCTAATTCCGCAATATCAAATGAGCTCTCCGTCACTTCATAAAACTCCTCAGTATGTGTCCGGTGAGCTCGCTCAACGCCACCATTGAGTTTAGGCGAGCGTGGCGGTAAAATAAATAGCTTGATACCCCGTCTCTGGCATTCCTCTTCGAATATAGCCTCAAACTCTGCTCCGCCATCTACCTGAATTGCCTTCACCGGGAAGGGCATCCTTTTATCCAGAATATCCAGGAAGTGGGCAGCGGTTCTGATGTTCAGATCACACGCTGCTAAAAGCCTCTTCACCTCGTCAATGGTGTAACCTTCGACAGGCGGCTCCGGTGGTGACTTAAAGTGAATCGTAGCTAAGGGGCTCGATTTCAGATAACCTTCTTCAACTGCCCAGTTGAAGAAGCGTCTCAGTACCCGGTAGTAGGGCCATGCGGTAGAAGGCTTTGCTTTCTTTACTATCTTCCCGCCGTTATTAGCTACTTTCAGTTCAAAGGTTCTCGTTGCAGTCCAGGTCAGAAATTCCCTTAGCCTGTGGGTATCTAATGATAATGCGTTATCTGACCAGCTTTGTTCGCTGGCGTAGGACAATAGAGGATGCAACAGGTAACTGTAATACTCAATAGTCCCATTCGATTTTCCTTCCGCTCGGAGCGAAAAGAGGAAGTCTTCTATCAGGTCGCGAAGTCCGATACTTTCATGGTGTTTCACTTTTCATTGCGGTCGGCCCTAAATTCTTTATTTTCGACCTATGCAAGTCGTCGCTTCCAGCTTTGTCCTAGCTTTGCCTCTTCAACCTAGGCAAGTGGTCGCCCAGCTTTGTGGTGGGCGGTACTGGACTTGAACCAGTGACCTCTTGCGTGTGAAGGAAGCGCTCTAACCACTGAGCTAACCGCCCAAAATCATATCTGTCTTGTCCCCAAACCGCGACGAAAATCAGCCGAAGCAAGAGGTGTTTTCACCCACGGCAAAGCCAAAGAATCCATACCTTCTTGCCTCATCTTGTAAGCAAAGTATACTTGTCTCAGATCTGGGTGTCAATAGAGGTGCCCAAAAGTGTGCCGGGCAGCCTTTGCCAATTGGGATTATGCCACCTCCACAGAGAAGCTCCAGCTCTGTTTTTTGCCCTTTTGTCCGACTTGTAGTCGAGCATGGCGACTGAGAGAGTGCCAAGCAAAAGAGGTAACCCAGCCGATGCAGGCTACAAATCCACGTTCAGACCGCGGTTCAGTTGTTCATTCAGTCGTTCAGTCAGTCAGATGTTCAGATCCGGCCCGGCACCAGATTAGGTGGAACCGATTGCAAGGGTACGGCTTGAGTAACAATGAAAGCCCTTTTTAGGGAAATGCACGAGAAAATAAGACTGAGGCATATGAAAGGGCCGCTCAGATATAACACAGAGGGATTCTCAGGGGCAGAATATTTCCCCTATTTGAACAAGTGACTGACTGTACTGTTGGACTCCGCTTAAGATACAGGGTGGTTGTACAGGGCGCACTGCCCGCTACCTGCGCTGCGTTACTAGAAACGGGTCAAACCGCGAGGGTCAGGCTTTCCTTACCGGTCAAGCCACAATCCGATGCAATGTGTCCTTGACTGACTTACCGCAGCTGCCTGAGTTTGCACTCTGCTTAGTATCGACAGATATTAACAAAGCCTCAAAAGAGGACTAAACTCAAGTTCCAATATGTCAGACAACCTCAAGACATACCATATTCCTAGTAGATGGGGCAAGGGGGTCAAAGAAGGTAGCTGGAACCGTTAAGAAATGTGGCGGCGGCTGGTGTTCTTTTACTATTTTCTGATATACCAGATTTATAAAAGTTGCTACGTGGTAGAGTGTGCATGTCATATCAGGTTTGACAGAGAAATTTCAACCCAATAGCAAGAAGTGAGGAGGTAATACTCCTGAAAACTACCCAGAATATGGTGCCGTGAGTGTTTTGATAAGCCAGCTAGGTAGATTATGACAATCTTTTAAATATCAAACATTCCTAGCTACTTCATAGGCATCCCAAATAGCATACATAATGTTGCGCGGCTGTTTGGCATCTCCGATGAGGTAAACATGTGGAATTTTATCCACAAGTGATCGGAAGAGTTTCTGATCACTTTCAAGCCCTACAGCAATAATTATGGTATCCGCATGAAGTGCACTCTTGTGGAAGGATTTGTTTACTAATCCAACTCCATCGTCTGTTACCTCAAAAAGGCTAGTATTTTTCAATACGCTTACCTTGTGAAACTTCAATAGATCCAGCAACATCATCCTATTTGCGTGGTGCACCGGAATACCAGCGCTCATGAGTTCGTCCAGCATTTCCACTATAGTAACCTTTATACCTTGCTGAGCCAGCCAAAGAGCCGTTTCACAACCAGTGAGGCCACCACCAATGACTACTACAGGCTCTTCAACTTTCGTTTTGCCTAAAAGAAGATCAGTGGGAGTGGTTATCTTTTCGCTATCGATACCCGGTATATCGGGAATAACGCTTTTTGATCCGGTGGCCACTATCACAACGTTGCTTTTTTCTTTTAGTGCAAGCTCTGAAGTAGCCTCCTTGTCTAAATGAATCTGAACCCCTAGTTCAGCCAGCTCGGTTTCATACCATTTCAGAAGCCGCACCACATCTTCTTTAAATGCAGGAACGGAACTCTCAATAAGGTGTCCGCCCAGCCTATAATTCTTTTCGTAAAGTGAAACACTATGCCCGCGAATGGCGGCAACTCTGGCTGCTTCCATACCAGCAACCCCACCACCGATAATCATCACACTCTTTAGCTCACAGGCTGGTTGTACAGCGTAATCCCTTTCCCTTCCGCAAGCCGGATTAACAGCGCACGAGAGCGGCCGTCCCAAAGTTATCCTTTCATCGCAGCCATCATGGCAAGCAAGGCAGGGGCGTATCCTATCTATTTTCCCCTCAAGCACCTTGGTAGGCCAGTAGGGGTCAGCCAATAGCCCCCTACCTAAAGACACCATATCGGCTTTACCTTCAGCTATTGCCGCTGCAGCTAAGTCGGGTATTTCCATCCTTCCAGCAACAGTGACAGGCACCGTTACCACTTTCTTTAACATTTCAGTAAGGGGGAGATAGCAACCATGCTCCTGATAAAGTGGTGGGTGGGCCCAATACCAGGCATCGTAGCTACCAGCATCGGCATTAAAGGCATCATAGCCTGCCTCTTCCAGAATCTTAGCCGCTTCCAGTCCCTCTTCAATATCCCGACCAGCTTCCTTGAACTCTTCTGCCGGGAGACCTCCCTGACGCCAGTCCTTAATAAAACTCTTTATGCTGTATCTAAGCTGGACTGGAAAGCCAGCACCTGTTTCACTCTTGATTTCATTAACAATCACGATCGGTAGTGTCAATCTTCCTCTCAAATTCCCCCCATATTTATCTGTCCTTCTATTGAACATGGCGATGGTAAACTGGTCAATGAGATAGCCTTCGTGCATAGCGTGTATCTCTATGCCATCAAAACCAGCGAGGACTGCCACTTTTGCCGCCTCACCAAACGCTTTTACAAGTCTCTCAACCTCCTCTGTTGTCATCTCTCTACAGGTTACGGTTGGATCCCAGTAATTTGGAATTGCTGAGGGTGCAACGGGCTTACTTAAAAGATCCCCAGGAGGGCCAACGCGTCCAAAACCAGCAGTTAGTTGTATAAAAATACGTGCCCCATAGGCATGTACGCCTTCTGTCAACTCAGATGCTGTTTGAATAAAATGGGCTGGGTTTGATGATAAGTCTGGGATTGAGGGAATTGGCCATTTTCTCAATTTCATTTTCAACCTTGACTATTCCAGTTATTATCAGACCGGTGCCGCCTCTGGCTCGCTCTATGTAGTACTGAACGGCTCGCTGAGAGAAGGCACCTCCCAGAGTAGTCAATCCAATTACAGCCATAGGAGACATAGCAATCCGATTCTTGATCTCTAACTTGCCTATTTTAATAGGTTCAAAAATCTTTGAATGTTTGCTGTCTACCATAGGTTTGCTACCTCCTTGATCTACAATCATTCAATTATGAGCCACTTTGTATGGAACTTGTCAAGTATTCTACTAGGAAAATTAATTGTATTTCCGATATTACCTTAGAAGGTAATTACTGCAAACCACATATATAACAACCTGGCTGTTGGTTAATCGTCTACAGTGCGCACTGTCTGGAGCAGGCTTGTTGATAGCTCGAGCTATACTCTATTCTAGCAGCACGTTGGACAACCAGTGATGTTTATTGCTAAGATAACAACGGTCACTCGTTCAAACATACCGACCGGGAATTGCTTACGGCCGATGAGGGTTTGATGCAAGTATGGATTGGAACATCAAATGAAGTTGGAGTGAACCCCTGAGACTGGACACAATGGGTTAGGAAGATTAGGAAGGTCTGGCAGGGTCAGAGTATAATCGGAAGGAGAAAGGACCTTGCCATGAGGAATCAGAGAAGTTTCAG
>Ga0114930_10002415_pt1 | contig 16865 bp, 18 predicted proteins | sample AnhtaG_FD_87300 | JGI IMG/M metagenome (GOLD analysis project Ga0114930, IMG submission 87300) | Deep subsurface microbial communities from Anholt, Denmark to uncover new lineages of life (NeLLi) - Anholt_01485 metaG | ecosystem: Environmental > Aquatic > Marine > Oceanic > Sediment | place... | reverse complement strand
TGTCAGCTATGTAAAACATATTAATAATTCCCCCCTTTTGTAAAGGGGGGTTAGGGGGGATTTTAAAATGTTCCCCTAAATCAAAAAATCCCCCTCAATCCCCCTTTAATAAAGGGGGAAGTGTAAATGACTGAATCCCCTGTTTTTAAGGGGGATTTATTAAATCGATTCACCATCCCGCTTAGCGGGACAAAATTTACAAAAGTTCAGGTTCACAATACATTTTATTAATCCTTCATGTAAAATCTTGATTATCTCGTGGAATTTATTGATTAAATATAAGTTACAAAAGATATACTACGTAGATAACAAGACACGTTACGATCGGTATACTAAAATTGTCGTTAATTGGCAGAGGAAGCAGTTCAACTATCGTAGCCGTAATCGCTCCCAATATGCCGTGCGAGGTTGGAATTGCCCTGAAAAGAAATACAATGAGTAGAGCCGTAATAAAAAATGCTGCGGTTCCTTCTATAGATTTGTCAAATATTTTATGTTTTCCTAACTTTCTCCCGATGAGTGCAGCAGCCGCATCGCATATAATTAAAAAAAACAGGCTTAATATAACATAATTTTTATGATTCTCAGGGAAAAACCATATTGTCAAAACTGCTGCGGTTATTAAATATGATGAACCGAGAATGCGGCGATTTTCGTGTGGACGAAGCAAGGGGCCAAAAAATCTATTAAATTGTTTTTGTACCCGGGGAATATACAAACGTGCTAAATCAACCGACACTATGAGAAGAGCTATTGGTATTAATACATGGAGAACAAAACTTTTTGGGAGCAGCAAATAGCCTATAGGGATGGCAAGGGATAGCTGATGAATACCCTTTCTCTTGAGCTCTTGTTTATAATTCATGTGCGTAGTGCTGCTGTGCGCAAATTTTTTACACCCTCTGCCCGGCTTGGATTCTTGAATATACCTGTTCCTGAGACAAGCACATTGCAGCCGGCGTTGACAACTGCCCGTGCATTAGACTCATCGATGCCGCCATCAACTTCCAGATATGCTCCGGAATCAACCCTTTTTAATAATGCGTTCGTTTTCCTGATCTTTGCAAGTGCGGATTCAATAAATTGCTGCCCCCCAAATCCGGGATAAACCGACATTATTAAAACTAAATCTACATCAGGAGCAATTTCCCCTAAGGTAGCAACATTTGTACCTGGATTCAGCGATACGCCCGCTTTTGAGCCTAATTCATGTATCTTTTTTATAGTATTATGGAGGTGCGGACACACCTCTTGATGAACCGTGATAATATCAGCACCGGCTTTTTTAAAATCTTTTAAGTACCGTTCAGGATTATCGATCATTAAATGGACATCGAGGACTAAATCGGTAAGATTATCAATTGTCCGTACCATCAGGGGCCCAAACGTAATATTCGGCACAAAATGACCATCCATCACATCAATATGAATCCATTCGGCTCCGCCTTGTTCAAGCTGACGAATTTCCCGTTCAAGATTAGAAAAATCGGCGGCCAGTATTGAAGGGGCAATTATTATAGAATTATTATTGCGGTTTGACACTGTAATCCTGACAATTCACTATTCAACGCATTACATGAAAAAACGTTTCTACTTTTGAAAAAAATTTGTAGTATCTATCTTGCTTACCCATAAGTGTACCGAATCCCCGGGAGCAACTATTTCGCCCGGTTTGGGATCTTGAAGTAAAACTGTATTGGGAAGATATTCATTATTGACATCAAGCTGATATACAACACGCCCGGCATATAGTCCGTTTTTTTCTAATATATCTACAGCATTTTCCAACAACTTGTTTTCTACATATGGCACTGGAACATTTTGAGGCTCCTGACCGCGACTTACCGTTATATGTACAATTGTTCCTTTTGGTACTTCCATACCTGCCTCATATAATTGCTCGATTACCACCCCTTCAGGATATTCTCGTGAAAAAGCATAATATATTTTCCTCCCTAATTTTAAATTGTTTCTCAATAATAAGATTTCCGCATCTCTTACTGATTTTTGGAAAAGATCAGGTACTTTGACTTTTTCTCCACCAAGACTTATGGTCAGATATACTGTACGTCCTTTCTTGACTTTTGTTTCGTAAGTGGGAAATTGCGAAAGCACCTCACCGGCTTGACGATACGGGTGATATTTCCTTGTTGTATCATTCACAATGAAACCATAAAGTTCTAATTCCTTTTTTGCATCGAAATGGTCTTTTCCCGTAACATCCGGCATCGGTATTTCATCACCATGCCGCACATAAAGAGGCATCACAATCTCATCCATTATAAAAAACAGCGCAAATACAATACAAAATGCTATTACACAATATATAAAATAGCGGAGATATCTCGATAATTTAGTCGTTATATTTTCCTGCATAATTTTTTATGTAAATATCTTAACTTATGTAAATTTTATAATTAAGTTGAATTGTTTCAGTCATTCCCCCTTAATAAAGGGGGACACAGGGGGTTGTATAATACATTCATTAGAAATTAGAACCTTTTTTACATCCCCCTTAATCCCCCTTCAAAGGGGGATTTATTAAAAAGTTACCCTTTTCTAAAGGGGATTTATTAGTAAGTTTTCCTTTTCTAAGGGGGATTTATTGACAAGTTTCCAGTTTCTGACCTGGAACTTTCCCGGGTATATTACACTAAAACATAAGTTTTCTTTCACGCCAATTTTTAAAAAAGCTTTGTAAATATTTCAAATTGGTATTCAGTATATTGTAAAATTAGAAACAATTTTATTTAGCAAAATCAAATTATTAAGGAGAGCATTAAATAGTTTACATTTTAATTATATAACCGACAATAGTTGCTCGGCGATCCCGCTCAGCGGGATTCACCTCGCCGACTTTGATATACACAAAACGTCAAAAGAAGTCGAAGGTGAAGAACACCTTCGACAGCAAAATAAAAACAATATAAATGCAAAAAATTTAATGCACTGAGTAATAATTTACATAAATCATTTTATTTTTGCAATAAAAGAACCAATTAATTTGACGCAGATTTACACAGATTTATTATGATTTACACTGATGATATATTTTTATCGATTATGTCATTAGTTCGACAAGCTGTTTGTCTGCTTAAAATTTAAAGCTAAAATCCCGCTAAGCGGGATGATTCCTTTTTGCTGAACAAACTTACTAACCGGAGAATTATATTGTCTGAATAATTCAGAATTAATAAAAAACCTCACCTTCCCTCATGTTCATTCCACGCAGCAATTCAGCAGCCGACATCTGTCTTTTCCCTTCACGCTGGATGGTGATTACTTCCACAGCGCCCATGCCGGCTTTTACCACAAGTCCCTCTTTTGGATGAGCTTTAAGTATAGTTCCTGCTGTTAGTTCTTCGTTGGCTTTGACCAGTGCTCTCGCACGAAAAATTTTAAGCTCAATATTTTTATAATATGTATGAGCTGCCGGCACAGGAGATAACCCTCGTATTAAATATACAATATCTTGTGCAGATTTATTCCAGTCAATACGCAATATTTCCTGCGTGATTTTTGGAGCGCGTGAACTTTTGCGAGTATCCTGGATTACAGGTGTTATCGTACCGGCTTCCAGCCTGTCCAATGTTTCTACTATTAATCCGGCTCCAATTTCAGCCAACCTCTCTGATAATTCTCCCGCTGTTTCATCGGGTTGTATTTCTACTTCTTTCTGGAGCAAAATATTACCTGTGTCGACACCGGCATCAATTCGGAAGGTCGTAACACCGGTCTTTTTCTCGCCGTGTATCAAAGCCCATTGAATTGGCGCCGCCCCGCGGTATTCGGGTAATATCGACGCATGGAGATTGATTGCACCGTATTTGGGTATTGAGAACAATTCTTCCGGCAGGATACGAAATGCTACAATAACAAAAACATCGGGTGAAAGAGAGCGTATTTTTTGAAGAAATTCCTTATCACTCAGGTTTTGCGGCTGTATAACGGGGAGCTGGAATGTTAAAGCACAGGTTTTAACTGAAGACGGGAAAATCTTCCGTCCCCTGCCGCGAGGTTTATCTACTGCAGTTACGACACTTATTACGTTATGTTTACTGTTATTAACGAGGTTTTCAAGGGTGGGAACGGCAAAATCAGGTGTTCCCATGAAGATAACCTTCATACTTCAACACCTCTGGCAAGCTTCCGTAACTGGAGCATCAATTTTTTCCGGATTGATGGTTTTAGATGCTGCACAAACAAAATCCCCTGCAGATGGTCGTATTCATGCTGAATAATCCTCGCCAATAAACCACCGCAGGCCATTTCATTCCACTTCCCTTCCCTGTTCATGAACCGAACGGTTATTTCCTCGTGTCTTTCAACATCCGCTGTCACGCCGGGGACGGACAAGCATCCCTCTTCAAATGAACACATTCCCGTTCTTTCAATGATTTCCGGATTGATCATCGCCAGCATGGACAGATTTTCATCCTGTTCACTCAGATCGATAACGAAAATAGATTTTTTTATGCCCAGTTGAGTTGCAGACAGCCCGACGCCTTTCCCATCAAACAACGTTTCATACATGTCGTCAATAAGTTCCAGGATTTCATCGTCGATTTCTTCAACGGGCTCGGCTTTTTCATGCAATCCTGGGTCGCCGTATATTAAAATAGGCCTGACAGCCATACTATTCCTTTCGGATAACGGTAGATACAGATGTTTTCAATACTTCAATTTTAACATTATCGCTTATTTTCAGGATTACAATATTATCTTTATCTTTTAGACCTGCAATCGTGCCATAAATGCCCCCTGCCGCAATTACATTATCGCCTTTCTTTAAACCGTCAAGCATTGTACGCTGTTCCTTCTGCCGTCTAACCTGTGGACGAATCATTAAAAAATAAAAAATCAATAAAATTGCAAACAGCGGCATCATCATGAGAAGCGGGTTTCCATCCCCATTACTTGTTTGTCCTATCCAGGCGAATATTATCGAAAACAAGTTACCTCCAAAAATTTTTTTATACTATTCTGTTATTCTAATATATGAGATATTTTTCAATTCTTCAAGAAAAAACCTGATTGTAATGCAAAAACTATCAATAATATTCCCGACTAACAAATTACAGAACTAACCAAGCGCACCCCTTCAGCGTGTTTAATTTTATTCACCCGCTCAAATTTAACACCCTGCCGGGAATTCCATTCGCAAAGTTTGTCATTAATTGCTTTTAATATACGCTGCTTATTTTTCGACCACTCCGGAGCAAATAAACGTTCGGGAATCGCCTCACCAGTAAGACGGTGAATGACCGTGGTCTCCGGCATATATTCCAGACAATGTGCTGCAATTTCACTGTATTCCCCTTCTGTAAACAGCCTCCATGGATTTTTTCGATAAAGATTGTATAGACTTGTACCCCGTTCGATATACAGTGAGTGCATTTTTATTCCATCCGGCTCTAATTGACCGATCGTTTTTGCGGTAAGCAGAATATCATCCACTGATTCACCCGGCAGACCGTTGACAATATGGACACACATTCTAATGCCCCGGTCTTTAGCCGCCCAATACGCATCCAGAAAATCCTGAAATGTGTGCTGCCTGTTTACAAGCTGCAAAGTCTTTTCATGTATAGATTCCGCGCCGTATTCAAGCCACAGGTAAGTCTTTTTTGACAATTCAGCAATAAGGTCTAAGATTTCCGGTGAAGCACAATCGGGTCTTGTTCCTATTGATAGCCCCACTACACCCTTTTTGCCTAATGCGGTTTTGTATAATTTTTTAAGATAATCTACAGGTGCATATGTATTTGAAAACGCTTGAAAATAGATTATAAATTTTGATACCGGATTACGTTTCTCGATAATTCTCGTGCTTTGTTCAAACTGTTCTTCCCAGGAGAGCTGTTTCTTGATATACGGCGCTCCAGACCCTCTGTCATTACAATAAATACATCCACCATAACCTTTTGTACCATCCCGGTTAGGACATGTGAAACCGGCGTCAACGCAAATTTTTGCTACCGGCTCACCAAATACTTCATGAAGATGCCGCCTGAGTGAATAATAACGCAGCATGTATTTAAGACCCCTTTAAGATATTCCAGGAGACTATCTCCCATTTGCCCCATCTTTTACGTAATGTGTCTATTTCCGCCCAACTGTCTTCTGCCTGGTCCGTTCGGACATGAACTTTTAACTTCACGATTGCTTTTGATTTATTTACTTCGATGTTTATACCTCTAAAATCGACCGAAACATTACTATTTTTTCGTATAAATAGACTGCGATATTCTTGTACCTCATCATAATTTTTCTGATTATCAACTGAAGAATGAAAATCTCTGGATATGTTTTTCATAACACCGTGCAAATCTTCACGGGCATATGCCCGCATTGATTGGGCATACATTTCCAGGATTTTTTCCTCTTCACTGACATTATTCACAGCACAAGCAGCTATCAGGAAAACAAGGCATAGTAATGCAGTAAGTAATAATAGTGTATTTTTTCCGTACTTTTCTATTACTCTCATAATAATATTCATTTTTATTTAACAGCAATGCATGAGATTTCTATCAGCGCTTCACGTACAATACCTGCCACAGCTACTGTTTCACGTGCGGGCGGATTTTCTGGAAAATAAGTCCGGTATACGTCGTTCATTGCAGTAAAATCGTCCAGGTGTTTAAGAAAAACGGTGGACTTCACAACATCATCCATTCCAAATTCGGCATTTTGCACTATATCCTTTATCATTTCCAATGCTAATCTGGTCTGTTCTTCGATACCGGCGCCCAAATTACCTGTTTCCGGATCAACCCCGATACATCCGGAGCAATATAACGTATTACCCACAACGATTCCCGGGCTGTATGGCGCATCTGCAACCGGTTCGCCTATTGATATGACTTTTCGAGGAGTTTCCTGCTGTTCCGGAATGCTCTGGCAAGTAAAAAAACATACTAAAGATAATAACACGATAAAAATACAGGCTAAATTCACTTTCTTCCACATAAGACCCTCCATGAGTTTATGGTATAATATAATTTTTTTAAGGTAAAAGTTACAATAAATGTCATTCCTGCGAAAGCAGGAATCCATGTTTCAACACAGTAAGGCATATTCCTGAAGCAGAAATGTATATGTAATAACTCATTTTTAAATTATACTTGTATTTATTGTATGGAATAGCATACTGATAACTGGATTCCTGCTTTCGCAGGAATGACAAAAAAATTAGGTAATAATAAAAAAATTAGGTAATAACAAATACATTAACTGATAAAAATTTTATCACCATTTATTGGTAATGTACGGTTAAAAGTCGAAAATTCAGGTAAATGACGCATCATTATTATCCATAAATCAAATACATCGCAATATTTAATTCTTAATACATTGTTTTATAATATAGTAACAGGCTATTTCAGAATTTTAACCGACAGTAAGTGTTTTTAATTCTTCAGCGATTTCAATTGTGCCGTGATAATATATTGAACAGGATGATAACAGTTTTTCAACGTCAGCAATCGGGTATATATGAGTAAGCAGAATACGTTTGCACTCTGCTAAATGCGCCGCTTTACCAACCTCGCTTGGAGTCATGTGCCCCGGAAATTTTTGATCATCCTGAAATGAACATTCTATGATTGCAATATCGCTTTTTCGGCACAGCGCAATCAGGTTATCACAATAATCCGTATCTCCGGAGTATGCAAGCGTTCGACCATTTGTATCTTCAATACGTATTCCGTAGCTGTCGTCCGTATGCATCACAGGCAAAAAAGCAATACTGAAATCTTTGAAATTAAAACCATTTTCAGTACATTCTTGAATTGTTAAAACATAATCTTCCGCCTGAATCGACTTATTGTAAATAGCGTTAAGTTGTGAGAAAAACTTTTGGAATCCCGGGGGACCAAATAGCGATAAATCTTTTTTATTACTTTTAATTATATGATGTTTTGCGAACAACAGTGGAGCGAGGTCGCCTGTGTGGTCGACATGAAGATGCGTAAAAACTATTATATCTATATCCTCAGCAGACACATTTATTTTAGATAACTGGCGCAGTATACCTGAACCGGCATCGAGGAGTATTTTCTTATCACCGATTTCTATCAGATAACCACTGCAGCCGCGTTCGGGGGTAGGCTGAAATGTTCCCGATCCTAACACAGTCAATCGCATATTGTGCTTATTAATGAGCTTTTTCAGCCATAGGCAGATCCGCCTCTGGCGGAATAGATTCGGTGATATACTCTTTTTTGCAAGCCGGCAGCAGTTCTGCCGGCGGTTTCATAATTTTCAAAGGTCTAAATGAGTTGAATGATCATATTAGTATTATTTAATAACCGGTCGAGTCCATGCATCAAAATTATAAGGGACGATGAGAGTAAAATCTCCAGTATTATGTAGGTCATAAAATTTGAATAAAATATTGTTCTTATAATATGCCCAGTACTGAATAGGATACGAAGTCCATAAATAATCAAAGCGGATAACTTCGTTCGGGGGTCCAAAGAGAATATAAATCAATCCTCTATCAGTTTTCCAACCGTCCTGAAATACGGTAAACATTAAGTTAGAATAGCGTACTCGCCTGAAATATTCCTCCTGCAATTCATTTCTTGCGGTTTCAGGGTATGGGTCTGTGTCTACCCATATGGAATTAAACAGGTTCAATTTCTCTTCATACGTCAATTTCTTAATATTTTTAAACAATACTTTATCGAAAGCATACTTCATTTGTTCCAGCGCTAAATCCAATTCTTCTTCAGTAGTAGGGACACCCATCCAGGATATATAAAACTCTTTCCGAATTTTTTTACTGTTTCGCCAACCGGCGGAGATACGGTAAATGATTTCGTATGCACCTATAATAAGGTTATGTTCGGTAATATTTGTGGCAATTTGAATATTATCCATTCCGGCAATTCTTTCAAATTTATCTTTGAAAATTGTCTTGTTTCTTTTCCTGTATGCTGTTTTAAGTTCGATTTCTATGGTAAATTTTTCGCCTGGTTTCGATGGGATTATTTCAAAATAATCAAAATATTCTTTCCCGGATTTTCCAATATGGTCGGTAATACTAGGAGTATAATACTTAATTTTATCGCCTTCTTTTTCTATATTTTCGACAAATATAACACTCGTAATACGAAAATTATTCTTCTTTTGTTTATCAATATTAATTTTCTGAGTTTTATTAATACGTGAGTTTGTTTCCATATCTTGGAGCATAATATTGAGCTTATATTCACCCGGGGCTATCAAAACCCGCGACCTCGCCATGTGAAAAATATCAGCTGTTTCGGTTTCTTGATAGTTATTAGTTTGAACAGTTTCCCGCCACGATTTTCCATGTATCAACTCATTATCTTTATCACGTAATTCTAAAGTTACTTCATATTCAGCCCGAAATAGCTTTTCAAACTTCACAAACTGAAGTCTATTATATGGAACTTTTGTAAACAGGTGAAATTCTGTATTTTCCCCTGTCTTTTTAGGCACAAGAAAATATGCATATTCATAGTCGAGTCCTTCGTAACTTTCCACTTTAAAAAATTCCGGGGATTGAGCTAAACTCAATCCAGGCAAAAGCAGCATGATAAATATTGGTATTGCTTCTATAATTTTTTTATTCATAATGTTTATCCTTTTATTTTCCATAGATTTCAAAAGCTGATATCTGCTCCACGTTAATTGTAGTAAATTCACCGACACGGGCAGAACGGTCTACCCTCACTATCTGGTCGATGGCAGGAGCATCACCATATGTCCTGCCAACGTAGGTACCTTTTTCTTCATCTTCCGAGTCAATCAAAACTTCAACAGATTTTCCAAGTAGTTGTTTATTCTTTCGCTCCGAAATTAAATCCTGGTTTAACCGTATCTCTTCGTATCGCTCCACTATTTCAGATTGCTCAACTTTTCCATCCAATTCCGAAGCTGGGGTTCCCTTTTCATCGGAATACATAAAAACGCCAAGCCGGTCAAATTCGACGTCCATAAGAAAATCTGACAGTTCGATGAACTGGTCTTTTGTCTCACCCGGAAATCCAACAATTACTGTGGTGCGTAAAATAATTCCCGGTATTTTTACACGAAGCTTTTCGATTAATTGTTCAACATATTTCCTTTTGTACGTACGGTTCATCTGTTTCAAGACTGCGCCGGAAATATGCTGCAGCGGCATATCAATGTAGTTGCAAATTTTTTCGGAATTTCCAATAATCTCAATCAACCGGTCCGATATAGATTTCGGAAATGCGTACAAAAGGCGAATCCATCTGAGACCATCTATTGCAGTAAGCTTCATTAATAATGTACACAAATCTGTATCGGATTGCAAATCTTTTCCGTATTGTGTTATATCCTCAGCAATAATAATAAGCTCACGTACTCCGTTATCAGCCAACTGGCGCGCTTCCTCAAGCAATGATGCTGAAGGTCTGCTGCGCATCAAACCTCGAATCGACGGTATAGTGCAAAAGGAACATTTATAGTCGCACCCTTCTGCAATCTTCAAATAAGAATAATGTGCCGGTGCAAGCCGGTAACGGGAAAATAAATTTGATTCCCAGCATGGAAGATTGAAATATTTTCTGATTGATGCAAAATCCGAAACAGAAAAGAAAGCATCTATATCATTAAACTCGTTTTCCAGCTCTTCCCGGCAGCGTTTTACCAAGCAGCCTGCAACAATTATCTTCTCTATTTCCCCCGCTCTCTTCTTCTTTACGGCATCTGCAATTTGCTCGATCGATTCTTTTTTTGCATCCTCAATAAATCCGCACGTATTGATAAATATCATTGAGGCATAATCCGGGTTTTTTTCTAAAGAATTTTCCGAATCGACCAGAATCCGGCTTATTACTTCAGAATCGACATCATTTTTGGGACAGCCCAATGTAATTAATTGTACCTTATCAGACATAGTTTTATCCTGAACCAAGCATCAGTCAAACAGAGCATCGGTAAACTCACTAATATTAAACAATCGAAGGTCCTCTTTTTGTTCCCCAATACCGACAAATTCTATAGGTATCTTTAAATTTTTCATAATCGGTATCACTGCTCCCCCTTTAGCAGTGCCATCCAGCTTTGACAAGAATATTCCGTTGATATTCAGGGCATCAGTAAACAACCGTGCCTGGGAAATGACATTTTGTCCCATATTGGCGTCTATAACAAGTAATATTTTGTGTGGTGCACCGGGGATAACTTTGCCGATAACCCTTTTAATTTTTTCCAATTCCTGCATTAAATTAACATTTGTGTGGATACGCCCTGCGGTATCGATAAGTAGCACGTTTACATTTCGCGCAAGCGCTGCCTGTGCAGAATCGTATGCGACTGCGGCAGGATCAGTCCCTTCTTTATTCTTAATGATATCAACACCAATGCGTTCTTTCCATATTTCGAGCTGGTCAACCGCCGCAGCACGGAACGTATCAGCCGCAGCCAATAAAACCCGTTTACCCTGGTTTTTATAGTAATACGCTAATTTCCCGATAGCGGTTGTCTTACCCGTACCATTAACCCCGACCATCAAAATGACCATCGGAGATTCATCCCGCTTAGCGGGATATTTGCTGTTATTTTCGGGTAATATAGCGCTCAGTTGATCCTTTATTTCATCCTTGATAACATTAATAAATTGTTCATAGCCGATATTTTTTTCTTTTTGAAAATGCTCCCGGATACTATCAACGATAGCAGTTGATATTTCAACGCCTATATCGCCGAGTATCAGCGTCTCCTCTATCTCTTCCAGCAATTCTTGAGAGATTCCTTTTGGGGATTGTATGAGTGCTCTTAATGGGCTTGTAAGATTACTCCGTGTGCGCTTAAGCCCACTTTTAAGATTGTGTAATATAGATGCCATTAGAATTTCCTCAATACTTTTATACAATCAATAATTAGATCAGGGCTGTTGCGCATGGCAAACAGAAATATTTTCAGGAAAGACCATTCACTTCGAGGAATCTTATGCATCAACCGCGCAAGTTCATTTAATTTATCGTCGTCTAATTTAATTACCGCATTTTTTAATCTCATATTACTTTTGTGGTGTCTCCCGCGGGCGCGATACCATCTCTTCGTATACATTTGTAATGAGGACTCTACTGGATCTGATAAATGCAATGCTTCGCCTGCGGTTTCTCCGGCTAACTTCCCTGCCTGCAGCGCATTAGCAATGCCTGAACCCGTTAAAGGATTTACCTGGTGTCCAGCATCACCAGCCAACATAACATTCCCATTAGTCAACCGCTTTAATGGTGGATTACAGGGAACACCCCCGGCTACTACTCTAGACCATTCAGCATGTGGAAAATGTTTACACATAAACTTTTCTAAATAATATTTAGCCGGTTTTTTACGGGAATAATTGCCGGATATGCCAATACCGATATTAGCATGATGTGCATCTTTGGGAAAGACCCAGAGATACCCTCCCGGAGCTACCTCCCGTCCAAAATAGAACCGGCAGGTTTTAGAGTCAATTTTTATATTGGCTGCATTAATCTGAAAGGCGGATTCCATATTGTTAAGCTTTGTCATCGTCTTCATTCCAGCCCACCTGCCGACCCGGGATTCTACACCGTCTGCGCCAATTATTATATCACCATAGACTTCATAATCGACGCCTTTATAATTTACCCGTACTCCCGTTACTCTCCCATTATTTTTTATTAAATTTGTAACATCTGCTTCAGTAGCGATGTGAGCTCCCGCTGCCTCTGCATAATCTCCAAGGACTTTATCAAATTTAGTACGATCTAAGATATAACCAATCAACGATGTCTCGAGCTTTATTGAATTACCGTCAGGGGCAATCAATTCTACTTGATTTAATCTATTTGCTATCCATGGTCCATTTAATGAAACATATCCCCTTATTCCTCGTTTACTCACACCTTCCCCGCATCGTACCGGAATACCGATTACCGGATCGCGTTCAAATAAAATAACCTTCGCCCCGCTCTTTGCTGCGAATTTTGCTGCGGTTGTCCCGGCAGGACCGCCACCAACAACAATAACATTGTACTTTTGATGAAAAAGTTTTTCATGTGAAGTATTCATATCTCATTCAGTAGGGATTTGCATAGATGTGTATTTTGACCTATAAGTCTCATTATAACGTCCTTCAATAGCCCGCACAGGGCAAATATCAATACAAAGCAAACAATATGTGCATCCCTCGAAGTCAATAAATAATTTATCGTGGATTATATTTATAACATTGGGAGGACATACGGCAATACAGGCGCCGCATAAATCGCATGTATCAGGTAAGATTTCGATATTAGAAGGTTTTACGTGTTTTGCCATAGCATTTACCAGGTTTACTTGTCAGGTTCATATTGATCTTTGGAAAAATCCTCCTTCAAAGGAATCGGGTATTTACCACTAAAGCAAGCGGTACAAAAATGTGTTTCCCCATTTTCAACTGAATCCAGCAGCCCTTCCAACGAAAAATAACCAAGCGAATCGACATTAAGAAATTGCCTGATTTCCTCTACAGATTTATTATTAGCAATTAATTCTTCCTTTGTAGGAAAATCCATACCATAATAGCACGGTGAAACAATGGGAGGAGAACTCACACGGACATGTACTTCTTTTGCACCGGCATCCCGAACCATTTTCACAAGCTTCTTGATTGTTGTGCCGCGCACGATAGAATCCTCGACGATTATTACACGCCGGTCTTTTAATACTCCGCCTACCGGATTAAACTTTATCAGAACATTAAAATCCCGCTGTGATTGAATCGGGTGGATAAACGTGCGTCCGATATAATGGTTGCGGATCAGACCGATCTCGAATTTAATATTCGATTTCTGCGAATATCCCAGAGCCGCCGTATTACTCGAGTCCGGTACAGAAATAACAATATCACCATCTGCAGGTTTTTCTTCTGCAAGCCGTTTGCCAAATTTACGGCGTGTTTTATCGACATACTCTCCAAAAACTCTGCTGTCAGGCCGGGAAAAGTAAATATCTTCAAATATGCAATATGCCGTTTTTTCGGGTGGAAAAATCATTTCCGAATGCAGACCCTTCTCATCAACGGTGATCAATTCCCCCGGCTGTACATCCCGCATATATTTTGCCTCAATTAAGTCAAGCGCACACGATTCGGACGTAATGATATAAGCTCCGTCTTTTTCGCCAATACACAAGGGTCTGAATCCCTTTGGATCACGCACTGCTGCTAAAGTATTTCTGGTCATTAACACCAGTGAATATGCCCCGCGTACTTGAAGAATCGCTTCTTTTATTTGATCTTTCAGATTGTTTTCCTGTGATTTTGCAATTAAATGGACGATAACTTCGCTGTCCGACGAAGTTTGAAATATGGAGCCTTGTCTCATCAATTTAGTACGCATGCTCTTTGAATTGACCAGATTCCCGTTATGTGATATCGCAATTGGACCATCGTGTAAACTCATCACAAGAGGCTGAATATTTACGATTATATTTTCACCAGTAGTTGAATACCGGTTGTGACCTATAGCGATAACACCTTCGAGTTTGCGTAATGTATTAACATCCGAAAATATATCGGACACTAATCCCTGGGCACGGTGGGACCTAAATTCCTTTCCCGTTGACGAGACGATCCCGGAACCTTCCTGACCCCGATGCTGAAGTGCATATAAACATAAATATGTCAGTCGAGCAGCGTCCGGATGACCGTATACTCCAACCACACCGCAGTTCGCGTGTACCGAAGACGAGATGTGCATATATTACCTAAATTTTATAATATTAACAAATAATTAAAAGAGACTTTACCCCGTTCAATAATAGCAATTTATTAATTCGGGCTCCTGGTTTTTTATCTCTGTGCTCTCTGTGGTTTATTGACATAATAAGAATTTGGCAAATTTTATAAGTTATTAGTTTTTAACTCTCCTTATTCACTAAAAGAGGTTAAATTTAGAGGTTAATATTTTTACATAAGTTCCGGGTGGCACCTCCAAACTTGTTTGGGGGTGATTTTTATATTGATATTAAAGCGCTTGGTATAGCCATTACTTTGTGACTTTTAGCTAATACTCCAAGAGAGATCGATAATATGAATACTATGTATAAATTTTGTCACTGTTATGGGTAAATGCTATATAACACCCCCAAACAAGTTTGGAGGTGCCACCCTGTCCGGTTCGGCAATTTATGACAAATTGTGTTATTTAAAATTTTTGCCAAAGTTCTAAATTTATAAATAAAGTTTCCCGGTTTTTTATCTCTGTGCTCTCTGTGGTTTGTATAAGTAATATAGTAAATTTTAACCAAAATAAGTATTCCAGAGTGTATATAAAAATACAGTGGTAATGGTGACCGGGGCAATAAATTTAATCATAACATTTCATAAATTACCGATGGTAAACTGCACATTTTCAGATTCGATCTATGATAGAACAGGTTTGTCACACAGTGATCCCTCCGGGTTAACATGCTCAAACCTTTCGGTTCAAGTTACCAGTGATCGCTATGCGACAAACTTGAACCATCTCACAAAGCGGGATTCGGACAATATCATAAAAAAATACAAAGTATTGACAGTACAATACAACTTTATTAGGTTCTAATTCAAGAAGCTTGCCTGTTCACATATTCATCTAACAAGCGGCGGATCAATTTCTGGTACTGCGTTCCATACGTTCCTGCCAGTTCTTTGAAAAAATCCACACTTCGCTTGCTGAGTGAGATAGTTACCTTCAGGGTTTCTTCCTTAAAAGCGAGTTCTTTCGGATAAGGAAGAAAGTCCCGGATGATCTTGACATCATCCATCGGCTCGTCCGTGTATTTTATTTTGTTGTTCATAAATCTTCTTCCCTTTACGCCAATAGCCTGCCCCAAAAATTCTGATAATCTTCTTTCTGTAGGTAAAACGAACAGTTAAAATACCTTCTTAAACTGTATTGTGTATCTGAAAAATATCTCATAACATATCCACGGGAGTCAGACTATAAACTTGAGCGAGTCTTGAGGCAGTCTTGAGATCTTCTTCCCGCAGCGCCAGTCTTACATCATCTAATTTTTGAGCATCCTCAAGGGACAAATACGGCGCCCATCCTTCTTCCGCATCAAACAATTCAATATCAACTTCTGCAACGTATTTTCCCTCATGAACGAGCTTCGTATGATTTCTTTTTGTCATTATTTCCTCCTCAAAAAATCTTGTGACCAATAATCCGGACTGGGTCTATAAGCTGTGATTAAAACAGCGGTAAAGGCAGCGTGCTTCGGGATTCCCCATAATACATGAACCGGTTCACCTTGAAGGTCTTTTTGCAATACAAGAACACAAGGACCCTTTGGATAATTCTGATATAAAGCGCATCGACCTTAGAATCATACGTTATTCTCATTATGATATCTCTTTTATTCTATTGAGGCAAATGGATACATTATAGTTTAAGTGTTAGGAGATATTTTGTTTTTGAATGTTTGTATTTACTTCAAGTGTATAGGACAATAATGTGCTGATATCAATCATCTTCGAAGCATTAAGAATTTCAATGCCGGCTAATTTGCCGTCTGATGTTGTATCTAAGTTTACTCCTTCTGAGATTTCAACGACACCATCCGGTTTTTCATCGCTTAACTTTAAATACACGGCGTCCACTTCATCATCATAATATACTTTCATGTTCTTCTTCCTTTCTTCAAAGGATAATTTGTGATTATTGTTGCTGCATCTTCTACGACAACGACTTTTAATTTAATCGGAAATTTAAAACCTGAAATATTTTTAATAAATTCATGCTCTCCATTATCCAAATCCTCAGCTTCCAACAACTTCCTTATAGCCTCCTCTGGAATGGTATTACGGAGAGCATTAAATAGTTTACATTTTATTATATAATCGTGTACATTTGCTCGGCGAG
>Ga0114930_10002411_pt1 | contig 16877 bp, 14 predicted proteins | sample AnhtaG_FD_87300 | JGI IMG/M metagenome (GOLD analysis project Ga0114930, IMG submission 87300) | Deep subsurface microbial communities from Anholt, Denmark to uncover new lineages of life (NeLLi) - Anholt_01485 metaG | ecosystem: Environmental > Aquatic > Marine > Oceanic > Sediment | place... | reverse complement strand
TAATAAGGATCTACCAACAGCGCTGCGTCGGCTCCCACATGGACTGCATGCTCTGTGCTTTCTATAGTCTCCCGGGTATTGTTACTCCCGGTCCCTGCAATGGACTGACATCTTCCCTTGCACTTTTCCGCCACTACCCGAATTACTTCGTTGTGTTCTTCCCAGGTCACAGTTGGGCTCTCACCTGTCGTACCCACGGCGAGTATCCCACTCACACCACCTGCGATCTGAAACTCTACCAACTTTTCCAGGCCCCCGAAATCTACATCATTGTCCTTCAACGGTGTGACCAGGGCCGTGTAACACCTGCTAAACATTGTAGCACCTCCTTGTTTTAGGTTAATCCTTATCCCGAAAAAAAAAGCAGCTGGAGCACGCTCCAACTGCAACCCAACCGAGAGAGCGCTCCACGAAAAACCGTGACAGTCCTGGGGATCTTCTCCGCAGGCCCAGCCCGCTCTCGTAGCAGTCCAAAAGCGGACTTCGGCGGTGCACCCTTTCACCGCAAGATCCAGATACGGGGCCTGCTCCCCTTTCTTGCGGCTACTTATGAGCACCGCGCCTCAACTCTGGCTTGGGATAACCTTAAAAGATGAAATGGCATCTGTCAAGAAAAAAATTGGTAAAAGTTGGTTATTCTCAGGCCCTAAGTGTGACGATCAAGCTCTCAGGCTGCACCCGGATTTCGAAGGCATGTTTGATTTGGGTGACAGCTTTTTCTACAAATCAGACGGAATTCGTTATCAAGATTGTAAACCTGACTTCCTAAAAACTCCGGAGCAAATTTTTTTGTTGACAGTGGACAGGTATGGTGGCATACAGGTATACGGCCCATCAATCCATTGAGAACGTAAAAAAACTATCTGAAGGTAGACGATGAAAACAAAGAACGTCAAATTAAACCTAAAGCGAGAGACTTTCGTTGATAGGATTGTTGAGATCTTAGAAAACCGGATACTGACTGGGGAACTAGAGCCAAAGACTAAATTGAGTGAGACATGGGTAGGAAATGAGTTTGAGGTTAGCCGGTCTCCAGCGCGCGAGGCATTGCAACGCCTTGAAGACATGAATTTGGTACGGAAGACCCATATGGGTAGGGAAGTTGCGAATTTCACTCTTGAGGAGTTTCGTGAGGTTTATGAGTTGAAGAATGTCGTGGAGGCGTTCGGTGCTATGAAAGGAGCGCTAAAAGCGACAAATGGGGATCTAAAAAAGACTCAATCGGTTATGAAAGCTATGAGTAAGTATCTGAATTCTAGGGGATTCGAAAAGCTAAAGCATTTGAACTATCAATTTCATGACCTTCTCGTCAAGTGTTCCGGAAACGAGAAACTAATTGAGACCTATGTCTCATTAGTAAAACAGGTCCGGTGGGCGACCTCCTTCTCCCTCGGATTGCCGGGCCGACCCCAACAGTCATTCAATGAACATCAGGCCATTTTTGAGGCATTTAAGCAGAGAAGAGCACAGAAACTCCGAGATCTATTAGAGATCCATTCCAACAACAATATGGAACGAGTTCTCTCAGAACTTGAGGATAAAGACAAGCACAAGAAAGCCCTTCAGCAGGATGAGATCTTAGAGAGGTAATCATAATGGGCGCTGAAATAAGGCTTCAATATCTATCAAATTCCGGTTTCTTACTCACGACAGAGGAAGGTAAACGTGTTGTTATTGATCCCTACCTGACGGATAACCCGGCCGCTCCCTTTGGTCCGGAGAGAATCTCACCCATTGACTTGGTTATCGTAACCCATGCGGCCTTTGATCATTTAGGCGATTCCTTGTACTTGGCAAAACGAGACAGTGCATCTCTGGTTTGTGATTATCTTGTTCGTCAGTTGGCTTATGCGGAAGGTCTTTCAAAAGAACAGATCAAAAGTTGTAGTTATGGAGGCACGGTAGATCGAGAAGGAGTTAGCCTCCGTGTATTACAGGCAATACACACAAGCTCTGTCGTGGATGATGCCGGACGTCCTAGCACGGGTATACCCCTTGCTTTTCTGATTACCACACCCAAGGGTCTTAGAATCCATCATGCAGGAGATACGTCCCTCTTTAGCGATATGAAATTGATCGGTCAGCTCTATCGGCCACACATCGGTCTGATTCCGGTGGGAGCAGCAGCGCCGCAGTATGGGAAAGATCTGCCGCCCGCAGAAGCAGCACAAGCCGCTCAATGGATAGGTTGTGAACTGGCTGTGCCTATACACTATTGCGACCCACGCGATCCGACCGAATTTACCGCTGCCATAAAGATCCTTACCCCTTGGATGGAAGTTAAATGCATGAAACCAGGAGAGGAACTGATTCTATCCGTCATCAATCAGGGGGCTCGCACTACCTTTGTCCTAAAAGATTCATAGGCCACGACGATGTTCGTCGCTAAGTGCTTGGATTCGCAGCTTGTTTCAGAAATGTTGCTCACTCATCATTTAGTCCTGAGGACTTCGACTGAGTTCAGCCAAAGTCCAAATAAGTTCGTCATCGGACTTTTGAATCGAAGGACTGGACTAAGGAATGAGACTCCAAGTGAAAGGAGGTGAGGCAGACAGATTATTTATTGAGGGTCAATTAACAATTAATTTAAATCAAGAAGGAGGGAAGGATTATGAAAAGAATTATAGTTTTATCATTAATCTTGGGCCTGGGTTTTTCCTTTGGATCTTTAACAGAAGCTAAGGAGGTTGAGGTTCGTTTTACAGGTATTACAATGACTTCGGATACATATATGCTAGGTGTGGGCTGGTCCAATGTAATTAGAAAGTATTTGCCGGGTGTTAAAATGACCGTCCTGGCAAAGGGGGGAACGACAAAATTATTAAGGGGGATGGTGAACAAGAAGTGGGAAACGGCCTATATCGGCTCACCTCATCTTGAGTGCGCCAGAAAGGGGATACTGCTTTTTGAGAAAGAGAAGGCCTATTCGAAAGAAAGGTATTACGACCCGACCCGAGCCCTTTTTGCTGTTGTTACTGGGTGGTGCAATTACCCTGTTCGAGCTGATTCTGACATTAGATTTATTGGTGATCTCAAAGGAAAACGAGTCCATTTTGGGAACCCCGGTGGATTTGGTGGGATCATGACTCAAGGTGTTTTAAAGGCCCATGGCTTGGATCTCGACAAAGGGGATTATAAGGCGATGTATCTCAAGACGAGTCAAGCCATAGACCAGCTTCGTGACAAGGCGGGCTTAGATGATGCCTTGGTATGGGGCGGCATTCCACAACCGCTCATCGTTGATCTCTCCTTAAAAACTCCGGTGCGTCTGATAAGCATGACAAAAGAGGGATGGAATAGGTTTCAAAAAGAGTTTGTTGTGGGACCTTACACGCTTTTGAAGACCCTTACGCCTCAACAACTAAACGAGGCGTATAAGGGGGGAGTCGTCAATACCGAACCTGTTTACACCTGGTCAGTTCCGTTGATGGTCGTAGTACGAAAGGAAATGGATCAGAAGCTCATATATGATATGGTGAAGGTATTCTGGGAACATCTTGATGAGGTGAAAACGGTTTCAAAGCAACTCGAGACTCTTACGCTGGAAGGTGCTCTGCAAAATCTATCCGCCCCCTTTCATCCGGGCGCTCTGAAATACTACAAAGAGATTGGCGCAGTAAAGTAAACACGAGAAGAGGGCAGCCCCCAAGGGCTGCCCTCTTTCCGCTTACTTCCAGGCAATCCGAGAACGCCCTAGCATTATTATTGGGTTTGGATCGATTAGCTTCAAATCGATGCTGTAATTGTAGAGTTCTGATTTAGATCTAGAATCCATCAATCCTAAAAGCGAAATTCTTGTCTTCTGTCTCGCAACTTGCCCTCACTATTGCAAGATTGCAAAGTCACATTTCGGAGGAAAGGAATGGAACTGCCGCAGAAATATGAGAAATACGTTGCAGTGAAACGGCATGTCGTCAAAGTACTGGGAATATGTTTAAGCTTATTCGTTATTTTTACCATAATAAGGGGGCAATATTCCGTACCTGTTCAGAGAGGTACAATACTTATGCTCGGCGCTGTTATGATATTCCTTTCACGGCAGACTTTACGGAAATCAAGGATTGTTTGGTTGGATGAGCTTATTAGCTGGTTAGGTATTGTTGCCATTGTCGGCTGCGTCTTATATATCTATGAGGAGTGGTTTGAAATTGCACAATATAGACAGGGGGTCCCTAATCGCGCTGATCTGCTTGTTTATATTGTTACCATTTTAATTGTATTTGAGATCACACGACGTGCATCAGATCTTTCCATCCCAGGGGTTGCGCTATTTTGTATCATATATCTGCTGCTTGGCCCATACCTGCCGGGGATTTTTCATCATTCGTCAATTGACATTGTGGAGATAGTAGAAGGCTCTTTTGGGATGACAGGCATTTATGGGTTGGTCCTTTCAGTTATGGTAGGGCTTATTTATATCTTTCTTATCTATGGAGCTTTTCTTAGGGTTTCCGGTGCCGGAGATGTGTTTGTAAAAATAGCTTATATGACGGCCGGGCGATTGCGTGGAGGTGCAGCACAAACGGCTGTCTTATCGTCGGCTCTGTTTGGATCAATTTCTGGCTCTGCGCCAGCCAATGTCGTGGCAACAGGGAATTTCACCATTCCAATGATGATTAAGGTGGGATACAGGCCTGTATATGCCGGAGCGGTGGAAGCATGTTCCTCGACAGTAGGGCAAATTATGCCTCCCGTAATGGGAGTAACTGCTTTTATTATGTCTGAAATAACCGGTATCCCCTATTTGCGCATCTGCTTAGCTTCTGTGTTGCCGGCAATGCTATTTTCACTTTCACTTCTGATCTTAGTTTATCTGGAGGCTAAAAAAAGTCAGATCGCTTTCATTGCGCGCGAAGAGATTCCAGTTATCGATATGAACTTTATTCGTCAGACCGCCATCTTGGTCTTTTCCCTGGGCACGCTTATTTTTATGCTTGTCAAGGGACATTCTCCTGCCTTCTCCTGTCTTTCGGGAATCATCGCTTTAATAGCTGGGAGTTTTTTTGACAGGAAAATGCGGATGACGCCGAAAAAAATTCTTGAAGCACTTAGCCAGGGCGCCCAAGACGGGCTTGCACTCTTGGCCATCTGTGCCATACTCGGGATCGTTGTCAATGCAATCGCCTCGACAGGCATAGGTTTGGAATTCTCGCAGATAATAACATCAGTGGCACAAGACAATTTACTTGTGGCCTTATTCATAACCATGTTTTCAGCAATTGTTCTTGGACTAGGTCTTCCTACGGTACCAACATATTTACTGGCTGTCTTGGTGGTAGGGCCAGCTCTAAACAAATTAGGAATACCTCTATTACTAGCACACCTTTTTGTTTTTTACTATGGTGTTCTGGAAACACTCACCCCACCAGTCTGCATGAGCGCTTATACAGCTGCCAGTATATCAAAAGCAAACCCTATGCAAACCGGCTTTGTTGCATGGCGATTTGGCCTAGTCGGCTTTATGATTCCCTTTATCATGGTTTACAACCCTGAAATCAGTTTTTTCACTGAATCTTTTTTTATAGTAATACCCATATTTTTCCTATCAGCAGCCGGAGTTTTAGCTTGGGTGGCATTCGAACGGGGTTTTTTACTTCATCGGTTAACTGTCCCCTCCCGAATATTGTTATTGTTAATCGCTTTAGCCCTCTTCTATCCCCTGTACTGGGTGAAGATCATTGGCTTAGGGGGGTTGATCGCTATGATTTATCTACCATTTATAGCCATGCGGAAGAAGGCATTGAAGCATGAACCGATAAATCCGGAATAATCAATGAGACAGGGGCTCTGAGAACTCAAGGATAAAAGGATATGGATAAGAAGAAAGGTTCTGACGAAACACTGGTTCCTCATGGGGAACTTTTCGAAATCGGCATGAAGGCTTTAGAGATCGTAGGTGTGCCGGTAGAGGATGCTAAGATTACTGTTGATGTCTTACTATGCGCAGATCTGAGAGGGGTAGGCACACATGGTATCCAAAGATTACTTATGTATATACCCCGTTTAAGAAAGGGGTTGATCAATCCTGATCCAAAAATTGTGGTTAAATCCCTGGCCCCTGCCATGAAAATCGTTCATGGAGATAATGGCCTAGGACCTGTTGTTGCGACAAGAGGAATGAGGGAGGCCGTCAATCTGGCCAAAGAATCAGGTATAGCCTTTGTGGGTTGTAAGGATAGCAACCATTTTGGAGCCGCAGCCCCTTACGTTTTGATGGCATGTCACGAAAAAATGATCGGGATAACAGGTACAAATGCTTTTCCAACCATGGCACCTTGGGGCGGTTTGGAAAAACTTGTAGGCAATAATCCACTGGCTATTGGAGTCCCTCATGAAGGGGATACACCATTCGTACTGGATATGGCAATGTCCGTTTCCTCAAGGGGCAGAATGCGGCAAATGGCTGAAAAAAAGGATAAGATGCCCGAAGGCTGGGCAGTAGACTCGGAAGGAAAACCGACCACAGATCCCTTGGACGGACTCAAGGGTTTTGTTCTTCCAGTCGGCGGGTATAAAGGGTATGGCCTTGCAGTGGCAATGGACATACTGAGCGGGGTAATGACAGGTGCTGGATTTTCCAACGGTATCAAATCATTGATTCAGCAATCTGAGGAATCTCAGCACATAGGGCACTTCTTTATCGCCATTGATCCTGCTCGATTTATGCCTTGGAAAACTTTCTCCAATCGAATGAAACAACTCTGTGAATTGCTTAGAAATTGCCAGCTAATAGACGCAGAAAACCCGGTCCTCATCCCTGGGGAGCCCGAGGCACGCATAGAAGAGGAAAGGAGGGTGAATGGTATTCCCTTTGAGCAAAAGATATTTGAGACATTGAAGGGCCTCACTCAGGGAAGGTATGATTATGAAATGCCTCGATTTTAAAGAATTCACTTTTCTATGATATCTCTTCTATTAACCTAGCAAAGGAGAAAAAATGGAACCACTGTCAGAAGCAGAACTCAATTCTCTAAGAGCTTGGTCGACACCGACAATCTCCAACGCCATCGAAACCTTTAATGTACGCCCCAGAAATCAGGGCTTTATGTCGGGAATAAAATGCATTTTTCCTGATCTGGCTCCAATGGTAGGCTACGCCTGCACTGCCACTATGATCGCTGACCTGCCACCAACAGAGGAAGCTCGCAACGTCAGACACGCTCACTGGAATAATATACTGAGCACACCAGGACCGAGGGTAGCTGTTATCCACGACCTTGACCAGCCTCAATGTATCGGTTCCATGTGGGGCGAGATTAATGCCAACAGGCACAAAGCTTTGGGGTGCATCGGGGTGGTTACCGATGGTGGTGTTCGGGATCTGGATGAAGTTCATGCATTGGGCTTCCATTTCTTTGCTGCGGACGTGATTCCATCACACGCCTATTCCCATATGGTGGATGTAGGTAAACCGGTAAAGGTGTGTGGCTTGGTAGTAAATAATGGCGACCTCATCCATGCCGATAAGCACGGCGTTGTTATCATACCTCATGAGATTGCCCGAGAGTTGCCGGAGGCCTGTAAGAAATTTGAAGATCGAGAGCGAAGGATTATCGATTTCTGCAAGTCACCTAATTTTGATGTCGAAACAATGAAAGCCAAATTCTAGAAAAAAAGAGATAAAGATGCCAAAACCAAGAGTCCTTATTACCCGCAAAATTACCCTCATAAGTGATATAGAGAATTTTAAAAATATGATTCTCAGACAGTCAGCTTCACATGGGTAGAATTTGAAGTGAGTTGAAGCCAAGAAACTTTGGCTGGTAGGCGCTATGCAAGGAGCGCTTAATGCATAAAAGCAAACGAGATTAAGATAATGACGAAAAGAATAAAAAATTCCCTATTCAATGTTGTTATTACGGGTCCCCTAATTGCCAAGGAGGCAATGGAGCTTCTGGGGCAGACATGCAGAGTCGAGAATACCGAGGCATACCTACAACCTTCCCAACTCGCACAAAAGCTTCGGGACGAAAAAATAGATGGTCTTCTTGTCCGAATGGGCAAAATTACCGAAGAAGTGATCAAAGCCTCATCAAATCTGAAAGTTATCGCGAAACATGGTACAGGTGTTGATAACATAGATGTCGACGCCGCGACCAAATTAAAGATTCCCGTTTTGATCACACCCTTTGCAAATTACGAATCAGTTGCTGAACACGTCTTAGGCTTAGCGCTTGCTCTCGCAAAGGATATTCCCAGGTTGGATGCCAGGACCCGTGAAGGTTATTGGGATAAGCCTAACTATAGAGGGGTGGAACTCTACAATAAGACTTTGGGGTTAATCGGATTCGGTCGAATCGGTCGTCGTGTGAGAGAATTGGTGGCCCCTTTGCAAATGAAGATTCTGGTATACGATCCTATTTTGAAATCCAATGAAATCCCCCCTGACGTTATACGAGTTGAAAAGCTGGAAAAATTGCTTAAATCCGCAGATATCGTAAGCCTTCATTGCCCCTTGACTGATCAAACCAGACATCTTATAGGCAAGAATGAATTGAAGACGATGCAAAAGACAGCCTGGCTGATTAACACCGCGAGAGGTGAAGTTGTAGACGAGGAAGCCCTCATTGCTGCGCTCAAAGAGGGAGAAATAGCTGCTGCGGGTAGCGATACATTCAGCAAGGAGCCTCCAGAAGATATTAATCTTCTCTGCAATTCGGGTAAAACCGTAGTGAGCCCTCACATAGCTGGAATCACCCAAGAATCATTTGAAAGACTGGGTATTGAAGCGGCCAAAAACATCTTGACCATTCTCCAAGGGAAAAAACCAGATAGGGAATGTGTGGTTAACTCAGAGGTTTTTGAACATTATTAGCCAAGAATTTAGCGAAGCAATAAGATCTTTTCTCACAGACTAGGTTATCAGCATTAAGGTATTGATTAACCCCGGGAGTAGGGGAAATTGATTATTATGAGGGCAGTATTTATCGAATTCTGGGCGACCAAAATGTGGTAGAAAACGAGAGATAATTGCGCAGGAGACGAGCTTCGAGCTCGAGATAGTGAGAAGCGGCTATCGATGAAAGGGGGTGGTATATATGGGCTAATTGCAGAGATGTCAATGAGTGTTAAATGAGTGTTAAATGCTAACCTGGTATATCTTTGTGAAAGGAGGAGAAGTCATGTATCATAAGATTTTTAAACGAAGGCTGTTTATATGGGGTTTTGTCCTGCTTGCGGTTATGCTCACTGTCTCCATCCTAATGGCATCTCAGGCAGTAGCAATCAAGCCGGAGGGCGAGCTGAGGATAGCGGTATCGGCGATGGAAAACGAATCCCTCGATCCCGCCAATGGTTCGGGCGCCAATAATCTCTGGAACCAGTTGATCTACGATCAATTCATTGGCATGGATGCAAATGCACGGATCGATCTTAATAGGGGTTTATGCCGAGATTACAAGCAGAGTGAGGATGGTTTAACCTGGACGTTCCATCTGCGCAAGGGGATCAAGTTCCATACAGGAGATGAGCTTACCGCCGAGGACGTAAAGTTTTGCTGGGAGCGGGCTCAAGAGCCTTGGGTTGTAGGTCTGGCCGGCGCCACTCTGCGGAAGGTGGCCGATCACATTGATATTGCTGATCGTTACACAGTGGTGGTTCATCTGAAAAAACCCTATCTGTTCCTTTGGGCGATCCTCTCCGGAAACTATCCGATCGGATATATTTATCCGAAGAAATATGTCCAGGAGAGAGGTGACGAGTATTTTCGTCGGAATCCCATTGGTACCGGGCCTTACAGGCTGCTGCGTCATGAAGTGGGCGTGGGCATGGAATTCGAGGCCGTGGAAGGGGAACATTGGCGATGGGGAGTACCCAAATACAAGAAAATCGTGTTTAAAATTGTTCCTGAGGCGAAGACCCGCATGGCTCTGCTGAAAACCGGAGAGGTGGACATCGCCCCACTGCCCCGGGACTGGGCCGTGCAGTTTAAAAAGGAGGGCCGCGAGGTAGTAATGTTACCCTCACAGGCACCTGTATTTGTTGGTTACCATAGCCAATGGCGTCCTGATAACCCGCTTTCCAAAAAGAAGGTGCGCGAGGCTTTGGATTTGGCCATCAACCGGCAGGAGATTATTGACTATGTTCTGGCCGGTTTTGCGCTGCAGACCGGAATCCCGGCGCCTTGGGCGGCCATAGCGGCGTACATGGAGCCTGGGATGACGAAGCCCTTTCCCTATGATCCAGCCAGAGCCAAGGCCCTGCTCAAAGAGGCCGGTTACCCCAACGGCTTTGACATAAAGTTGATGTCCTGGCCTAAGCAGGGTATGGCTGAAGGGCCCAAGATCATTGAGGTTATTGCTGGTTACTGGAGTGCAATAGGAGTTAGACCAAAGATCGTGCCCATCGACTATGGGACATGGCGCAAGCAATGGGTTGAGAACCCTGACCAGGGTTGTGTAGCCGGCTGGTACTGGGTGGGCTCCCGAGTCTGGCCCATGTCCGTTGTCCGTGCGCTGTGGGCATCGGATGGCAAGCTCACATATGCCAAGGATCCCGAGGTGGACCGGATGATAAAACAGGTGGCATCCGCTACGAACGAGAAGGCCTTGAAGAAATCTCTCTGGGAGTTAGCTATCTACATGCAAAATGAGCATATCAACGGTACGCTTTTCGAGTCGGCTGTACCTTACGGGGTTTCAAAAAAGGCGTCCGGCTGGTTCCCCGGGCTGCTGCCTTATGCCTGGAACTTCCAGGAGCTCTTCGGCAGTCGGTAAATGATTGCTAAAGGCCCTGCAAGGAATGTTCATTTAAACCTGGATATGCAGCGATCATCGCGGAAAATCTTTGGATATTCGGAACGATGGTCGCTGCATTGGTTTCATGTTCGGATCAGTAAAAATTGATAAGGTAATTCTTACAAGTGCAGCGCTATATACTCTTCAGAATTCTCCAAGGGGTCCTCACCATCTGGGTGGTGGTTTCGGTGGTATTTGTCTTGGGGCGCACCACCGGAGATCCCGTGGAGCTGATGCTGGCCTTAGAAGCGACCGAGGAACAACGAATCCAGGTCCGCGAAAGCTTGGGGCTGGATAGGCCGCTTATTGTGCAGTATGGCATCTATATGGCACGCCTGGCACGCTTTGATTTTGGAAAATCCCTAATCTCTAAAGTACCAGTCGGGACCTTACTTTCCAAACGCCTCACAAAATCGCTCGAGCTTGCTGGGTTTTCAATGCTTGTTGCCTTGACCTTCGCCTTTCCCCTTGGTGTCATGGCTGCTGTTAGGAAAGGGTCTGGAGTAGATATGCTTGCACGACTTGTCGCGGTCCTGGGGCAGAGTCTCCCCCATTTCTGGGTCGGGCTTATGCTGATGGAGATTTTCGCGGTCAGGTTGAGATGGCTTCCTGTGGGGGGGGCTGAAGGCCTTAGGGCTTATGTACTACCCGGATTCACGATGGGGTGGTTCATAACTGCTGGAATCATGCGGCTTGTGCGCTCCAGCATGCTAGAGGTTCTTGGCAGCGACTATGTGCTGTTCGCCAGGGTAAAGGGGGTTTCGCCGTCGGGTGTAATCTGGAAGCACGCACTGCGAAACGCCCTTCTCCCTGTGGTTACTTTTGGTGGCATGTATTTCGCGCTTTTGATCGGTGGGGCGGTGGTGATCGAGACTGTCTTTGCCTGGCCAGGGATAGGTCGGCTGGCCTTCCTTGCGGTCGTGGACCGCGACTTCACGGTAATCCAGGGGGTGGTCATAGTAATAGCTGCCATCGTGGCAGCGGTCAACCTGATCGTTGATATCGTATACTACTGGATCGATCCACGCATCCGGTTGACAAAGACATAGCTGCGGGGCATTCGCTTCGTGGCGTTCATCGGCCATAGATGGTTGACCGACCGCGGGAGGCGGCTCGGCATTCAAATAGCTTAAGTTATCAAGAAGAAGGAGGCTCGACTAGTAGATGCATGTGCTTCGTGACCTCAGGTTCGTATTCCCGGCGACCATAGCCCTAATTGTCATCATTGTTGCGGTGACGGCTCCCTGGATTGCCCCACGTAGCTATTATGAGATGACGCTGCCCCACAAGTTGCGCCCGCCCTTTTGGCAGCAAGGGGGCAGTCTTAAATATCCTCTAGGGACCGATAGCTTGGGCAGAGACATTCTGAGTCGGATGATCGGGGGAGCCAGAATCTCTTTGGTCGCATCCATGCTTTCAGTCCTTATTGGCGCCGTGGTGGGCATATCAATAGGGGTCTTCTCAGCCTATCGGGGTGGCGTTGTGGATGCAGTGCTGATGAGGGTGTGCGATGGCTTCCTGTCGTTTCCGATGATCCTTCTGGCCTTGATTTTAGCAATAGCCACTGGGCCCAGTATGCGCACAGTGGTCTTAGCCATAGGGTTAGTGGTTTGGGCGCGCTACGCGCGCGTCATCCGTAGTGAGGCCCTGAGCCTCAAAGAGAGAGACTTTGTGGCCTACGCCCGCATGGTCAGGTGCTCAGAGCTTAGAGTTCTGATGCGTCACCTGCTACCGAATCTTATGGGCACCATCTTAGTATTGGCAACTCTTCAGATAGGCTGGGCCATAGTGGTTGAAGCCTCCCTGAGTTTCATAGGCGCTGGTATCCCCTCACCGCAACCCTCCTGGGGTGGGATGGTAGCCTCTGGCAGACAATACATTGGGATGGCTTGGTGGCTGACCTTCTTCCCTGGCATGGCAATTGCAATCACTGTGTTGGCTTTCAACTTCTTAGGAGATTGGCTAAGGGATCATCTGGACCCCAAACTGAGGGAGGTCTAGTTAGGTTGGCTTGGCCGGAGGCCATTTGGGATACCGAAGGAAGGTAACAAAAAGGTATATGGTGACAGAGAAGGAATCGCAAAGACTGGCGGCAATTGACCCAAGTCTTGGTAACAGCTCTACCGAACGCAAGGTGCTCGTTGTCAGCGATCTAAGGACTTATTTCTTCACTCGGGAAGGGGTGGTGAAGGCTGTTGATGGTGTTAGCTTCTTCCTGAGAGAAGATGAAACCATGGGGCTCGTTGGCGAATCGGGGTGTGGTAAGACCGTAACCTGCCTATCTATCCTGGGGCTGATCTCGCGGCCAGGCCGCATAGTCAGTGGGCATGTCTTCCTAAATGGAGAGGATCTTCTCAAGAAGAGCGAGAGGGGGATGGCAAAAATACGAGGGCGGAGGATTACTATGATTTTGCAGGATCCGATGACCTCATTGAACCCTGTTCTAACCATTGGCAACCAGGTGGCAGAGGCCATAGCGACCCACCAGAGAGTTAGAGGCCATCGATTATGGGAAAAAACTGTTGAAATCCTGCGGCTGGTCCGCATTCCCTCCCCCGAAATGCGCCTTGGTGATTATCCCCATCACATGAGCGGTGGGATGAGACAGAGGGTCGTGGGAGCGGCCGCTTTATCCTGCAGACCAGAGGTCCTCATTGCGGATGAATGCACTACCTCGCTGGATGTAACCATCCAGGCCCAGTATCTGAACCTTCTGAAAGAGGTACAGAATCAGCTCCATGTGGCGATGATATTCATTACCCATGATTTGGGCATTGTGGCTAAGATGTGTGATCGAGTTGCGGTCATGTATGCGGGCAAAATCGTGGAAAGCGCACAGATGAGAGAGCTATTCCACAATCCTTTACATCCTTACACAACGGCTTTGCTGAAATCGCTGCCTAAATTGGAAGGAAGGCAAAAATGGCTGACCACGATCGAGGGGCAGCCACCCTCTCTCCTGAACCTACCCCCTGGATGCAGCTTTGCTCCCCGGTGCAGCCAGGTGGACGACCACTGCCTTGAGGAGTATCCTCCCTCAGTGAGCGCTAACGAAAATCACACGGTGTCGTGCTGGAGAGCGGTCTGAGTAATGTTGTCTTCGTCAAATATTCTCCTCGAGGCAAGGAACTTAAGAAAGCATTTTCCCATCACTAAGGGCTTCATCAGGCGGCAAATAGCTGGATGGATAAGAGCTGTTGATGGGTTGAGCTTTTCCATCAACAAAGGAGAGACCTTTGGTCTGGTAGGAGAATCTGGATGTGGCAAGACGACTACTGCTAAGCTCATTCTGTTACTGGAGCACCCTACGAGTGGTTCTATCCTTTTTGGGGGAGAGCATATCTCGGCACTCACTGAGACGAGGCTTAAGGAATACAGCAGATCGGTTCAGGCCGTGTTCCAGGATCCGTATGGTTCACTCGATCCTAGAATGAAGGTGGGGGACATCGTCGGCGAACCGCTGGTGGTCACCCAGGCGCTACCCCGGAAGGTTCTGATTGAAAGAGTGAAGGAGGTCTTACTGGAGGTGGGCCTTGAGCCGGAAAGCATCAACCGCTTTCCTCACCAGTTCAGTGGAGGCCAACGGCAGCGGATTGCGGTAGCCCGGGCTCTTGCTTCCGAGCCTGAAGTAATCATACTAGACGAGCCCGTATCAGCACTGGATGTATCCATCCGGGCACAGTTAATGAATCTTCTCAAAGCGCTTCAGGAGCGACTCGGGTTAACCTATATGCTCATCGCTCACGATCTGGCGGTGGTTAAGCACATGAGCAATTGCATAGGCGTCATGTATGTTGGCAATTTGGTAGAATATGGAGGTGCTGATGAGATCTATCAACATCCCTGCCATCCTTATACCGTTGGCCTCTTCTCTGCAGCTTTACCCGCTGACCCTGATGCCCCAAATGCTGAAATAATTCTCGGTGGAGAAGTTCCGAGCCCGATCAATCCGCCACCTGGATGCCGCTTCCATCCGCGTTGTAGTCATGCCAAGGAGATATGCTCTGAGACGGAACCCGTGCTGAGGAAGGTGGCTGCCAATCATTTCGTGGCCTGCCACTTCGACTTGGGAGGCTAGGCCAATGAATACTGTAGCACAGAGCTTTTGGGCCGCTCTGGCAAGAGGCAAAAGATGAAGTAAATCAGAAGAAAGGATTGTCTGATGGAGAATGATATTCACAGGAAAATACTGGATATATTTCCAGTTATACAAGAAATTCAAGATTCAGAACTAAAAGATAAAGTTATCAAAGTGTGGGCACGAGCATTAAGAGAAGGTTCATTCAAGAATATGGAGGATATTCCATTTAGTGTAACTATTCCAGAGGTAAATCTTGTGAACCATGTAAAGTGGGTAATGGAGGTTGCCTTATTTATTGCCTCTCTTGTGGAAAAAGGTATGGGGATTTCCATCAATCGAGACCTTCTCATTGCTTCAGTTCTTTTACATGATCTGGGGAAGGCCTTTGAGTATCAAAAGGAGGGAAATAAATACGTTAAATCTGATATCGGGGAAAAATTTGTGCATGGTTTTTGGGGAACCTTTGTAGCACTTGAAGAGCATGTTTCAAAAGATTTGGCTCACCTTATTGTTACTCATAGCAAGGATTCCCCTGAGCATCCTCAACTCTTGGAAGGGATTATACTTCACTATGCAGATTTTGCTCATGCAGATATTCTGCGTTTCCAGAAAGGCATGCAAACATTCTTATCCATGAAGGGCTAAAGGCCTTAGGTGTGCTTCTAGGGCAATTTCTTAATGATACACTTACATGAAGGGCAAGATCCTTCAAAAATGAGGAGGTGGTTATAATGCAGATGGTTAATAAATTAAAGAAGGTCTTGGAGAAGGGCGAGGTGGCTTTGGGAACCGCAATTTTTTCATACAGTCCCGCTATTGTGGAGGTGGCTGGTTATAGTGGACTGGATTTTGTTCGCATCGATAATGAGTACTCGTGGAGGCGAGATGAGTCGATGGAACATATGATCAGAGCCGCATACGTTGCGGAAATTACGCCCATTCTGCGGATCGATAAAGGCGATCATTACCTAGTCAATAAGGCTTTAGAAATGGGTGCAGGGGGTGTTCTGGTACCCGACATCTCGAGGAAGGAAGAAGTTGAGGAACTCATAAAGGCCACAAAATTTCCTCCCCGGGGAACTCGAGGATATTCGAGCCTCTGCTTTTCGGGTCAGTGGGGCGCAAGATCTGGTAAGGACTGGGTAAATTGGTGTGATAGCGAAATTTTAGTCGGTATCATGATTGAAAACGAGGAAGTAATTACCAGGCTTGATGAGATTCTATCAATAGAGGGACTTGATTTCGTTTTCTTTGGCCCATCCGACTATTCAATGTCATTAGGGCTCCGGGGACCTCAGAAAAACCACCCGAAGGTTCAGGATGCCCTCAAAAAGACTATAGAGGTGGCCAGTCGTTACAAGAAGTCTGTTGCAATAGGTGTTGGTCAACCGTGGGAGGAGGAGGCAAAAAAATATATTGATTTAGGATGCAGAATTATAGAAATAGGCCACGATGTCGTTGTTCTTAGGTCTATATGGAAAGGTTTGTCAACGGCCATTAGAAATATTTAAGCAGTCATTGATTCCTCAACCCGAAGAGTTGTAGCTGCCCTTCAGTGCTTCCCGGCGATCTCACGAAGCATTTCATGGGTTTGTGAACTCCGCCGAAGTCAGGCTTAGGACATATCCTTATTGGTACCTGATCGCAGGCTTACTCTGTCTGGTTATCTGAGGGGATATGAGGGCTATTCTTCAAAACGCTCCTATCTCCGTTTACCCTGTGATCAGTTACTGTTATTGAGATGCTGTTCCAGTTGCCTTTTTCAGGGCAGCCCTTGCCAGGAGCCTTGTAGAATCCAATATTGGTAGGGGTGAGTCTTCTTGGGTCACGAGCAGCGGTATCTCGGTACAGCCAAGAACAACGGCATCACAGCCCTGGTTCTTCAATCCGGCAATTACCTCCCCGAAATATGCGCGTGCCTCCGAGGAAAAAAGGCCATAGACCAGTTCATCCATAATAATCTCATTAATGCGCTCCCGGTCCTCTGCCTCAGGAATCCTGTGCTCAATACCCACGGCAGCAAGCTTGGCAGGATAAACCGGCCCCTCCATCAAAAAGCG
>Ga0114930_10002409_pt1 | contig 16882 bp, 22 predicted proteins | sample AnhtaG_FD_87300 | JGI IMG/M metagenome (GOLD analysis project Ga0114930, IMG submission 87300) | Deep subsurface microbial communities from Anholt, Denmark to uncover new lineages of life (NeLLi) - Anholt_01485 metaG | ecosystem: Environmental > Aquatic > Marine > Oceanic > Sediment | place... | reverse complement strand
GATTGATTTAACAGAACAAATAGGGGAGTAATGAAAAAATGTCTAACCAACCAATTGTTATAATAAGTTCTTATCCACCACGCCTTTGCGGGATTGCAACATTTGCTGAGGAAGCAAGAGAATTTATCAAAAAAGCTAATCCTGATAAAGATGTTTTAGTTATTAGCCATACAGATGGAGAGGGAGAAGGAGTTTTTCCCTTAATTGAGATAAACAGATATGATTAGTATGAACCTGTAGCAGACAAAATAAATAAGTTGAAACCATATGCAATTCATTTAGAACATGAATATGGGCTTTATGAGTATAGAGATAGGCGTGGTATAGGTATTATATCTTCATTTAAATATGTTAAAGCTTTTAATTCAGACGAAACTATAAAATACTCATCATTTTCACAATAATAGAGTGGTTTAGCACCAATAGGATCTTTAAAGCAAATTAATTCATTGTTAATATATAAAACTCCACTATATGACCCTAATATTTGAGTAAAAATTCTTGGACCAAATTCCTTATATCCTTCTATTAGACATTCTAAATTTAAATTAGAAGATTTCACATTATGTTTAGAATTATAATATTTGGAATTTAATTCATTTAAGTTATATATCTGTCCATCTATAACAATGAAATCCTTATTATCTTCGCTAAAACAAAAGTTAAGTGTATAGTTGTTCTTTAAAGCTTTTTTTTGATGAAATATTAATTCTAATGGGAATTTTTTTAATTTAAACGTGTGGATCGGTCCGCGATGCTTTATTTTAGAAGCATACTTCTTTATTTTTTTTTTATTGGTTCTATCTAATTTTTTTTGTTTTAATATAGCAAATATTCCAGCCAAATTTAATCCCTCAAAGTCATATGAATTTTTTTCTCCTAACATAAAAGATAAAGTGGATTGAACCTTTCTTATTTTTTATTGGGAATTTTTTTTCCAAGGAGGGTTTTATATTCTCTAATAAACGAAATATATCCCCTTTAGAATCTTGTGTATAATTAATTATACATAATATCCCATATTGACGCAGATAATGTTTATATAAAAACCTGATAGAAAGGTATCCTTTCCTCTTTCTTGCTTGAGAATAAATTTTGTTAGCAATAACTAAATCAAACTTACCATTATAGTAAGTAAAATCATGAAGTGATACTCCTTTAAAAACATTAAGAGTGTGAGTAGAATAGTTTTGTTGCTTATTATAGTGTTCTATAAAAGACTTTAATATATCTTTTGATTTATTAGTAATATAAAATTGCGCATCAGGAGAAATCTTTTGTAATTGTGGATAAATTCGTAATAGATCTTCTCCAATTATCAGGATCTTTTTTATTTTTCTTTTTTTGTTTTGAAATAATTTTTTAATTAGAGCTGCTAAAACTTTATACTCTTCAAATTCACTTAAAATGAACTTAGCATCATTTAAATCTAATATTTTTCTCTTCTTTTCCATTAAATGCTGAACATTAACTTCTCTTTTTGAAATAAAAAATATTAACCTCCTGTTTTAATTTTAAAATAAATTGCTAAATATTAATAAATTTAATCTGAATATCTGAACCTAATTTTCTGAATTTACAAAATTAGCATAAGCTATATGCTCATATGCAATCCAAAAAGTCAAAATCGTTTTCCACCTTTTAAATTTTATGTTTTAAATTTGTGAAATGTAAAATCTCTAGGTCCTTGAGATTTTTATAGAAATTTCAAATAAAAATAATACTTTAATACTTAAAAAAATTTCTGTTTTCAAATCCAGCTCTATTTTTTAATCGATTCACTAAAATGATTTCAATTCTTAATTTTTTATTTTGATCTTTGAAAAAAGTTATCTAAATCTATATAACATTAATAATTGAATCCAACCAAATTAGATAATACTTAAAGTTGCCTACATTATTTATGGTTTCAAGTAGATTAATTTCCACATTATTAGTCTTCAACTATGATATTTTCTTTGGGGAAACCCTCTTTTATAAGAAATCTCTTTAATCTAAAACGGTGATCTCCTTGTAGTTCAATATGATTATCTCTAAATGTCCCTCCAGATGCGCATTTTTTTTAGCTTTAGTGCTGAGTTTATCTAAATCGATATTGAAATCGCCTTTAAATTTAACAATTGTAACATCTTTACCCCACCTTCGTTTTTCATTATAGATCTTTATTTCTTGATCTTCAGCTTCTAAATTTTCACATATACATAACTCCTTTGGAAAACTGCAAACCTGACAAATATTATCATCTTTAATTTCTGTTTTCACCCCTTTAAAATTTATAATTTAATTAATATTTAATAGAAAGGAAATCTATTTCTTCTTTCTTCTTGAAAAGGCAAAAATTTTTGCACAATTTCTTTATCTATTAATCCCTCTATATGGCATAAATATTCGTATTCTTCTTTCAAAACTAAAGAAATTGCAATTCCATTTTTATTCATTCGAGACGTCCTACCTATGCGATGAACATAATTTTCTGAAAACTTTGGAATATCATAATTAAAAACATGAGATATATTTTCTATATCTAATCCTCTAGCAGCAACATCTGTAGCAATAAGCATGTTGATCTCATTTTTTCTAAATTTTTTTAAAACAATTTCCCTTTTATGTTGAGATAATTCTCCAGAAATCAATCCAATTCTATAAAATCTTTTAAAAAAAGAATTTTTTAACTTCTTGAACAACCATTTTCCTGTTTTTTTTGTATTCACAAAACCAAGAGAAAATTTTGGTCGTTCTTTTTTTAAAATCTCTAAAAATATATGATATTTTTGATTAAAAAAATCTATCATATAAAAAAACTGTTTAGTGCTACTAACTGTTAGATTATCTTTGGACAGATTAATATAAATAAATTTATTTTTTGTAAACCTCCTTGCCAACTTTCTTATATTCTTCTCAATAGTCGCGGAAAACAACATGAATTGAAATTTAGTTTTTATAGCTTTAAGGAGATATTTAATATCTGGAAAGAAACCCATGTCTAAAAGTCTATCACCTTCATCTAATACTACAAATCGAATATTATTAAATTTTAGTTTCTTTCTCTTATAGAGATCGATAAGTCTACCAGGGGTTCCAACGATAATATGAGGTTCTTCTTCCAATTTTTTTATTTGGTTATTAATTGAGACACCTCCATATATTGTCATTACGTTTATTCTTTCAATTCCTAAATCTTTAATAACCTGGTAAATTTGTTTAGTTAGTTCTCTTGTTGGGGCAATAATCAAGCATTCATTTTTAATGAATTTCATATTTTCAATTATTGGAATAATGTAAGCTAATGTTTTTCCTGTTCCCGTCTTAGATTGAACTATTATGTTTTGTCCTTTTAAAATTAAAGGAATAGCTTTTTCTTGAACGAGTGTAGGATTATTTATATTCATATCTTTTAGCCCATTAATTGTATTAATACTAATTCCTATTTCTTGGAAAGTCATTAATGATCACCTTTTGTTTTATACTTTTATCCTTTTTAATAAATAATTATTTTAAACATAATTAACTTGAAATGAAGATAATTTTCCATTTTTGATTATTATCTCTCGATATGCTCCTGCTTTCTTAAGTCTTTTGAAGGATTTCAATCCCAGGGCAGGAGTCTGAACTATAAAGGGAATATATTTTTGAATATTCTTAGGATTATTATAAAGCTCAGAATAATTATCATAAAATACTGCAATCGATGAATCTTTATTTTCTTCATCAGTAGAGCTATTTTGAAAAGTCTTTTTCAATCGATATTCATTTAACATGTGTGTATGACCTGAGATAATAAGAGTACAATAATCGCAACAAAAATTAATGAATTTCTCCCAATTAGAAGAAATCGTTCCATATTTAATATTAAATTTATCATCAATTCGCGCTTTTTCTCTTTTCCTTTTTAGACTAGCAAATTTAGATTCTCTGAACTGATCTAATTTTATTCTCATCATTTTTTTAAATTTTTTTTTTATTCGGCTTAAAATACCTCGTTTTTCTCTTGTATTTATAGGAGGTGCATGCAAACAAAGAAAAATTTGAGATTTTTTATTATACTTAGATTTAATAATATTATTTAAAAATTGTATTTGCTTCTGAGTAAGACCTGTTAGAGAAGGGCTTCCTGATATAAAATCAGTCATTTTTTTATAGGAATCCGCCCCAGTATTTAAAAAAATAAATAAAGAATTGCCTAATTTTAAATAGTAATCTAATGAAGCATTTATTTCTGATAAGTATCCTTCTAATGCATTTTCACTTTTTAAAATAGCTCTTATTGGAGAAGCTGAATATTCATCTTTTAATGCCTGAGCTTCAACTTTTTTAAGCCCAATCTTTTTATAAATTCCTCCCCAATTTAAATCGTACTGCCAAGGGCGATAATCATGATTTCCGGGAATGGTAAAGATAGGACATAAGATTTCTTCTGCTTTTTTTATACCTTTTTTATTTATTTGATCTATATTCAAGAGAATATCTTTGAAAATTTTCCAATTACTATTCTCATAAGCAAAAATATTTTTTTGATTTGATGATATATTACTCATATTGGTAAAATCTACAATATCTCCTGTAATAATTACAAAATCAATTTTATTATTAATAGCTTTTTTATTTATTTTTTTAACAAATTTTCTAAATAAATTGTTTGGGTTAATCAGTCTTTTTTTAAATGAGAGATCAATTTTAAAAAGAGATTTTCTAATACCATACTTATCTTTTGATTTTGGTGGATTAGTTTTTATTTGATTTATTTTTTTGATATTTCTTTTCCTGAGATTTCGATACATATTATTAATTTTATTAAACATTTCATCATTTCTTTCAGCTATATGTAAATCGGTAGCTTGTATGATATTGATATTTTTCCAATCATTTTTTGAAATGACAATCGCATGATAATTTAATTTTTTATCGAATTTAGAATTCCCAAATAAAATATCAAACATAATAAAATTTCTATGTGATAAAAAGTCTAAAATCTCATCAGTTAAATTAAATTCTAACGTAATTGTATAAAAATATTCTAAATAATCAAACACTTCTAATTTTCTTAAATACTTCTGTGGTTTACAATATTGATTATCAATATATATTGAGTTATTAATCTTTATTGGAGTTGTTGATTTTAGGTTTATGATTTTAGTGATTATTGGAGACCCCCTAAAAGCACGAGGTTTTATTTTCTTTAAATCTTTCTTTTTTATTTTTTTAACTTTTACTTGTTTGTTCCCAAATTTATCTAATTCTTCAAATGAAGTTTCAAATCCTTTCTCTTTTTGTTTAAATGAGAAAAAACTTTTTATTTTTTTCCATAAGCCTTTAATTTTATCTCTTAAACCTCTCTTTTTAAGAAGTTGCTCTAATTTCCACTTATATTCAAAAATAGGTATAAATTTTATATTATCAGTTAATAAATCTTTTACATTACTTGGATTCTTTATATGGGTAATGATTAATAGATCTGTTTTAAAATCTTGCTTAGTTAATTTACTGTCAATATTCAATATTCTGGGATGCCCAATGTTTGGACTAACTAAAAATAAGCCTTTAGAATTCATAATAACAATCACACTCTTAATTTAAACTTAATAATTCTTTAATATCTTTTATTCTAGTTCTTAAAGTCACTTCTGTTATTTTTGCCTTATCTGAAACCTCAGTTTGAGTTTTATGATACTCAGTAGGCTTTGCTGCCATATAAATCGCAGAAGCCGCAAATCCTTTTGGATCTTTTCCATTTGTAGAAAGACCATTTTTTGAAGATTCTGAAAATAAATTCAAAGCTTTCTTCTGAATTTCTATTGGAATTTTTAATTCATTACCAAACCTGAATATTAATTGTTCTGGTGTAATTGGTTTGTATTTTAGATTAAATTCGGGTAAAATTTCTTTTACTAATTCTCCTAAAGCGCGGGTAATTGTTCTTCTAGAAACTAAACAAATATCACTAATTTCCTCAAGTAATCTTGGAATTTCATGAACTCTAATTGCTGCATACAGAGAAGCTGCTACAAAACCTTCTATTGTTCTACCCATGGTTAATTTCTTTTTTGCAGCCGCTATATAAATTCTCCAAGCAATATCGTAAACATACTTGGGAATATTTAATTTAGAAGCAAGTAAATTCATTTTGGGTTTAGCATCCCATAAATTTCTTTCGATGCTTGAAGTCAAAGATCTTTGTATTTTTGATAGGCGTAAGAGTTGTGTTTTTTTTTTTAGGATTAATTTTACGACCATTATAATCTTTACTACTTCTTGGAAGTATAGTTCTTGGACCAAAATCTCTAAATACTGGCTGTGTTCGTCTCCTTTTTTTTAATTCTTCTGCTGTGAAAGCTCTTCTTTCTTTTTGAATTAATTCAATTCCAAATACCATACCACAATTTAAACATACGTTAGTACCATTTTTTATAACAATATGTAGGTTTTCACAACATGTTGTTTTATTATTTATTTTAGATTTTGATTTTCTTTTATATCCTCTCATTTCTATCTTTAATAATCTTTTAATTTTGCTGATTAATAATAATAATTCTTTTATATATCCTAATTTATAAAATTTTAATTTATACTAATTACTTTTTTAAGAATCCATAAAATTACTTACTAGGAATTAAATCTTTATTTTTTCACTCCTTTTTATTACCTATATATGCTATATGCCTCTTCGCACAATTCTTTTGGTTTTTTCTTTTTTTTCTTTTGTTCTATTATTTTGGCAAATTCTAAGATTAGAGTTTCATTTTTCTTTCCCTTTTCAATGAGGTTTTTAGTTTCTATATTCAAATCATAAATTTCATTTAGGACTCTAATAATAGATGTGGCGCCTTTAAATGAGGGGATTTTATGTATAGGTGTAAAAAGAGTATATATTTTTAATTTGTTGGTTAATACTTCATTTATTAAGGTGGCTTCTGGTCCTAAAATAATCCCTTTTTTTACTATTTGAAGATTATAATTTTCAAGAAACTCAACCATACATTCTTCAGCTGCATAATATACTGGATATTTATTAATTACTTCCTTTTTCGGTATTCCTTGGAACATTACTATCTCTTTAGCATTAACATCCTCAGATAAAAGCCAATTACAAATTGTTCTAGCAAGATCATTATAATCAGAGGATTTACGGAAAGTAGTTTCACATGTTCCAATAATAATATTACATTTTAGGGAATAGTACAATCTAAAAGGATGTTTTAATTTACCTTCATAGAAGAATGAGATAGGAGGTAAAAATTCACTAGTAATAAAACCTATTTCTTTAATATCTGGGATTTGCTCTATAATTATACTTGCTATAATTGTTCCTAAAAGTCCATTTCCAGCAAAACCCAGAACCATCGTAGATTTTTCTTTAATTTCAACAGAAACGTCTTCAATAACGACTTTACTATTCTTTCCTGGTGGACAAATATATTCTTTTTTTACCAAAATAACACATTTTAATTTTTATTATAATTAACTCTTTTAACTAAAAAATTCAGAGTGATTTGAATTATTTAAAATCACAACTAACAAAATTTGATGAAAACTTTAGAAATTAGTTTTCAAAACTTTTTTTATATAGAATTAAAGTTCAAACATATCACTAAAATCTTTAATTGGTTCAAACCCATCTATCAAATTAAATTTTTCATATTTTTCCTTTTCTAACTTAAAAATATATAATTGAATTAGTGCTAATAGTTTATAAATACCATTATTTTTTGGTTTATAGTATTTAATTTTACCTTTTTTTTCATATTCTATAAGATCGGCGTCATAAAGTTTTTTCAATTGATGTGAAGCATAACTTTGACTAATATTCAAAGTTGTTTGAATTTTGATTGAAGTACTTGGATTATCTTTTAAAAATTCTAAAATATTTAATCTTGTAGGATCACTTAAGACTTTTAAAAAATTTGATATTCGTTTTTTGAAGTCTTCCAAACTTCATGACCACCTTATTATTTCATATTAATCAATCTACACTTTAATAAAAGTAATAATATTATATAAATTTATTTATTATAATAAATAAATATTGTAAAATCAAAATATTTAAATAAATAGATATATTTTATATATTGATTGAATTTTAATAAATTTTTAGAGGTGAAATAGTATTTACATCAAAATTTTAATCGCAATGGATAATTCAGATGATGCCTTTCGGGCTGCGAAAAGAACAGTAGAAATTGTAAAAAATCAGAATTTCAAGGAAAAAAACCTTCAAAATATAAACAAGAAAATAATACTAGTGATTCTGAATCACCTGAAATCATCGCATTTCATTCAACTAACCATCATAAATTGTTTGAGAAAATAGCCATATATGTACCATCATCATTCGGAGTAAGTTATTCAATTCCGCCAGTAGATTATAAGAAGATTCAAGAAGAATACGAACTACATGGAAAAAAAATTTTAGAAAAAACAAATAAACTCTTTGGTGAAAACAATATTGACATTGAAACACGGTTAATAACGGATGAAAAACCTGAAGATTACATAGAAAAAGTGGTAGAAAAAGAAAATATTGATCTTGTAGTTCTCGGTAGTAAAGGTGAACATTCAAAATTAGAGCAAATATTTTCAGGTACAATTGCTCAGAAAGTTTTAAATGATGTACCTTGTGATGTTCTTATAGTGAGGTAATTTTAGAATAAGTTTTTAAATATTTAAAATTCTAATAATTCAACCCCGAAAGGGTTTAAAATGTGATAAAAAATATGGCAAATTATATAGTCATTAAGAAAGATGGAACTGAAGAGAAATTTAATCCTGATAAGATTCTTGATGTAATTAAGACAGCAGGAGCATCTGAAAGTGTTGCTAAACTCGTTGTAAATAAATATCATTGAGAGATTATTTAGAATAAAAAGTAGCAAAATAAGGAGGCTGGTCTATAAGCTTTTAAAAAAAATAGATAGAATGGCTGCTGATAATTACAAGAAACACTACATCACAGAACCTTACTAAGTACTAGTTCTCTTTAAACATGTATTAAGTAATTATTCATATTTTGAATAAAAATACCTAATTTCAGAGAAATCAGTTGAAAATACTGAGTTATCTTCTTTTATCTTTATTTATTAATTAGTTTAATCGGAGGTGAGAAGATGACTGAAGCAGAAAGTAAAGAGATTGAAATTAAGAAAGCAGATGATAAAAAGTACAAAATAGAAGCGGAGTTATCTGGACTTAATAAGGAAGACATTAATATATCAATTATAGATGATGTTTTGGAAATAGAAAGAGAAGGCAAAAAAAAATTCAAAAAAGAAAAGGAAGGCTTTACACGTAGAGAGTATAAGAGTTCAAGTTATTTCCGGAGATTTAAATTACCGGACAACGTAGACGAAAATAAAATTGATGTTAATTTAAAAAATGGACGCCTTCAAATCTCAATACCTAAACTAGAAACAGAAAAAAAAGAGAAAAGAACAATCGAAATCAAGTAAAAAAAATAGAAATTTTTTTTTAATTTCTATTGAAATGAGAAAGTTATTTCCTTAACTTCAAAAATCAAAAAGTTTAGAGGATAAAATAAGAAAAAGGAGGTGAAATTGTGATAATTAGATCAATCTTAAAAAATTTGAAAGATAAGAAAATTGATGTTTATGTGAGAGATTTAGGTGATTATAGTCGTTTCCAAGGTATATTAATAGACTTGACTGAAGAAATCATTATAGTAAGGTCAAAATATAATAAGATTACATATATTCCTTTGTCAGAAATAGTTATAGTTACAGAACATGAAGTAAAAGCAGAATTTTTAAAAGAAAAATTAAGAGATATTGCTATTACAAGTTCTGTCTCACAACAATAATCTTATTTCAACAATAGAATCATTAAAATGATTAATATAAGTAAAAAATAATATTAGAGGTGATTAAAAACGGTAGAATTTTGTAAGAATTGTGGAGGAATGATGGTCCCTTCTAAACAAGAGGGAGAAAAACATCTTGTATGCAATTTATGTGATAAAATACAACCAATAACAGAAGACATAATTGATTCATATAATTTTAATAAAGAAATTTTCCATCCACCTGGAGAAGAATTTAAAAACTTAGAAAAAATAAAAATTGGAAAGAAAAAGAAATTTAAATTCAAGGAATGAAGCTTCAATTTATATAAAAAATATTTCATTATGAATTGAATTCATTTTATAAAACACTTTTTTACTTTTGGGATTGTTGAATATTAATCAAATTTATTTATATTTAAAATAAAAAAAGGTGATAAAAGTACCTGGTTCTCATGGATCATTAACTAAAGCTGGAAAAGTAAGACAACAGACTCCATCAATAGAAAGTACAGGAGTAAACTCAAGAAAAAAAGCAATTCCTAGAAAAAGAGGTTAAAAAATTGGATAAAGCTAAAAAAAAACAGTAAAGCGAATTAATATATCCGTGGATCCTGAGATAAGCGATGAGTGGAAAGATTGGGCTGAAGGTTTAGGAGCTTCAGTTTCAGAATTGGTTAGAAAATCAATGAAGTTTGTCAAGAATAACATCGGTGATATCACAAAATTAGAGCAGTTGGGGCGTAAACTGGAAAAGATGGGTGATAAGATAGAAATAGCAGTAAAGGGATCTGGTATTGAGGATCTGGGAAGAAAGATCAAGAATCAATTTAGACGAGAAATGGGAAAAGAATCTCCCTATAAGGGCACACAAGAAGAAGAAAAGGAACGTATAAAGAAACGGGTCAGGGGGTTAGTGAAACTTTATAATTCAATCCCAATTGAAAAACTTGCTCATATTTTAAATAAATCGATTGAATATGCTGAAAATATAATTTATGAATTAGTGGCCGAAGATGTTGAAGGCACAATTGAGGATAATGAGTTTAAGTTCATGAATGATCAGGAGGAAGTTATTTCAAAACTTCTTGAGATATTAGAAAAATTTTATAAACAGAGATGTGAAAAAAAATGATTAATCCAATATATGAGAAATTTACCAAAATAATGGTTGAGTATTAATTATTGACAGATTATATAGAAAACTCCAAAAGAGTATTTTGAGGCGGTTCAATCAGGAAGAAAAATATTCTTTCCAAAAGAAAAGGAATAGAGAATTCACAAAAAATCAAGAAATGATTTAAAACCTAAAGAAAACCCTAATTAAAATTTATAATTCTTCAACGCTTTTTTCAAAATGTTTTTATTAGATAATGGATAATACTGTGAATATTCTAATATCTTTTCTTCAGAAATGCCATCTAACAATTTTGAGAGTTCAATTAATATTACATTTTCATTCATATGACTATATTCCCATAAATAAATCAGATCCAAAATAGTTTTTTCGAGATTTGAATATCTGATTTTTCTATTGATTATCCCAAAATTAAAAAGAGCATTCTTGAATGTTAAAAACCTAAATTTCTTGCCCAAAATCTTTATTAGCTTATTTTTTGAAATTCTATCGTTAATTAAGTAGAAAAATCTGTTTTGATGGTTATAATCGATTTTATTTAGTTTTAATGCAGTGTATAGACCAAAGTACCAATTATAAACATTATTTAAATTTAATCCTTTTCCTACAAGTTCCAGAATTGAATATCTTAGCTTTTTTTGACTTATTTCATCAACAGTTTTCACATAATAGATATCATCTAAGATCCTTACCAAATACCCACGAGAAACTAGATAATCACTTGTATTTTTATAATTAAAATATAATTCTTTACAATACTTTTTTAATTCTTCAAAAGTAATAAGTTCTTTATTATCTTGCCTTATTTTTTTTAGGACGCGATTCATAAATCTAATGTAGAGATGTAATTAAATTCTAAATAAAAGTATACAATTTTTCCTATACTTATATATAAGATGCCTTACGTTTTATTTCTTTTCAATAAAAACTATAAAATTATTCATCAATTATCATTAGTAAAGCTTATTTTTATAATTTCATAAATTATCAACTATTCTAAGTATTGAATTAAAAAGTTGATAAAGGATATTAGTCTAAATCCTTGTTTTTTCTAATTTGATTGATTCTTAAAATAACAGATCCATGAGTTAGAATTGAAATTAAGATTAAGCATATTGGAATCGCCCAACCTGAGAAAGTTGCACAAATTCCCGCTAAAAACACAATAAATAGTCTTGTATCACGTCCTTGAATTGTTCTAGAAAAATCAATGTCTTTTTTTAACTCAACCTTAGCAGCAGTATAGCTTATTGAATAGGCACCAGTTATAGCAATTATTCCTAATAAAAATGCTTGTGGAATCAAAAGAACTCTAAGAGAATAAATAGTAAGACCTACAAATATAAAAACATCAACATAACGATCCATTACAGAATCAAAGAAACCTCCAAAAAAAGAAGTCCTACCATTAGCACGGGCTACTTCACCATCAGAACCATCAATTATACTTGATAATTGAACAAAGATCCCTCCCAAAAAAGGAAAATTTATAAAAAACCATAATGAACCAATAATTCCAGTTAAAGCTGAGATAATAGATATTAAATTTGGGTTACAATCTGGCCAAAAATGCAAAATAAATTTGGTAAATGGACGAGAAAAATGTCTATTAATATATTTTGAAACCAAACCATCTCCTTTTGCTGGCATTTACATCAATTATTTATTAATTATTATACCTAAATTTTTTTAGGGTTTAATATTTGTTATATTAATGTGTTAGGAATTTCAATTCGTGCTAAGTGGGATTTTGAGAAGGTATTAAATTCAATACTTGATCTAAATATCGATTTATGTGAAATTCAGTTAGATAATCCAATATTTAAATTTCAAGAACATCGGAAAAAAACAATAAAACTTATTAATAAACTATATTCATCAGATTTACAACTTTCTTTCCATTTATCATTTATTGATGTGAATATTGCCTCATTAGATAATAATATACGTTATTATACAAGTAGATTATTAAGAAAGGAGATTAAGTTCGTAAAGAAATGGAATCCTCTTTATACTGTTGTACATACGGGAAAGATTAGTGACACATTTTATCAAGTACCTTCAGTAAAAGAAAAGGCCCATAAACAACAAATTAAAACAATTTCAGAATTAATTAAAATATCTGATTTCTATTCAATACCATTGGCTATTGAAAATCGTCAAAAATCTATGACAACTGGCTTGATTGAAAATGTAAATGATATTCAATATTATAGCCAAATATTTCCCACTCTACACTTCTTACTTGATATAGGACATCTGAATACCTTTTATATTGATTCTAACGCATTATTAGAAGATATTCCAATTATCTGTGACTTTCCTATAATTGCAATTCACTTATCAAACAATTATGGGAAAGATACACATGGAAGCTTGGAAGAGGGAACAATTCCAATTAAATCATTATTTTCAAAAATGCCACGTTTAAAAAAAAAAAATCTAATTATCGAAAATAAATCATTTAAAAATGCTTTACAAAGTTTAGATTTTTTACTTAATGAGGTTTTAGGAACCACATAAAATATGATATAGCATAATAACTCTCTTTTACATTTTAATTAAAATCGAACAAGAAAATGGATTCAAATGTTGTATACGGGGAGTAAATACAAAGATAAATATGAAGAGAGTCATAAATATGAGATATAATGATGAGATTGTTAAAGCTATCTATACTGATTATCCAGACATACTTTTGAATTTAATAAAGGATCAGTATAAATAAAAAAATAAATAATTAGGATTATTACTAGAATTCTTAAAATAGGTATAAGAATGTTTGAGAAATTTAAAGAGTCTAAAACCACTAAATTGATTTTTATTATAATAATCATTTGGATCGTTTTAGCATTAATATTTGGTTTCACGGATTTAGCAATTTCAAAGGTAGTTGTTGATGAAAATTCACTATGGGGTATTTTTGGAAGAGAATATGGTGAAGCTCCGGGGTATGGATTAATTGCTATTGCTTTGTCTGCTTTAATTGGAAGTTATAATGACAATTTAGGGAAGCAAAAAAATCCAGCGTATGTCATAATAGCTATTGGAGTTATTCTAGTTGTCTTAGGAATCATATTTAATTTTCAAGCTTTAGTTATTGATGGAGCAAGCGTTTTTATATGTATGTTCATATTTCTTGTGATAACATTCAATAAAGATTGGAAAAATTATAGAAAGATTTCAGCAGTTGTCATTATTTTAGCAGTCTTAAATCCGTTATTATTTGTGCAAATCACTAAGATTTTAACTGGGAGAATAAGATTTAATAATTTAGCTGCTGATTTTACTGATTATACCGCATGGTTCTTACCTCCTAGACCATTTTCAGGAGGAGATTCCTTTCCATCAGGGCATACAAGTATATCATTTATGTTTTTACCCTTATTGATACTATTAAAAGAACGTAGATTGAAAGATCCCATTCGAATCTTAATTACAGTTTTAATTTTAGGATGGGCTATATTTGTTGGGCTATCTCGAGTAATAATTGGTGATCATTACGCTTCAGATGTTTTGTTTTCAGCAGGAATGGCTTCTGTTATTACAATTCTATTATATGAAAAAATATATGTTAAATAAGAATAATAATTAAATAGGATTAGAGGAGTTATGAAAGAAGTTTTTAAAGATGTATATCATGTAGGAGATTCTGGTTGTTCTGTTTTTTTAGTCGATACTCATAGTGAAGATGGCCTTGTTTTAATTGATTGTGGAATGAGTTTGGGAATGATTAAAAATATTAAGAAAGGAGGTTTGAATCCTATGGATATCAAACATTGCATTCTTACTCACTATCACATAGATCACATAGGAGGATGCGCAGATCTTAAAGATTTCAATAAAAAAGTAAAATTCTACGCCCATGAATTAGATGCTGATCCGATAGAAGAAAGAGGACATGAAAGAGAAACTGCTGCGAGGTGGTATGGAGTTAATTATAAACCAGTTAAGCTTGAAAAAAGATTTAAAGGAGATCTTGAAATCTTAAAATTTGGAGAATATGAATTCCAATGCATCCATACTCCGGGACATACACCAGGTTCGATTTCTATAATACTAGAAATAGATGATACAAAAATTCTTTTTGGTCAAGATTTACATGGTCCAATGATTCCAGGAATTAGTAATTTTGCAGATTATCAGAATTCTCTCCGGAAGCTTTTAAACTTGAAGGCTGATATATTATGTGAGGGGCACTTTGGTATATATCAACCTGCTAAAAATGTAGAACGGTATATAGAAGGTTATATTGAATAGAACTTTATGGAAGTTTTTTGATGTTTTATCTTCTATTTCTTATTTAAATTAGAGTTGAGTTCAAGTTCTAATGCGCGCTCATCAGCATCAATTGCTTTCAAGAATTCACCTATATCTCGATAGATTGATGCAAGATCTCTCCAAACATATATATTTTTTGGATCAATTTCAAGAGAATGTAAATACGCTTCAATAGCGTCATTAAATTTTCCTAATTTTTTGAAGTTGAATGCAAGATTGCTAAATAAAACGGCCGCATTAGGTTCAATATCAATAGCTTGTCGAATTGCTTCGATAGCTTTGTCGTAATCTCCTTTTTTATGGTATACATCACTTAAGTTACTCCATATGAATGAATTAGATTCATCAATTTCTAAAAAAGTTTTAAAAGCGTCTTCTGCTTCTTCATATCTTTCTTCTTCTATATAAGCTATGCCAAGATGATACCAAACATATTTATTTTTGGGATAAACTTTCAATGTTTCCTTGCATTCTGTTATTGCATCATTAAATTCACCTTTTTCTAGAGACTTTTGCCCAATTTTATACCATCTTAAGCTTAATAATGAATTTTCAGAAATATCATTATCATCAAGATCCAGATATTCTAGCCTTCTTAGATTATTAATTGTCTCTGGAATAGATTTGATTCGATTGTCATATAAATTTAAATATCTGAGAGAACTCAAATTACCTATACATTCAGGAAGATGTTTAATAGAAGAGTCAGGTAATTCCAATTCCTCAAGAAATTTAAGGGTACAAATTTGCTCTGGAAATATCCCAATTTTGGAGCTTTCATTTTTGATATATATACCGACTACATTTCCGTTGTCATTTATTTTATAATTTAGGGCCGTATACCATTGAGTAACATCATTATTTTGTTCTATCTTTTCTAATTTCTCACCTAAGAATACTTCTAATAACGCTAATGCATTGGCATCAGAGGATATAACACCTTCATTTAAATATTTCTTAGAATTTTGTTTTCTTGAAAATTTAAATAACCAATTGGGTGATTTGGTAATTTTATTTCCATTTAGGTTAAGATATTTAAGATTTGATAAATCTTCTATAGCTCCAGGTAAAGATTTTAACTCTAGATTTGATAAATTCAAATATTGTAATTCTGATAAAAAACCGATTGATTCCGGTATTTCATTAAATTCCCAACGACTAAGATCTAGTGCCAGAAAATGATAATCTCTTACAACATAATTGAAATGAGAAGTATTTCTTAATATATCTATATCATCTGTCTCGAATTTTTTAAAATATCCAGCTTGAATATCAAGTTCCTTTACGACATTGATTTGAGTAGCTTCTAAATCTATAAAAAATTGACATTCTTTAGAACTAACATTATACATATTTTTATATTTTTCAATTAGATAAGTCATTAAAATTTTAGATATTTCAGTGGTTTGAGTAGTTAAGAATCTATATAATTGGGTTAAAAATAAAGCAGAAGATTCTCTATGTATTTGATCTCTTAAGAGAATTTCACATTTTTCTGAAAAATTAGTAACGACTATTTTCGCTATTGTCAATGTTGTTATTAGCTTTTGGCTACTTATCAGAAGACTGGAGATGATATTAAAAATTTCTTTATACAGTATACTTAATTTATTAAAAATCCTTTTGCAATCAAATATTATATTGTCATTTTCACTCTCTTGTAAAGAGTGAATTAT
>Ga0114930_10002405_pt1 | contig 16890 bp, 30 predicted proteins | sample AnhtaG_FD_87300 | JGI IMG/M metagenome (GOLD analysis project Ga0114930, IMG submission 87300) | Deep subsurface microbial communities from Anholt, Denmark to uncover new lineages of life (NeLLi) - Anholt_01485 metaG | ecosystem: Environmental > Aquatic > Marine > Oceanic > Sediment | place... | reverse complement strand
TCAGTTATAGCTAAGGCTTTATAACCGGCAACATAAGCCCTGCGAGCCAGCTCAGCTGGCAGAAGAGCACCATCGCTTAAAACTGAATGAGTATGTAAATCTATCATCTCCTATAAATCCAATTCGGACTCACTCCTTTTTTACTTCAAGCTTACAATCTAATTTAATTTTAAAATTTTGCAAATGGTTTTTAGAATAAAGAAATACTTCACACTCGGAGTATTTACCGACAGTTTATGAAGATAATTGGTGCACTGAGCTGATGTCTTCCCTTACGAAGCTAAAAATATGCAGGGCCAGGCTACAGCCTTGTGGATATTGGCCTTGCCCTAAAAACAAAAAAGGCAATCTTTAAAGATTGCCTAACTAAAAGGATTTTCTATTTTTTAGAATTATAAATTCTCTTCCTCTTCCTCGCTATAAATAAAATCCTCTTTCTTCTCTCCCAAAATCTCATCCAGACTCTTTTCCTTCTCCCATTCTTTTTCCTCGGGAACTTCCTCCTCTACATCCTCCATCTCTTCATCCGGCAGAAGCTCTTCTAAGAGTTTGTCTCCAAGTCTTTGTATCCTTTTCTTCTCTTTCTTCTCTTCAGAAACTCTAACACCCTTCTTCCTGGGTTTCTCTTTACTTTTATTTGTTTCCTTTATCTTTCTCTTCACTTCGACCCTTTTCTTTCTTTTTTTCTTTTTCATGTTTTTCTCCTTTCTTCTTCTCAACTCTGGGTTTTTCCATTAAGAGTTGAACCACCGCCATCTTCGCCCTATCCCCCTGACGATATCCTAACTTCAGGACGCTGGTATAACCACCTTGACGATTTTTAAAATTAGGAGCAATTTCATCAAAAAGCTTTTTTACTAATTTTCTATTTTTGACTATCCCGAATGCTGACCGCCGGGAATTCAGATCCCCTCTTTTGCCCAGGGTAATTAAATAGTCCGTCCATCTTTTTACCTCTCGGGCTTTAGCCAGAGTGGTGCGGATTTGAATATGTTCTAAGATCGAAGTCGCCATATTCGAAAGCATTGCTTCTCTGTGGCTTTTGGGTCGACTTAACTTTTGAACTGCCTTTCCATGTCTCATTTTTCATTCCTTCTCTAAAGAAATAATCTCCACCTAAACTTTCTTATCTGGCTCCTTATATTTCTCCACATCCATACCAAAGGATAAGCCTAATTTAGTCAAGAGATTAGCAAGCTCAGTCAGGGACTTCCTGCCAAAATTTCTATATTTCAACATCTCGGACTCTGTCTTTTTTGCTAAGTCTTCTAAAGTTTGAATATTAGCTGCTCGCAGACAATTAGAAGATCTGACTGAAAGCTCTACATCCTCCACTTTAGTCTCTAAAAGGTTTCTAATCTTCAAAACTTCTTCATCTATAACCTCCTCCACAACCATCTCCATAACCTCATCCTTTTTGACGAAAAGCAGTAAATGGTCCTTCAAGATCCTAGCACCTAACCCTAAGGCATCTTCAGGTGTCATGCTCCCATCGGTCCATACCTCTAAGAACAGCTTATCGAAATCCGTCCGCTGACCCACTCTGGTGTTCTCCACCCAGAAATTTACCTTAGTCACCGCAGAAAAGAGAGAATCCAGAAAGATAGTGCCAATGGGAGCTTCTGGTTTTTTATTCTGCTCAGCTGCAACATACCCTCTCCCGCAACCAATCTCAATTTCCATTTTAAATTTGGCATCTTTATCGGTCAAGGAAACGATATGCTGCTCTGGATTAAGAATCTCTACTTCTGGGTCAGTTTTTATACTTCCGGCTTTGTAATCTCCTTTCTTTGAGGCTTCTATGGAAATTGTTTTAGGCTCATCTCCAATCAGCTTCAACCTTATACTTTTAACATTTAGCACGATCTCGGTAACATCCTCATATACTCCGGGTATAGTCGAGAACTCGTGAAGCATCCCATCGATTCTTAAGGAAACCGGAGCCGCTCCCTGAATAGAAGAAAGCAGAGTTCTTCTCAAGGCATTTCCTAAGGTTATTCCAAAACCTCTCTCCAGAGGCTCGATGATGAACTTAGCATATTTATCCGTAAAAGTGCTTTGATCTGTCATCACTTCTTTAGGCATCTGTAAACTTTTTAATTTCATAACCATTTTCCTCCTTGAAATTCGCCCAGAGGCGAAAAAGGGAAAAACAAGTAAAAGTTAAATTTCTTATCTTTATCTGGAGTAAAATTCTACAACTAACTGTTCTTGAACCATTACCGGAATATCGATTCGTTTAGGTCTTTCCAGAAGTTCCCCTTGCAGACGGGCTTTATCTAACCTGAGCCAGGGAAACTCTGCTCCTCGACCTTTTTCTCTTAAGGCTGAATGAATGATATCTAAGTTTCGACTTTTCTCCTGTATAGAAATTATCTCACCTATCTGGACTTGATAGGAAGGGATGTCCACTCTCCGGTTGTTGACCAGAAGGTGCCTGTGACAGATTAGCTGACGGGCGGTCTTGCGCGAAGGGGCAAATCCCAGACGATAAACCAGATTGTCCAGCCTGCACTCTAACAGTTGCAAAAGCTTCTCCCCGGTTATACCTTTCTCCCTCTCAGCCTTAAGGAAATAATTTCTGAACTGTTTTTCCAAAAGACCGTAGATCCTTTTTAGCTTCTGTTTCTCCCTCAAGCGCAATCCATACCCTGAACCTTTGCGACGTCTTGTTTGCCCATGTTCCCCTGGAGCATAGCCTCTCCGCTCAAAGGTACATTTATCGCTTGGACATTTACTCCCTTTAAGAAAAAGTTTTTCCCCTTCCCTTCTACAGATTTTACAGCTTGGACCTGTATATCTTGCCATCTTTTCTCCTTCTCTAACCTGAAGGTCATAGATTTTAGGTAGCAGGTAATAGGTCACCTAAGACCTATAGCCTACTACCTGCAACCTTCTTTTATCTCAGACCCTTCTCCTCTTGGGCGGTCTGCATCCATTATGCGGAATTGGAGTTACGTCGCGAATGGTTGTAACCTCCAATCCTGCGGATTGCAAAGACCTTATGGCTGTCTCTCTCCCAGACCCCGGCCCTTTAACCCATACCTCCACTCTTTTAACTCCTAATTCTAAGGCTTGCTTAGCTGAGTATTCAGCCGCTTTCCCAGCCGCAAAAGGAGTACTTTTTCTTGAACCCTTGAAACCACTTTTGCCGGCTGAACTCCACACTATCACATTTCCCTGGGTATCAGTTATGGTTATAATAGTATTGTTAAAAGTTGCCTGAATATGGGCTACCCCAGTTGACTCAGCTTTTTTATATTTCTTCTTGACTTGTTTTTTGGATTCCTCTGGCACAGCTTTCTCCTTTCCTACGGATCCATTCGGAAAATTAAAACTTTATTTATGAACCAGCCCTTTTGCAACTGATTTTCTGGTTCCTACAGTTCTTCTTGGTCCTTTTCTGGTCCGGGCATTAGTCTTAGTCCTCTGGCCCCTCACCGGAAGGCCGCGGCGATGTCTCAAGCCTCGATAAGAGCTTATATCTACTAATCTTTTGATATTCATCGCCACCTCACCCCGCAGGGCACCCTCCACCTTATGCTCAGACTCAATCACTGACCTCAGCTTGGTGATGTCCTCCTCAGTTAGATTTTTCACCCTGGTATCCGGATTGACTTTGGTCTTGTCAAGGATCTTTTTAGCTGAGGAAAAACCGATCCCATAAATATAGGTCAAACCAGCCTCAATCCTTTTCTCCCTGGGCAAATCAACACCTGCAATTCTTGCCAAAATCTACCTCCTCTAAGAGTTTTTTTTCATTTAAATCCTAAACTTCAAGAGAGTAATAAAAATTGATGTAATTAAGCTCACCGGTCTCATAAAAGATCAATTATCCCTGTCTCTGTTTATGCTTAGGGTTTTTGCAGATAATCCTGATCACGCCTTTCCTTTTTACCACCTTACACTTCTCGCATCTTACCTTAACTGAACTTTTGACCTTCATCTTCTCTCCTCTTTTCTACCTATCCTCTGGATCCAGATTCGGACAATCTATCAACTACGACCTAAGACCTTTGATTATTTGTATCTATAGACTATCCTTCCCCTGGAAAGATCATAAGGTGAAAGCTCAAGTGTAACCTTGTCACCCGGTAAAATCTTAATAAAATGCATCCTCATCTTTCCAGAGATATGGGCTAAGACTATGTGCCCGTTTTCCAGCTCCACTCTGAACATAGCATTAGGCAGAGGCTCTATCACCTTGCCCTCAACCTGTATAGGTTCCTCTTTAGGCATAAAAAATCTTCAAAGGGCTCACTCTGAAAGCTCGCCCTGAAGGGTTAAGATTTCTCCTCCATTTTTGGTTATAGCTATAGTATGCTCAAAATGGGCCGAGAGCGACCCATCCTCTGTAATTACAGTCCAGTTATCTTCCAGTGTTTTAATCTTATAAGTTCCTGCATTAACCATAGGCTCAATTGCCAGAATCATACCCTCTTTTAATACTGGACCCATCCCTGAAACTCCGAAGTTAGGAACTGGAGGGTCCTCATGCATCTGTCTCCCTATGCCATGCCCGGTAAGATCCCTTACTACTGAAAAACCGTTTTTCTCCACTAAAGACTGAACTGCAAAAGATATATCGCTTAAACGATTGCCAGTGCGCGCCTGGGCTATCCCTGTTTCTAAAGCCTTTTTTGCCACCTCTAAAAGACTTTTAGCTTTCTCCGAAATCTCTCCCACTGGAAAAGTCCAGGCTCCATCCGCATAAAATCCGTCTTTGAATACGCCCACATCCACAGAAACAATCTCACCTTCCTTAAGAACCCTCTGTCCCGGTATGCCGTGAACTACTTCTTCATTTATGGAAATACAGATGTTCCCAGGGAAACCGCGGTATCCCTTAAAAGCTGGCAGAGCATTTTTTTTCTTAATAAACTCCCCCGCCCACCGGTCAAGCTCAATAGTCTTAATCCCCGGTTTGATCTTCTCCTTTAAATAGTTCAAAGTCAAAGCTATAATACCACCATTCTCCCGAATTATCTTTATCTCTCTCTCCGATTTAAGTTCGATCATCCTTTGCTTATCCTACGGATCCGTTTCTCGGATAACTTTAAGGAGCTCCTCTAAGATTAATTCTTTATCTTTTTCTCCATCTATCTCGATTAATTTACCCAGTCTTCGATAATAGGACTCTAAAGGCTGGGTCTGTTTCTCATACACCTCCAACCGGTTCAAAATCACCTCTCTCCGATCATCAATCCTCTGCTCCAGCTCTCCACCACAGAGGTCACACCTTAAAGCTTCTTTAGGCGGTCTGGTCTCTAAATTGTAATCTGACCCACAAAGTTGACAGACCAATCTGGCTGAAAGCCTATTTACAGCAGTTTCCTGCGAGACCTTGATCTTGATAACCCGATCAATTTTTTTGCCAATCTCATTCAATGACCTGTCCAGATTCTCCGCTTGAACTAAAGTTCTTGGAAAACCATCCAGGATAAAACCTACTTTACTATCCTCTTCTAATAATCTTTTTTTCATCACCTCTAAAATCACCTCATCCGGAACCAGTTCACCCTTTGCCATAAAAACCCTTACCTTCTCACCTAAGGGAGTCCCCTTTTTCAACTCCTCCCTCAGCATATCTCCAGTGGAGATATGAGGTATACTTAATCTCAAAGAGAGGAGCTCTGCCTGGGTCCCCTTTCCGGCACCGGGGGCACCTAATAATATAAAATTCAATTTAGAATCTTCCCCTTATCCTTCCTTTCTTCATAAACCCTTCATAATGCCGCATCATCAGGTGAGACTCTATCTGCTGAAGAGTATCCAGAGAAACACCTACCACAATTAAAATACTGGTCCCTCCGAAGTAGAAATTGACACCCATCTGTTTCATAAGGAAGTAGGGTAAGATAGCGAGTAAGGCAAAAAAGATAGCTCCAGGAAGAGTGATTCGGGTCAGGATTCTGTCTATATACTCGGAAGTCCTTTTCCCAGGCCTTATTCCTGGTATGAAACCTCCGTATTTTCTCATATTATCAGCTAAATCTACCGGATTGAAAACGATGGCGGTATAAAAATAAGCGAAGAAGATAATCAGAAGCCCAAAGGTAATCGAATAAAGAGCGGTTCCTTCATTAAACCAAGCGGTGATACTATGCATAACCTCAATGTTGGGGAAAAAGGAAGCTAAGGTGGTGGGAGCAAACATAATCGATTGAGCGAAGATAATAGGAATAATCCCTGCCGCATTTACCGAGAGGGGTATATGGGTGCTCTGCCCCCCATACATTTTTCTACCCACAACTCTTTTAGCATACTGCACCGGGATTTTCCTCTGAGCCCGGGTTACCAAAACCGTAGCCGCAACAACAATTAACATCAAGGCAATTAGAAAAACCTCTGAGAAGAGATTCCTCCTTCCTCCTAAAAGATTCTGAACCTCCTCCACTATCCCATTAGGAAGACGCGCGATGATCCCCGCAAAGATAATCAAGGAGATCCCGTTACCAATCCCCTTATCAGTTATCTGCTCCCCCAACCACATTATGAAGATCGTGCCGGCGGTAAAGGTTAGCACAGTCAGAAGACGGAATCCCATTCCCGGATTAGGGACTGCATATCTTCCGCCTATATTTATACTTTCTAAGAAAAGAGAGGTAGCCATAGCCTGAACCGCAGCAATTAACACAGTCCCATATCGGGTATACTGGGTAATCTTTCTTCTACCCTCTTCTCCTTCCTTCTGTAACTTTTGGAAATAGGGTATCACCGTCCCCAAGAGTTGCATAATGATCGAAGCTGAGATATAGGGCATTATCCCTAAGGAGAAGATAGTAGCCTTGGAGAAGGCTCCCCCAGCAAACATATCGTATAAGCCGAAAAGGGAACCCCGGGCTTGTCTGAAGAACTCTCCTAAAGCCTGAGCATCAACTCCCGGAGTGGGGACATGGGAGCCTATTCGGTAAACCACCAAAATCCCTAAGGTGAATAAAATCCTTTTCCTCAGCTCCGGTATTTTGAAAATGTGCTGAAAAGTGCTTATCATTTTATCAATTCGACCTTCCCGCCTGCAGCCAGGATTTTCTCCTTAGCGCTCTGACTGAAGGCCTGCGCCTGAATAGTTACCGCAAAATCTATGTTTCCTTCACCTAATATCTTGACCGGTAGATTTTCCTTTTTAATCAAACCGCAGTTTTTCATCACCAGAGGATTAATCATCTCCAGACGCCCGCATTTTTCCACAGAGCCTATGTTCACCACCTGATATTCCTGTTTGAAAATCGAGGTGAACCCTCTTTTGGGTATTCTCCTCTGTAAGGGCATCTGTCCACCTTCAAACCAGGGATGGATCTTCCCACCAGAACGAGCCTTCTGCCCTTTATGTCCTCTGGTTGAAGTCTTACCATGACCTGAGCCTGGTCCTCTTCCAACTCTTTTCCTCTTTTTAGTTGAACCAGATACTTTTTTCAACTGGCTTAATCTCATCAAGAAAAAACCTCGATTATCTTTCCACCTCTTCGACTTTCAAAAGATGCCTTACTTTTTGAACCATCCCTCTGATCTGAGGAGTATCTTTATGATACACTGTTTGATGAAGTTTTTTAATCCCCAAAGAGCGAATAGTCTCCTTCTGAGACTTCTCATAATCTATAGCGCTCTTTATCTGGGTTATCTTAAGCTCTTTTGTCATAAAAGGTTTTTTAAACTAAAATTAATTTTCTTCCAATTCAGCTTTTTCCATAAAATCTTTAAGCCTCAAAAGCCCTGAAATAGTAGCCTTGACTACATTATGAGGATTAGAAGTACCTAAAGACTTGGTTAAAACATCTTGAACTCCTGCTGCTTCCAGGACCGCTCTCACGGGACCACCGGCAATAACTCCGGTACCTGGAGAAGCAGGCCTCATAACTACACTAGCCGCCCCAAATTTACCTATTATCGGATAGGGAATGGTCCCATCTTTTATAGGAACCTTAACCATATTTTTCTTGGCTGATTCTGTCCCTTTAGTTATAGCATCAGAGACCTCCCCGGCTTTGCCCAAACCCACACCCACTTTCCCCTTCTTATCCCCAACCGCTACCAAAGCGGTAAACCCAAATCTCTTACCCCCCTTAACTACCTTGGCAACACGATTGATATAGATCACCCTTTCCTCAAATTGCATTTCATCCGCTGTAAATTTCATTCATCTACCTCTTTATTAGAATTTCAAACCGCCTTCCCTGGCTCCTTCAGCCAAGGCTTTAACCCGGCCGTGATAGACGTACCTATTCCTATCAAAGAGCGCCTTCTCTATCCCCTTTTCCTTAGCCAAACAAGCCAGGTAAAGACCTACTTTCTTAGCTATCTGATTTTTGGTCTCCTCTTTAGTTATCTCCTTCCTTATTGAAGGAGTCAAACTTGAAACCCCCAACAAAGTCCTTTGCGACAGGTCATCTATTAACTGGGCATAGATATGTTTCAGACTTTTATATACTGTCAGACGAGGTTTCTCGGCAGCGCCTCTAATCTTTTTTCTAACTCTTTTCTGTCTCCTCTCGGAGGTGAATCTTTTGATCTCGGTCCTGTCCCTCATAAAACTAAAACATCCTCATCTTTTAGAGTAGTCTCTTTTTAAGCTGCAGCTTTACCAGCCTTTTTACGAACCTTCTCATCCTCATACCTTATTCCCTTACCTTTATAAGGCTCAGGCGGTCGAAATGACCTGAGCTTCGCGGCAACCTGTCCCACCAGTTCCTTATCAATCCCCGAGACTACAATCCGGGTAGGGTTCTCAACTATTATTTTTATATCCTCTGGCGGTTTAAAAAGGATAGGGTGAGAATATCCCAAACTTAAGGAGAGTCTATTTCCCAAAAGCTCAGCTTTATATCCTACACCCACAATCGAAAGAGATTTCTTAAACCCCTGAGCTACGCCTTTAACCATATTGTCAATCAGCGTTCTGGTAAATCCATGTAGCGATTTGTCCAATTTACTATCAGACCCTCTTTTCACCCAGACCTTATCTCCTTCTAAGGAGATTTGCATAGCTGGATGAAACCTTTTGCTCAACTTACCCTGAGGTCCACTTACCCTCACCTCATTCTGAGATATTTCCACCTTAGTTCCTTTGAGCACTGATATCGGATTTTTACCAATTCTTGACATCTATCACTCCTTAAACCGCTATCAACAGATACGACAGATAACCTCTCCACCCACCCCTCTTGCCCTGGCCTGGCTATCAGTCATAACTCCTTGTGAGGTAGAAAGGATATACATACCAAACTCTCTGCCAATCTTTTTGAGCTTATCTTTATCAAAATAGATCCGCAATCCAGGTTTGCTAATTCGCCTAAGCAGGAAGAGGCTCTTTTTACCCTTAGGATCATATTTCAGATAGATCCTCAAAACATTCTGTTTATTATCCTCAACCTCCACATAGTTTCGAATATGTCTATTTTCCAGAAGTGTCCTGGCTATCTCTTTCTTGATTTTTGAGCCTGGAATGTCCACAGTTTTGTGTTTGGCTTTATAGGCGTTTCTTATCCGGGTCAGCATATCTGCTATCGGATCTGTTACCTTCATCTGTCCTCCTGAAATATAGTTCTACCAGCTGGCTTTGACCACGCCGGGTATCTCACCTTTAAGGGCTAATTCTCGAAAACAGATACGACACATGCCAAAATCCCTCATATATCCTCTGGGTCTACCGCATCTATAGCATCGGTTATGTCTTCTAACCTTGAACTTTGGTTTACGTTTAGCTTTTTCTATCATTGAAGTTCTGGCCACATTCTCTCCTTTTAGTACCTATTTAACTGCGAAAAGGCATGCCTAAAGCTTTTAAAAGTTCCAGCCCTTCTTCATCGGTTTTAGCCGTGGTGCATATAGTTATATTCATACCTTTGATCTTCTCTACTTTGTCGTAGTCAACCTCCGGAAAGATTAACTGCTCCCTTACTCCTAAATTATAGTCCCCCCGACCATCAAAAGACTTAGTAGGCACTCCTCTAAAATCCCGAATCCTGGGGATGGCTATGTTCACTAACTTGTCAAAAAAATCCAGCATTCGACCTCTTCGCAAAGTCACGCAACAGCCGATTGGGGCTCCAGCTCTCAGTTTGAAATTAGATATAGATTTCTTAGCTCTCCTTATAATAGGCTTCTGACCGCTGATCAGCGTCAAATCATTTACCGAAGCATCTAAAAGCTTAACATTTTGAATCGCATCCCCTACTCCGATGTTAACCACAATCTTCTCCAGTTTAGGAACCTGCATTATATTCCGATACCCAAACTTCTTCATCAGGCTTGGGACTACCTCTTTTCGGTATTTCTCCTTTAGCCTGGGAACGTATTTGGTTTTAGGAGAACTTTTCTCCTGCATTTTTTCTTTACTTTTATCCTTTTCTTTTGCCATTCCAACTAACCTATATTCTTTTTTTGAATTCAGGTAGAGACGCATTGCAATGCGTCTCTACATCTTAGATTACCTCGCCACACTTTCCGCAAATCCGAACTTTATTCAGCTTTTCTCCACTCTCGTTTTCCAGCACCTTATAGCTCACCTTAGTAGGAGAGGAACACTTTGAGCAGTAGAGCATTATATTAGAAGATTCGATCGAACCTTCCTTTTCCAAGATTCCACCTTTTCGGTTTTTGGTTGTGGGCCGGGTGTGCCTTTTTATGAAATTAACCCCTTCCACAATGGCTCTTTTCTTATCTTTTAAAACCTTGAGCACTTTCCCCATCTTACCCCGATCATCTCCACTTATCACTAATACGGTGTCTCCTTTTTTAATCCGCATATCCGCTCTCCTAACCTAACTTTAAAACCTCCTAAATCACCTCAGGTGCTAAAGAGATAATCTTCATAAATTGTTTCTCCCTCAATTCCCGGGCTACTGGTCCAAAGATCCTTGTGCCTCTGGGCTCATACTGCTCATCTATAATCACGGCTGCATTGTCCGAAAAACGAATGTAAGAGCCATCTTTTCTTCTGGTCTCTTTAGTCGTCCTCACCACCACAGCCTTACACACGTCACTTTTCTTAACCGTCCCTCCAGGTAAAGCATCTTTGACCGTGACTACGATTATGTCTCCTATTCGGGCATACCTTTTTCTGGTCCCACCAAGAACCCTGAAGCACTGCACAACCTTTGCTCCAGTGTTATCTGCCACTACTAATTTAGAATATTCTCTGATCATAGATAGTAACTGAATAAGCTTTTAAAACTATTTAGCCTTTTCAAGGATCTCTAAAACTCTCCATCTTTTAAGTCTGGAAAGAGGGCGAGTCTCAATAACTTTCACTAAGTCGCCGATCTGGCACTCGTTCTTTTCATCCTGGACATATAGTTTGGAGGTCTTTTTAATCGTCTTCTGGTAAACCGGATGTCTTAAAAGCCTCTCCACTGCAACCACCGTAGTCTTCTGCATACGGTTAGAGACTACCCTTCCAATCCTGACTTTTCTTTTTTTTCTCTCGGTCATAAGCTCTTGACTTTTCTTAAGCTTTATGGTTTAATCCTTTTTCACTTTATTTTTCTCTCCTCTGGAGTAGCTAACTTCCTTTTTCCTAAATCCTCTTCTCTAAGCATGTTATTGATCCTGGCAATATCCCTTTTTATAACCCTGAGCCTAAGGGGGTTATCCAGTTCCTTGGCTGACTTCTGCATCCTCAAATTGAATAGCTCCTCTTCGAGCTCTTCTCTTTTCTGAATGAGTTCTTCTTTAGTAAAATCTTTTAAAACTGCCTTCTTCATATTCTTAAGCTTTTAAAACTCTTTTCTGGAGACCATTCTGGTCTTTATGGGAAGTTTATGTGCGGCTAATTCAAGAGCTTCTTTAGCTACCTTCGGGGTAACCCCTTCCAGTTCAAAAAGAATTCTCCCGGGTTTAACCACCGCTATCCAGTACTCAGGATTCCCTTTCCCCTTTCCCATTCTAGTCTCGGCTGGTTTCATCGTAACCGGCTTGTCTGGAAAAACCCTTATCCAGATCTTTCCACCTCTCTTTAAGTGTCGGGTCAGGGCTACTCTTGCTGCCTCAATCTGCTTATCAGTGAGCCAGGCTGGTTCAAGCGCTTTCAAACCAAATTCTCCGAAATCTATCTCACTGCCCCTGGTAGCCTTCCCCTTTCTTCTGCCTCTCTGCTGTTTTCTATATTTTACCCTTTTGGGCATTAACATAGACTTCTCCTCAAAAATCTTTAGGTATAATTATAGCTCCAATCTCCTTTAGGATTTAATAAATTCTTAAGCTCTTCTTTTCCCTTTTTTTCTTTTTTTGCCCTCAGCTAATTTCTCTTCTTTAGGTCTTTCCGGGGTCCAGTGAACTCCTTCGATTAAATGAGCCTCCTTATCCAGTATCTCTCCCTTAAAAAGCCATACCTTTACCCCGATAGTTCCATAAGTAGTGTGAGCTGTGGTTGCAGCGTAATCTATATCTGCCCTTAAGGTATGCAAGGGAACCCGTCCCTCCATATATTTTTCAGACCTGGCTATCTCTGCTCCTGCCAGCCTTCCCCCGCAGGTAATCTTTATCCCTTCAGCACCTATCTTCATAGCAGAACTTATGGCTTTCTTCATCGCCCTGCGGTAGGAGATTCTACTCTCTAATTGTCGCGCAATGCTTTCCGCTACCAATTTAGCAGAGAGCTCCGGTTTACGCACCTCGATTATATTTATATTTATCTCCTTATGGGTGAGGTGTTGTAACTCATCTCTTAATTTATCCACTTCAGTTCCTTTTCTTCCGATGACAATTCCTGGCCGAGCGGTGTGAATATCAATGGTGACCTTTTTAGGAGCTCTAAAAATATCTACATTCGCTATACCAGCGTGATCTAACCTGGTAAGAGTATATTTACGAATTAACTGATCCTCTTTCAACTGCTCAGCAAAATTTTTACTGGCAAACCATCTGGAGCTCCACCATTTTACTATACCTAATCTCAAACCAATGGGATTTGTTTTCTGACCCAAATTTTTTTCTCCTCTATTTTCTGACTTTTAAAGGATCAACCTTTTTTAACAAACCTACCTTTTATCCTCCTTAGGTAGCTTTTTCTTTACATCTTTTTTCCCTTTCTTAATCCCTTCAACTTTTTCCTCTTCCATTTTCTTTTTTCCTTCAACCTCGTCTGAGACCACAATAGTGAGATGATTGGTCCTCTTCCTGATACGGTAAGCCCTTCCCATACTGCTGGGTCGAATTCTTTTCATTATAGGGCCACCATCCACGAAGATCTTCTTTATATACAGATCCTCCGCCTTGAGTTTTGCAGTACCCTCCTGGCTTATGGCATTGGCAGTTGCAGATTTCAAGGTCTTCTCTATATATTGAGCTGCATATTTGGGGACAAAGCTTAGAATATTTAAAGCTTCCTCCACATTTCTATCTTTTATCAACTCAACTACCCTCCTCACCTTTCTGGATGAGCCTCTGGAAAATCTTGCCCGGGCAACTGCCTCCATTAAAAATCTCCTTCCTACTCTCTATTTCTTATTCCTTACTTAAGTGCTATTGACCTCTCTGTTATTTTGCCGGAATGAGTTCTAAAGGTGCGCGTGGGTGCGAATTCTCCCAACTTGTGTCCCACCATATCCTCCGTCACATAAACCGGGATAAATTTGTTTCCATTATGAACAGCAATCGTATGTCCCACAAACTCAGGTGTAATGGTGGATCTTCTGGACCAGGTCTTGATCACCTTCTTCTCTCCGGACTGATTCAAAGCCATAATCTTTTTCATTAAATGCTCATCTACAAAAGGGCCTTTTTTTAAAGAACGTGCCATAGATCATCCTCTCCGTTTAATGATAAATTTATCAGAAAGTTTTTTCTTTCGGGTTTTAAGACCCTTGGTCGGCTTACCCCAGGGAGTAGTGGGATGTCTTCCACCTGAGGATTTCCCCTCTCCTCCACCCATAGGATGATCCACCGGGTTCATAGCTACCCCCCTAACCCTGGGCCTTCTCCCTAACCATCTGGTTTTACCAGCTTTACCATATGAGATATTCTCGTGATCTATGTTACCTAACTGACCAATAGTGGCATAGCATTCCAGCCGAACCAGGCGAATCTCTCCAGAGGGAAGTCTTAGATGCCCATAATCACCTTCTTTAGCCGCCAACTGAGCCATGGAACCAGCAGTTCTGGCTATCTGTCCACCTTTACCCCTTCTCAGTTCCACATTATGAATCATAGTTCCTAAGGGGGTTTTAGCTAAGGGCATGGCATTACCCGGTTTTATCTCCACAGCCTCACCTGCCATAACCACATTTCCAACCTCCAGTCCTAAGGGAGCTAAGATATACCTCTTTTCTCCGTCTATATAGTGCAAAAGAGCAATCCGGGCTGAGCGATTCGGATCATACTCAATCGATACAACCTTAGCCGGGATATTAAGCTTATCCCTTTTAAAATCTATCAACCGGTAGAACCGCTTAGAGCCACCCCCTCGATAGCGACAGGTAATCCTGCCGGAATTACTCCTTCCACCTTTCTTCTTAAGCGGAAATATAAGTGATTTCTCAGGCTTATCCCGGGTGAGCTCCTCAAAAGTAGGAAGGGTTTTAAACCTCAATCCAGGAGTTACTGGTTTAAATTTCCTCAATGGCATTTTATATACTCTCGGTTTAAAATTATAAATGAACTATTAGACCGTTTCAAAAAATTCTATCTTTTCTCCCTTTTTTAATCTAACAATCGCCTTTTTCCAGTTAGGCCTTTTACCTTCAAACCTGCCCATCCTCTTAACTTTCCCATGCACTACCATGGTATGAACATCCTCCACCTTAACCTTGAAAATCTCCTCAACCGCTTTCTTTATCTCTAGCTTATTAGCCTTTAGATCGACCTTGAAAGCATATTTATCTTCTTTAGTTCGAAGATCAGTGCTTTTCTCAGTGGTCAAGGGGGTATAAATTATCTTCCTGGCAGATTTCAACTGGAAAACACCTCCTCTAACTTTTTCAAGGCACCTTTGGTCAATAAAAGATATTCACAGTTCAAAAGGTCATAAGGATTAACCACCTGAGCCGGTTTGAAGGTTAAATTCTCTAAGTTACGACAGGACTTATAGAGGTTATCCTCCTTCTTTGCTCCAAGAAAAAGTATCTTAGAATTGTTTACTCCTAAATTTTGCAAGAGATTTAGCATGATTTTAGTCTTTGGTTTTTCCAAAGAGATCTCCTCTAAGATTTTAATCTTTTTCTCAGAAGCTTTAAAAGAGAAAGTTGATTTAAGAGCCAGTCTGGAGATCTTCTTAGAGATAGTAGATTTCCAGTTCCTTTGGCAAGGACCAAAAGCCCTACCACCACCTACCCAGATAGGTGAGGTATTAGAGCCAGATCGAGCTCTGCCCGTCCCTTTTTGTCTCCAGGGTTTTGCTCCTCCTCCTCTTACCTCTGCACGGGTCTTCTTTTTCGCCGTTCCCTGTCTCTGGTTCGACAGGTAGACCTTGACATACTGATGCACAACTTCAGGATTAGGCTTTATCCCAAAAAGCTCTGACTTAAGCTCTAATTCTCCTATCTGATTACCTTCGATATCGTACAGGTTTGCTTTACTCATAAATTCTCAAGCTTCAAATTCATTTTTTCTTGGTCTTCTTAATCATCAAAATGGAATTCTTCTTACCTGGAACTGCTCCCCTTACCACCAAAGTATTCTTCTCCACATCCACTCCTACCACCTCTAAGTTACTAACCGTAACTCTTTCATCCCCCATTCTTCCAGCCATCTTCTGCCCTTTAAAAGTGCGTGAAGGGAAGGAGCTTGCCCCCACAGACCCAGGTGCCCTAAGCCTATCTGATTGCCCGTGGGTCTTTGGGCCACCCTTGAATTTATGTCTCCTCACCACTCCCTGGAAGCCAAGCCCCTTGGAGGTTCCAGTAATATCCACCTTTTCTCCTACTGAGAAAAGGTCAACTTTTATCTCCTGGCCTATCTCAAGCCTTGTATCGATCTTTTCCACTCTGAACTCTTTCAGAACCCTTTTAGGTTCAACTTTAGCCTTCTCAAAATGGCCTGTTAAAGGTTTATTGAAAAGCGATTTTCTCTTCTGGCCGAAAGCTAACTGCAAAGCATTATACCCTTCTTTTCCCATAGTTTTTGTCCGCACTATCGGACAGGGACCTGCCTCTATCACAGTTACTGAAATAAACTCTCCCTCTTTCCCAAAAATCTGAGTCATTCCCATTTTTTTACCGATTATGCCTTCCATATCTTGCACCTAAAGAAACTTAAACTTTAATCTCCACATCCACCCCGGCTGGTAACTCTAACCTCATCAGGGCATCCACGGTCTGAGGGGTGGAGTCATATATATCAATAAGCCTTTTGTGGATCCTGGTCTCAAACTGCTCCCTGGACTTTTTATCCGCATGCGGAGATCTCAGAACGGTATAGACTGTCCGCTTAGTGGGTAAAGGCACCGGTCCGGAGATTTTAGCACCTGTTCGGGTAACAGTTCTTACGATCTCCTGAGCAGATTTATCCAGAGAATAATGGTCATAGGCTTTAAGCCAGATCCTGATCTTCTGTCCGTTCATCCTTAATCCTTATCTTTCAAAGAACAATTATTTTTTTATCCCTTAAACTTTTAAACTGTTTTTCCGCTTTTATTCTATGACCTCCGTGACCACACCAGCCCCTACGGTCCTTCCACCCTCCCGTATGGCAAATCGCAACTCCTTCTCCATAGCTATCGGCGATATCAAATCCACTGACATATTCACATTATCACCCGGCATCACCATCTCCACACCCTCCGGCAACTTGATAATTCCGGTCACATCTAAAGTCCGAAAATAAAACTGCGGACGATATCCGGTGAAAAATGGCGTATGACGCCCTCCCTCCTCCTTGGTCAATACGTATACCTCTGCCTTGAATTTGGTATGCGGAGTAATACTACCCGGCGCCGCTATCACCATCCCTCGCTCC
>Ga0114930_10002403_pt1 | contig 16902 bp, 13 predicted proteins | sample AnhtaG_FD_87300 | JGI IMG/M metagenome (GOLD analysis project Ga0114930, IMG submission 87300) | Deep subsurface microbial communities from Anholt, Denmark to uncover new lineages of life (NeLLi) - Anholt_01485 metaG | ecosystem: Environmental > Aquatic > Marine > Oceanic > Sediment | place... | reverse complement strand
GTCTCGCACGATCCGGATTCCGCGGTTGCCGATGGCCTGGGACTGCCGCGCCAGCACATCGTTGACCACCGCAGCAAAATCCACATGAACGCTTGGCGCTTCGATCATGTCGGCGCGTGCGTTGTCGAAATGCTGCGCGGAATTGACCAGGCGACGTAGCCGGCTCAGCGAGGATTCGATCAACGCGATTGCCTTGCGCACGCTCGCGTCGGCATTGTCCGTGGCACGCCTTATCGGCTCCAACGCCGAGGCGATCACGCCGATCGGCGCCTTGAGCGAATGCGCATTGTCTTCAGCCGCCTGGCGGATGTCCTGCGCCACGCCGCGCAGGTCGTGCACCAGCCGGTCGAAGTCGCGCGCGACGACGGTGAATTCGGGCGCGACGGCGCGGTCATTGAACGAGCGGCTGGACTGGTTGCATGCCCTTGCCTCGCGCGTCACGCGCCGGAAATGGACGATGCTGCGCCAGACGCTGAGCCACACGAAGATCGCCAGAATCGCGAAGGTAAGGTAGGCGACGGCTGCACCACGCATTTCGGGCGTTTGCCAATAGGGCCGGCCGAGCGACGTGTTCAGGAATTCGGCGGTGTTGTGGATCGAGATCAGCAGCCAGCAACCCCACCGTGACTTGACCGGGACCACAGAGGTAAGGACCTCCACGTTTCCATCGGCCCGGGTGTAACGGATATCGAGCGGCGAGTCCCAAATGCAGCTTTCGGCCAACCGCTGCAGCACCCCATGTGCAGAAAGACTTTCCAGTTCTGCGCCCAAATTGTGCGTTTCGGCCGTGCTCGCCGACGTGGCGATGTAGAAGAATCTTTGATCCGGGTTGTCGGCGGAGGGTTGAAGCAGCAGGCGCAGGACGGTTCCGCGATCGGCGAACTTCGCCAGATCCGCGTTCAGTTCCTTCCCCGGCATCGTGCCTGGCCGGTTCAAAGCCGGCGCCAGGGCCTGCGCGATCAGCCGGCTCTGGTCTTTCATGTTGTGGACCACCAAATCGCGCGTGCGGCGATCGGCGCTTTCGAAGCGGCCGTAAAGAACGATCGGAAGCGCGAAGAAGATCGCCCCTAGGACCAACAGCTTGAGCGTCAGCGACCTGAACGCCTGCCGCGCCCACCGCAACACGTCAATCCGCATTCGCCGACGCGGCGCGCCACCGGTATCCGAACGCCGGGAAGTTCTCGATCTCCCCGAAATTTCCGTCGATCGACCGGAACTTGTTGCGGATCCGCTTCATGGACGAGCGCACATTGGTACGGAATCCGTCATAGCCGCGTCCGGCGATGAATCCCGCGTGATGGACGCAGTCGTAGATGGTGCGATACGATGTGAACTCTCCGGCCCGCCCGACAAGACGGCGGACGATGTTGAATTCGGTGAGCGTGAGCTGCACATCCCGGCCTGCCCAGTAGGCCCGGCTGGTGCCGGGCCGCAGTTCCAGCGGCCCGAGGACGATGCTGTCGCGTTCGGGTAGATCGGCGGGCCGCTTGCCCGCCTCGACGATCAGCCGCAGACGCTTGGTCAGAATCTCGACGCCCTTGGCCTTGTCGACGAAGTCCAGCGCGCCCTGGTCGAGCGCGACGTTTTCATAGGTCAACTCGGGCATTCCGGTGAGCATGACGACCGGAATCTGGATTCCGCGGCGGCGCGCGTGCCGCAACACGTCGACACCCGTCATGCCGGGCATCTTCCAATCGAGAACGATGATATCGGCGGTGTTGCCGTCCGCGAACCATTCCAGCATGGACTTGCCGTCTGAAAAGCCGACGACGGCGAACCCCCGCTCCACCAACTCGTCCTGGGTGATCGCGCAGAAATCGGCGTCGTCATCGACGAGGATCAGCCTCGTTCGAAGCGCGGCACCGCTTGCGCCGGCGAATTGGCTCCCCGGGTCACCGGGCCGCGCTGAATCGGCGCTCGGCAACGCAGTCGGGTCTTCCGTTCGCAGCGTATTCATCGTTTGTCACCTCATACTTCAGAACGCGGAAGGTCAATGTCTGGACGTCGGGATAGAGCAAGACATCCATGGTGCAGGCCGACTGACGATAGCGCCAAACCTTGGCTGGGGCCGTTTGCCACTGTTCCACCGGCGGCCCGAGCGTAGCGCGAAGCTGCTCTTCGTCGAGGCCGACGAGTTGGATGACCGGTATTGGCGCGCTTGGTTCGGGTACGGGTTCGTCAGTTCTGGGCGTCGCCCGTGCCGCACCTGTTTTCTTCCCCGCCGCAACGCGGGCCTTGGGATCGCCGGCCGATTTCGCAGGCCGCGCTCCGGGCTGCTTCGGCATGACAGGAAGCCCCGTTTCCGGCGAAAGCAAGGTCGCCGCCAATATCTTCGGGTCGACTTCGGTCGACGGCCCGCCCCACTGCGGTTCGCCACCGCTGCTTTCGATGGTCACGCAGCCCGCCAAGGCGATCACTGCCACCGTCGTCATGGGCCACGAGAGCGTTCCGGGACTCATGGTCGTGCTCCGCCGGTTATGTGCGTGCCGCTTTGGGCGCGCTTCCCTTTCGAGCGATCTGTATCAATCAGACATTTGCCGCGCCCGGCGGCGCTGGCTTCCTCCTCGTCGAATTTGTCGCCACGATCTTCAGTTCCGCCGGCCCCGACACCTCCAGCGCTGGCCCATCCAAGGGTCCGTCACACCCGCTTTGCACGCCTTCGAGCATCAGATCATGATTCTGCGCCGCAATAGTGCAAGCTTCTCGTGGCGTTCGAGTGACCGTGCCACGGATATATCACCGCGGGTTGCCGAAACGTTCGCCCACTGAGACAGGCTTCACGTTACGTCCGCCGTTACCGACGTTCGCCCACCGAGTTGCCCCAGGTCAGCGCGATCCTTCGCAATTTCGCCAATTTTTTCGCAACTCGTCCGCGAATGTCTGCCGGCGCGCGGGCGCGCAGTTCGCCCGGATGCGGAACCACAGATTAATCACGACTATGGCCGTTGTATGGCGCAGTTTTCGAGGGCGGCAACGGCGATTCTGTCATGGCGGCAGAACTCACCGCCATGCCACGCCCGGAATGGGCTTATGCCGCAACCTTCTGCGCCACGAGTTTCTTGCATAGTTCCACGGCCTCGGGCGCGTTGTCGCCGTATCCGTTGGCGCCGATCTCGCTGGCGAATTCGCGCGAAACCGGCGCCCCGCCGACGATCACCGGCATCGTCAGGCCTTCGCGCTTGATCTGCGCTACGATCAATTTCATGAACGGCATCGTGGTGGTCAGCAGCGCCGAAAGACCGATCACATCGGCGTTAACGCGCCGCGCGGTTTCGATGATCTGCTCGGCCTTCACGTTGACGCCCAGGTCCACGACCTTGAAGCCCGCGCCCTCGAGCATCATGCCTACCAGGTTCTTGCCGATGTCGTGAAGGTCGCCGAAGACCGTGGCGGTCACCACGACGCCTTTGGGCTGGGCCTTGGTCCGCGTAATGATCGGCTTCAGCACTTCAAGTCCGGCCTTCATCGCCTTGGCCGCCATGAGCATTTCCGGCACGAAGAATTCGCCTGCGGCGAACAGGTCGCCGACCTCCCCCATGGGCGGGATCAGGCCTTCGTCCAGGATCGCATTCACCGAATGGCCCTGCTCCACTGCCTGGGACACCAGCGCCGCACACTTGGCGCCGTCGAATTCCATCACCGAGTCGTAAACCTGCTGCATCAGGGCCGATCGGCCGGGGCCTCCGGTATCGGCCGTCACGGTTGTCGGCTTGACGCCGATGCCCATGAACCCCTTGCCACCGGCCATTTCCGGCGCCACGCCGTTCGGGCCGCTGAAGATCTGTCCGGCATACGGACGGTCGCCGGTGCGGAATCGCTTGACGGCGCGGATCGCCGCCTTGACGTTGTCGGTCGGCGTTTGCGCGCTGAAGCTGCAGAAGTAAAGAAAGAATTTCCTCCCGTGCGGGCCGCGGCTTCCGACCTCCATGTACTCGTGCACGCGCTTGGTGATGTCCTCTTCCGTGCCTTTTTGCAGCAGCAGCGTGCCCACGCCCATGCTGAGCGCGCAGCCTCGCTTGTCCGCATATGCGCGGATGCGTTCGGTTCCGACTCTGAAGCAGTCGGGGTCCTGGACTTTCAGGTATTGCGGCGTGACCGACAGCTTGACGTCCCAGAACTTCTCGGGATCCGCAGCGAAAGCGTCACCCCACCAGTTGTCGCAGCGCACGCCGCGCCGGTCGCCGCACAGCTTACGCAGCTTGTGCAGATACGGAACCGAGAATTCCTGGAGCATCTCCTCGGTGATGAACGGAAGTGAGCCGACGGCGTCCTTGCCGTTGGCGATCTCGGCGCCGGGAACCACCTTGAAATAGGCGTTGATGTACGGCGCCAGTACCTCCTCGACCGCGAAGTTCAGGACCTTGTGCACGAACTTCGGGTTCTCCGACATGGCGATCGCCATCTTCTCGAACTGCATCATCTGCGCCGCCAGGTTGATCGGCGCGCAGTAGTGGATGTGATGGGCGAATCCGGTCAGCTCCTGGCAGATCTGCAGGACCTCGAGCACCCAGGGCATGCGCCCGGACTTGAACGGATCGGGCGCCTTGAGCGCCGCCAGGTCCTTTTCCGTGCGCACGACCGGGCGCGTGTTGTCGAGCGCCGGGTAGAGGTCGTCGAACCAGGCCATGTCGCCGCCGAGCGCCTCGGCCTCGACGGAATAGACGTCCCACACCATGTCGGGGATGTCGAAGCCCAGCTCCTGTTGCACGTCCAGGTTGCCGCGGACGAACAGCTCCGGGTCGCTGAAGAAGCGCCGGCCGTTGTGGCCGCCGTACTTCATGCAGAACTCGGCCATCTGGGTCGTGGCCGGGATGAATTCGGCGTCCCCGCCGTTCATGATCGTCTTGTACTGCTTCACGCCGGCGGAAAAGTCGTACTTGTCGTACTTGAACTGGGTCATGATCCGCGCTCACCCAAACACCCGTCGGAACGCGCCGGACCGCACATAGCCCGTGCGTGGCGATCCCGGCGGCGACATCGTCGTCGGTTTCATGGTGTTTGAGGGCTGGAGGTCCGCTGGGCCCGCCGGTCTCCCGCCGCTTGGGCGGGAACGGACGGGCGGCGCGGCGCTCGTACAAAGCCCGGCCGGCGATCGATTAACGTGGCCGCCTTGCTCCCGGGATGCATCCCGCCGAAGCGCCACGGCGCCGCTGGGCGGCGCGCGACTATTCATTCCAGATGGGTTACGGTCCGTCAAGCAGGCGCCGGGCAACCGATTGCACCGGCAAGTCGTCCTGGGGGATTATCGCTCTCGGTGAATTGCGAGAGCCGCGGGAGTTCCGGCATGCAAGCAAGCCGCATCCGGCTTTGGGACGCCGCCCGTCGCGACCAATACATGCGCGAGGTCGAGCTGGCCGCGGAGCGTATCGCCGCCAGAGAGGAAGGAAGGGATACGGCGCAACGGCTGGGAGACCTGTGGCCGGGACTTTCGCCCGACGAACGCGGCGCCATCGAATTCCTGCTGCTGAGCGGCAGCCGTTCGGCGGTCGGGAACTGCGACGATCCGCTGGTGGCCGACCTGTGCGAAAAGGGCCTATTGCAGCCGCCGCCGGGCGTCCGTGCGGTGCTGCGGCAGGACCTGCAAACCGCGTTCTCCGTGCCGGCGGCGGTTTGGGATGCTCTCAATCGGCGCACGGACGCCTACCTGCCCGCATCGGAGGAAGAGCGCAAGCGCCGCCGCGCCGCGCACGACAGGCGCTTTGGCCAACGGCTGAAGGTGATCCCGCCGGCCCCGGCACCGGCCGCTGCACTGGCCGACGGCGCGGCCAGTGCGATCACGCTCGTGACGCTGATGCTGTGCACGCGGAGCGCCGAAGGGCACGATTCGCCGCGGGTGCTGTCGCCGTCGGAATACCACGCATTGGCGGCGTGGCTGGACACGCACCGGCTGAGCTTGGCCGACCTCCTCCGGCCCGACGGCAATTCGCTGGCGCGCGCCTACACCGGCGACGCGTCGCTGGCATACCGCCTGACGTCGCTGATGAGCCGCGCCGGCGAAATCCGGCGACTGCTCGACCGGTGGAGCAAGCTGGGCATATGGGTGATCGGCGAGCGCGACCGCGCCTACCCCTCGCGTCTGCGCACGAGATTGCGGGCATCCGGTTTTCCGCTCCTGTTCGGCGCCGGCCCGCGCGACTCGTTGAACCTGGGCGGTCTATGCATCGTCGGCTCGCGTGAAAGTTCGGAGGATGCCTGCGACTTCGCCCGCCGCCTGGGCGCGAGGTGCGGGCGCGAGGGCTTGACCGTGATCTCCAGCGACATGCGCGGCGTGGACCGCGAGGCGATCACAGCCGCCTTGACCGCGGGGACGCGGGTCATCTGCGTGCTGTCCGACAGCCTGGAAAAGCTGGTGGCGACCAAGCGCTACCGCGAGGCGCTGGCGACCGGCAGGCTCGTGCTGGTCACCCCGTTCGCACCCGATACGCGGTTCAAGGTGGCGAACGCGATGCGCGCCCACAAGTACCAGTATGGCCTGTCGGACATGGCGGTGGTGGTGGAAACGCGCCAACAGGGCGGCGTCTGGTCGGGCATCGACGAGAACCGGAAGGAAGGATGGGTGCCGGCGTTCGTGCGAGCCGGCGGCGATGTGTCGCCCGGCAACATGGCGCTGCTGCATCTGGGCCTCATGCCCGTGACCAGGGAAGACATCGACAACAGCGCGGCCCTGGCCGACGTTTTCGTCTCGCGGGCGCGGTCCGTGGGCGCGAGCGGAGGCAAGGCCGGGTTGCGCCAGCACGGGCGCGAGCCCGATGGCTCCGCGCTCTATGCCCTGTTCCTCGGCCAGGTGCAGTCCTGCTTGGCGTCGGGGCCCGCTAGCGAAGAGCAAATCGCGCTCCAGCTCGACCTCGAAACGGCGCAAGCGAGGCGATGGCTCCAGCGCGCGGCGAACGAAGGGCGCATCGCCGCGCGTGGAAACCCGCCGGTCTATTCGTCCAAGAAATCCTGACGCGGCGGGCCTATCGGGCCGGCGCCGCCAAGTTGCAGGCATCGACGAAGATGTCCTGGAACTCCACCCGCGTGGCCAGCGACACATGCTCGATCCGCCGCACGATATCTTCGGCGCGGCGCCGTTCGGTTTCCGACAGAAGCGCAAGCTGCGCTCCCAGCAGTGCCGCATTGCCGACATACGTGATGCGCTCGCGCGGCAGCTTGGGCAACAGGCGTATCCGGATTGCGCTGTCGATGTTGACGTAGTTGCCGAAACCGCCGGACAGCAGCACCTCCTCGATCCGGGCATCCGGCACATCCATGATCTTCTGGAGCATCATCACGCCGCCGTAGATCGCCGCCTTGGCCAACTGAAGCTGACGTATGTCGTTCTGCGTCAGGACGATGTCCTCGTTCTTGCCGCTGTCCGCCGCTGCGACCAGCGCGAAGGCGCGGCCGTCGCCGTCGGTCACGAACCGGCGACGGATCCTTTCCGGCAATTGCTCCAGGCCGTTCCTGCGCAGCCGGCCGTTGTCCTCCAGAATGCCGACCTCGAGCATCTGCGCGGCGGCGTCGATCAACCCCGACCCGCAAATCCCGACCGCCGGCGCGTCACCGATCACCTGGCACGCCACGTCGTCGCCGATCGTAACGCGCTCGATGGCGCCCGCGGCACCGCGCATGCCGTGCTTCACCTGCCCGCCCTCGAAGGTTGGTCCGGCCGGCGCCGAACACGCCAGCAGCTTGTCGCGCGAGCCCATCACGACCTCGCCGTTCGTGCCGATGTCGATCAGCAGCCGGATGCCCTCGCTTTCGTAGATTCGGGTGGCGATCACCCCGGCGATAGTGTCGGCGCCGACGAACCCCGCGACGATCGGCAGGAAGCAGACCTGCGCGTTGGGAGCGCGCTTTAGCGGCAGATCGCCGGCCGGGACGACGATCGCATAGCGCACGGCCGGTGCATAGGGGGCGAGCCCCACGTAGCTGGTATCGATGCCCAGGCAGATGTGGTGCATGCAGGTGTTGCCGACCACGACGATCTTGTAGATGTGCTCGGCGGACACGCCGGCATCGCTACAGGACTTCTCGATGAACTCATTGAGTTGGTTGAGGATGCGGCCCCGCAGCGTCTGCAACTTTGCGTCGTTGAATTGGGCATAGGCGATGCGCGACATCAGGTCGCCGCCGAAAACGGCCTGCGCGTTCACGGCGCTGACCGACGCCAAGGTCTCGCCGGTCCTCAGGTCCATCAGCGCGCCGACGACGCTGGTGGTGCCGACGTCGAAGGCCATGCCATAGGCGTGGTCCGCGGTATCGCCGGCCTCGAGGTGAATGACGCGGCCCAGGAACGTGGTGGCGGTCAGAAGCCCGCCCTCCGCCCGTAGCGCCTTGGGAAGCTGGCGCAGCACGTCGACCGAAACGGTCCGGTCAGTGCCCCGCGGCAACCCGCGAAGGACCTCCTCCAGGTCCGAGCTTTGGTTGTGTTCGTCCTGCGGGACGGTTGCGCGCAGGGCGCGCTTTTCGATCCCGCTGTCGAGCTTCAGCGACGCAACATCGACGCCGGCGGCCCCGGCCAAGATCTGGTGGCCGGCCTCTCCGGCGGGCGGCGCCGGCATGATGGTGCAATCGGCGATCGCCGGCATCTGGCAGGCCAGCCGAAAGCGCTCGTGCACGGCCTCATGCCCGAGCTGGACGGAATCCTGCACCGCGGGGGGCGCGATCGTGCCCGATATCGCCTTGACGCGGCAGCTCCGGCAACGGCCCCGCCGGCCGCACGTCGCGGCAATCTCGACGCCTGCGTCCAACGCGGCCTGCAACACGGTGGCCCCGTGCGGCACCCGCGCGCGCCGGGGCTTGCCGCCCTCGGCCGACACGAAACTGACGGTGACGGTATGCGTCAAGCGATGCCCCGCGACCGCGCTAGCCGGTCGCGCGGGCGGCCGCGGAGCGGCGCGCCGCCGGCGCCTTGCGGAACGCCGACATATAGCGCACCGCAAACTCGTCCTTCCCAAGCACCACGTCCGCCGCAAGCTTGAAATCGACGTACTCCTTCACCGGATTCATCAGCGGATCGATCATCAGCGTGTCGCAGCCCGCCAGGATCGAAAGAACGATGAAGGCGTTGTTCATCACCTTGCGCTGAGGCAGGCCGAACGACGTGTTGCTGTGCCCGCCGAAGATGTGGACCGCGGGGAATTTGCGCCTGATCTCGCGCACGGCGTCGAGGTAGTGGCCGCCGAACGCCGGCCCGGTCGAGGCCGGGAACGCCAGCGGGTCCAGATAGCGGTCGCCCACCGGGACGCCTTCTGCATCCATCATTTCCATGATTTCCGACAGGTTCTCGACGCGCTCCTCCGCGTCCCTGGGCATCCCGTTGCGGCCACTGGCGTTGGCGAACAGCAAGGCGTTGTGTCGTCGCGCAGCCGGGATCAGCGCTTGGCGGCCCTCCTCCAGGTTCACCGAATTGATCGCCGGCCGGCTTTTGCTGCCGTCATGGACCTTCAAGCCAGCCAGGATCGTGTCGGGGTCGGAGGAGTCGATCGCGATGACCGCATCGGTGACGGACTGGGCGGTCGGCACCATCCACTCCATCCATCGGTGCCGTTCCTGCGGGTCGATGGCGATCTCGTCCACGCACAGATCGATGATGTTGGCGCCGGCGCTGACCTGCGCCTGGATAAGCCAGGCGATATAGGTCAGGTCCTTAGTCCGCATGGCGTGCGCGACGTGCGGGATCTGGAAGCTGCGCAATTTCGCGGGATCGGTTGGATAAATGGAGGAGATATCCAACATCCGGTTCGCGCCCGCGAGGTCGGTATAGGACAGTCCGGTCTTGCCGCCGGCCTGCACCACGCGCGGGCTGGTCCCTTTGATGCGCCGCGTCGTGTTGAAGTTCTCGCCGATGATGTCGAACACCTTGTCGCTCATGTCGCTCGATGCCTCCAGAACGGCCGCTTCGCCGGGTCAGGAACGGGCCGTGGGGCGGACGCCGCCCTGGCCCCAACGCGACAAGCCCGGCGGCATCGCGCGCCTGTCAATCAGCCGTACCGGCAGACCGGCGCGCGCAGGCGCCGATGCCACGCGTGCCTTGCCGCGCCGCTGCCGGGCGCCGGTCGAGCGCGCCGGAAACAGGCGGGCTCGCGCTGCCGCGCAAAGCGACGCCATGACCGATTGCCGATGACATGACAGCCCCTCTTCGCGATTTCCCCGTGGAAACCCCGATGGGCGAAGGGCTGGAGCGGCGGTCGCGCCGCCGTAGGAAAGCCCGGACTGATGTCGTCGCCGGCGGCCGCGCGCAATGCGCCGCGGCTTCCGGCGCGTTCGCAAAGTCTCCCAAATCGCCGGGAAACCGTCAACAAGGCCGGCCCGGTGCTTAACGCGGGCGCCCGATACTGCGCAACGCTGCATCGGCTGGCGAATCCTGACGGGCATGCCGCCAGCACCGGCTCGGAGACGGGAATGGCCCTTGACTAGTTGGGGGCAATGTACGCAGGATATGAACAAGGGAATATCGGCACACACCGCCCGTGCGGCGGTGGAGTGTAGGATGTGCCCTTCGGGCTTCCTGACGAGCGAGCTCGTCCCAGCCCTCTTCTTCGTTGGACCGCAACCGGTCCAAGCCGCGGTCGAGTCCTCTCGCCGGGCCAAGAGGAAGGGCAGAAGCTTGCAAGCCGCCCGTACCATGTCTCGACAATCCTGTTCGCTCGGCGCGTCGCGGCCGCCCGCCCGCGTGCGCGCGGACGATCACCCGCGCCGCGCGACGGCCCGGCCGAGGCACGGAACGCTACGGTAAAGCAGGCACTGTGGAGAACGCGTAGTGACGCTGCGAATCCAGGGATTGACCAAGAAATTCGGCCAGCTTGTCGCCGTCGACAACCTGAATTTCGAGGTGCCCAAGGGCCAGATGGTCGGGATCATCGGCAGGTCCGGTGCCGGCAAGTCGACGTTGCTGCGCATGATCAATCGCCTCACCGATCCCACCGCGGGCCGCGTGATGTGCGACGAGGTGTTCGGGAAGGATGTCGATGTCTGCGCCCTGCGCGGCAAGGACGTGCGCCGCTGGCGCGCCCAATGCGCCATGGTGTTCCAGCAGTTCAACCTGGTGCCGCGCCTGCAGGTCATGACGAACGTGTTGATCGGCCGGATCAGCTATCACGGTACGCTGCGCGCGCTTCTCGGCATGTTCTCCGCCCGCGACCGGGCGTTGACGCTGCGCGCGCTGCAGCGGCTGGACATGGTTTCGCATGCGTTGCACCGCGCCGACGCCCTGTCGGGCGGGCAGCAGCAGCGCGTCGCCATCGCCCGCGCCCTGGTGCAGGAACCGAAGATCCTGCTGGCCGACGAACCGATCGCGTCGCTCGACCTGCGCAATGCCACGATCGTCATGGAGGCGTTGCGGCGCATCAACAAGGAAGATGGCATCACGGTGATCAGCAATCTGCACCTGCTGCAGACGGCCAAGGATTATTGCGACCGCATCATCGGCATGCGCAAGGGCAAGATGGTCTATGACGGCAAGCCCTCGCAGCTCACCGACAGCCTGGCGCGCGAGATTTATGGCGGCGGCGCCGGCGAGGGCGATGAGGAACTGGACATGGCGTTCACCGCGACATCGGCGCCGATGCAGCGGCCAGCCGTGCGGGAGGCGCGCACCGGCACCGATCAATGACCCGGGCCGCGCGGGAAGCGATCAAGCAATCTAAAAAAAGCAGAAGCGCAAGAACAGAGTGGAGGGAACGAACATGCTAGCGACATATTTGCGCAACGCGTCCGTCGCGATTGCGGCGATCGCGCTGCTGGGCGGAGCCGGGGCGGGGAGCGCCCGCGCCGACGAGTACATCGGCGGATGGCAGAAGAAGTTTCCCGTGATCAAGTATGGGGTGATCCCCGTCGAAACCCAGGCCCAGACCACCAAGACGGCCGACCTTTTCATCAAGCACGCGGAGAAGGAAACCGGCGTCAAGTGGGATCTGTACACGGCCTCGGATTATTCGGGCGTCATGAACGCGATGATGGCCAAGCAGATCGATCTCGCCTGGCTCAGCGGCTTCAGCTACTGCCAGACCTACGCCGACAGCAAAGGCGCGGTCGAGCCCCTGGTGGCAGCCCAGGAACCCGATGGATCGATGGGCTATTGGTCGGTGATCGTCGTCAAGACCGGCAGCCCGTACAAGACGTTCGAGGACCTGAAAGGCAAGATCGTCGCGCGGACCGATCCCCTGTCGGGTTCGGGGTACCTGATTCCGACCGCCGCGTTCCGCAAGATGGGCAAGCCGGTCGACCAGTTCTATCAAAGCCCGCTCGCGGGCGGCCATCCGCAAGCCGTCCTCGGCGTGCTGAAGGGCACCTACGACGGCGCGTTCACCTGGACCTCCAAGAACGACAATATCGGCAATCTGCGCCAGATGATGAACAAGGGGCTGCTCAAGCGCGAGGACATCCGCGTTGTATGGACCTCTCCCCCCTTGCCGTCGCCGCCCGTGGTGATCCGCAAGGACCTGCCGCTGGAAATGCGGGTGGACCTGGAGAAGCTGTTCGTGCGGCTCAAGGACCACGACATGAAGCTCGCCGAGGCCATCGCGCAGGGAAAGACCAACGGCATGGTCCGCGTGTATCACGAGGACTATCAACTGATGTGCGAGGCCGCCGCCGACGAGCGCGAGGCGCGCAAGAAGCAGAAGAAGAACTGAGGACCGCCGCGGACCGGCGGAGCCGCCCGTCGCGACCCCGCCCCGCGGACACCGACCGGAGAAGTGGAGCGTCCGGCGCATGCCGCCAGCCAAAGACGCCGTGGTCGCGATGCCGCAAGGGCAGGCCGAGCAGCTCGCCCGGTTCGAGCATCACTACGCGCTCTATCAGCGGCAGAAGGCGACCTATGCCGCGCTTTTCTGGGTTGCGTTCGCCGCCTGCTTCGTCGTCGCGGCCATCTCGGCCCGGTTCAACGTGCTGACGCTGATCCAGGGATTGCCGCGCACCACCGACTTCCTGGTCAAGATGGTTCCGCCGATCAGCCTGAGCAATTTCGCCGAAGACATCGGCGAATGGTATTGGGGCATCGGCAAGTGGATGAACAGTCTGCTGAACACGCTGCTGATGGCGTACCTGGCGACGGTGCTGGGCACGGCGATTGGCGGCGCGCTGAGCTTCCTGGCGGCGCGGAACCTGGTCAGCTATCCGGTCTACTGGATCACCCGGCGCATACTCGAGATCGCGCGCACGGTGCCCGATATCGTATGGGCGCTGCTGTTCGTCATCGCCTATGGCATCGGCCCGCTTCCCGGCGTGCTCGCCATCACGATGCACACGCTCGGCGCCCAGGGCAAGCTGTTCGCCGAGGTCAACGAGAACGCCAGCATGCTGCCGGTCGAAGGCATCCGGTCGGCTGGCGGCAATTGGTTCCAGGAGATCCGCTACGGCGTGCTGCCTCAGGTTCTGCCCAATTTCATGTCCTACACGTTCTGGCGGATCGAATTGAACGTGCGCAGCGCCACCATCGTCGGCTTCGTCGGCGCGGGCGGGATCGGGCACGACCTGTTCACGTCCATCCAACTGCTGTATTTCGCCGACGCAGGCGCCATCCTGCTGATCGTGATCGCGACCATCATGTTCATCGACATGCTGAGCGAGCGGTACCGGCACCGGGTGATCGGCAAGGACACGCTGGGGCATTGAAGGGTCGGATATGACGACGCAATTCGCCACGATCACCGACGCCGACGTAGCCGCCGAGCGTGTGCGCTTTCCACGCGCCTTTTCGGCCAGTCCGCGGGATCGGGCAAAACGTTGGCTGACATGGACCACGGCGGCGGCGCTGACGTTGTATTGCCTTTATCGGTTCGGCTTCTTCACCGGCGGGTTCGTCGGCAACTCGGTCAAGTTCTTCGAGATCGTGATCGGCCAGCTGTTTCCGCCGACGGGCTTCTCCCACATGCCGGAGTTCCTGAAAGTAATCGGCGAGACGCTGGCGATGGCGTTCTTGGGCACGCTGCTCGGGGCGCTGATCGCGTTTCCCCTCAGCTTTCTCGCCTCCAAGAACATGATGCCGCTGAGGCCCGTGCAGTTCGGCACGCGGCGATTCGCCGACCTGCTGCGCTCGTTCGACTACCTGATCTGGGCGCTGATCTTCGTGCGTGCGATCGGACTCGGGCCGCTCGCCGGGATCATGGCGATCGCGATCGTCGAAACCGGCACCTTCATCAAGCTCTATTCGGAAATCATCGAAAACCTGGACCGCAAGCAGATCGACGCGGTGCGTTCCTCGGGCGGCAACGGGCTGCACGTCATCCGGTTCGGCGTGCTTCCGCAAGTGCTGCCGATGATGCTGTCGAACACGCTTTATATGTTCGAGCACAACACGCGCTCGGCCTCGATCCTGGGGATCGTGGGCGCGGGCGGCGTGGGATTCCTGCTCGCCGACCGGCTGCGCGCCTACGAGCTGCAGGAAGCGTGCCTGATCATCATCCTGGTCATCCTCGCCGTATATGCGATCGACTACCTTTCGAAAGTGCTCCGGGAGCGCTTCATCCGCGACGACGCCTCGGCCGCGGGCGAGCGTTTCCGGCGGGCGACGGGCCTGGACGACAAGTGATCCGCAGCGTGGGCGGCCGCCGCGGCGGCCGGTTTGCGCATGCGGGCGTTCTGCGGCGGCGCGCCGCTGTCGCTGACGAGGCGCCGTGATTCCGCTGGCCGCCCGGTTCGACGGCTGGTTGGCAGCCATATGTCTGGGCAGGATTTTCATCCACGCGAACTTCCTGGTCTATGCGGCCTGCATGCCGATGCTGTCGCAGACGTGGTCCATGTCGGCGGCGCAAGCCGGAACCGTGGCGTCGGGTTTCACGCTGGGCTATGCGGCCTCTCTGGTCGTCACCGCGTGGCTCGCCGAGCGGGTGGGGGCGCGCCGCATCTTCCTGGGGTCGGCCGCCGTTAGCGCCGTTGCCGCGATCGGCTTCGCGGCGTTCGCCGTGGACTATGCCACCGCGGTCGTGCTGTACACCCTGGCGGCGCTGCCCCAGGGCGGTGTCTACACGCCCGGAATCATGCTGATGGCCGAGCGCTACCCCGCGGAGCGGCGCGGATACGCGGTCGGGTGGCTGTTGGCGAGCACGTCGCTGGGGCTGGCGTTCTCGTTGATCGTGTCGGGCGCACTGCTGGCGCTGGGCGGACCATCCGCGGCGTTCCTGGGCACCGGGATTCTTCCCGCAGTCGGCGCCGCCATTCTATGGCGCGCCACGCGCGACACGCCCAACGCGGTTCACGCGCACGGGGGCCATGTGCCGGCGCTTGAGGTGCTGCGGGCGCAGCCGAATGCACGGCGGCTGATCGCCGGGTACGCATGGCACAGCTGGGAGGTTCTGGGCATGTGGGCGTGGATGCCCGCGTTTCTGGCTGCCGCCTTCATGCTGGACGGAGCCGACCGGGCGCGCGCAACCGAGATCGCAGCGTACCTCGCCGGCGTCATGCACGTGGTCGGCGCCGTGGCGTCGTCCAGCATGGGGCGCCTATCGGACCGCCTCGGCCGCCGCCGCGTATTGATCGAGCTTGCCGCCGCCGGCGCGCTGTGTTCATCGGGCATCGGGTTTCTGGTCGCGGCGCCGCTGGCGCTGCTGGTCGCGCTGGTATTCTTCTATGGGTTCGTCGCCATCGGCGATTCGCCGGTGCTCTCGGCCGCGATCACCGAAGAGGTTGCCCCGGCCCGGCTAGGTTCGATTCTGGCGATCCGCGCGCTGCTCGGGTTCGGCGCCGGCGCCGTTTCGCCGATTCTGTTCGGCGCGGTCTTGGACCTTGCGCCCACGATGCGCAATCCTGCCGTCGCCTGGGGCTTCGCTTTCGCCGTATTCGGCGCGGGCGGTTGGCTCGCGGTTTGGTGCGCAACAGGGTTGAGGACGGCACCCCCCGGCGGTGGCCGCGACGCTCGGTAGGGCCGCCGCGATTGAAGGCCCGGGACGGCCCATGCGCGGCAAATTCATTGCCGGCGTTGTGGGTTGTCGGGAGGTCCCGATTTGCCGGTGATCGCCTGGTGGAAGGCCGCGTCCTGGGTGCGGAAGTGGCGGCTGAACCACGCCTCGAGCGATTGCCCGAGATCGTCCTCGGCGCCGAGGTATCCGCCGGCGTCGTAGGCATCCATGATCTCGCGTACTTCGTTCAACAGCGATTCGTGCTCGAGCTTGTGCGCCGCGAAGCCGCCATAGCGCCGTTCCAGCATGACGTGCTCTTCAAGCGCAAAATGCGCCGCGATCTTGGAATGGACCTCGCCTAGGAACGCACCGATCTGCGGATCGCCGGGGGCCTGCACCAGGCTGGCGAACAATCTGTTGATCAACCCGATCAGATCGCGGTGCTCGTGGTCGACCTCCGCGATGCCGATCGAGAATTCGTCACGCCATTCAAGGAACGGCATGGGCGCCTCCGTCAGCGAACCACGAACCCGCCCGCTTCCGGCCGAAAGTCCACGACCAGGTTCTGCTGCGGGCGCAACTCTACGTCGATCGTCCGTTGGTAATCGAAACCGCTGGCACGCTCGCTGTCGCGCAGCCGCAGGGTGAGCCGATGCGCGCCCGGCGTCAATGCGAAGCGGCGATAGGCACGCGACGGCCCATCCCCCGCCAAGCCCGAGGGCGCCAGCGAGTCGCGATAGACAGTTTGCCCGTCGATGTCCAGTTCCACCAGAACCGGCACGCGTTCGCGCGGGCAGGCCTGGGTGCGGCGCATGTTCGGCGGCAACTTGGCGATCTCCTCGGCGCTCAGCGGCCGGCAGCCCCCTTTGCGTTGCCCGCCGTGCGAGAAACTGAGCTTGACCTCCGCCATGTCGGGCGATCTGTAGGTATAGGCGGGCGCCGCGGCGAAGAACCCGATGAACGCCGCAAACAGGCCGTAGGCGGCAGCCTGGGCGACGTATCGCATGGCCGCGTTCATGGGACCGTCTCCGGCACGCCCACGCGCCGCGGCGCCGGCGGTCCTGCGGCCGGCGGCAGGGCC
>Ga0114930_10002401_pt1 | contig 16908 bp, 17 predicted proteins | sample AnhtaG_FD_87300 | JGI IMG/M metagenome (GOLD analysis project Ga0114930, IMG submission 87300) | Deep subsurface microbial communities from Anholt, Denmark to uncover new lineages of life (NeLLi) - Anholt_01485 metaG | ecosystem: Environmental > Aquatic > Marine > Oceanic > Sediment | place... | reverse complement strand
CCCGAGCATTCCTCCAATCAACACCGTTCACGCCGCGGTCCTCGCCGGATGTTCCCACCCGCTGATGGTGGTCCTACCCGCGGTGCGGTCGAGACTCTTACCTGGACAATCTGGCGGCCTCGGCAATCCACTCTTCCACATTGCCGCGGCGGCCGGAACCCTCCAAGACAGTGCGCAGGTATCCTGGATCACTTGCGGCCAACTGCGCATAGGTATGGATTCCCGCATTGTTGAGGCGTTCCTGCGAACGGCGCCCAATGCCCTAAATGGTGGTCAAGTCATCGGGTGCGGCGTCCGGGGCCTTCGTTGCGGGTTTTTGTTTCGCCTTGACTGGCGCGGGCCTCTTCGCATCAGGTTCTTCGGCCGTGCCGGGACCAAACCACGCGAGACGGGCTCCGGCCATCTCGGCAGCAAACTCTCCCCGCAACCGGCTCACTACGGTGCGGATCGCATCCACAAAGCCGGCCCGTTCGGACGACGACTGCCGGGCTTCCTCGACCCTCGCGGCCTCGCCGGCACACATGAATTCACGTTGCGCCGCAGCCCTTTCGGCATGGGCGCCGCGCAGGACCATTATCATCTCGCCGACCCGCCCGCGCAGGTCCGAGAGGAAGTCCATCCTGACATTCTGGGATCGCCGGGTTTCCGCGGCTCTTTCGGTTTCGTTCGTCGCGAGCGCTTCTTGCACGTTCACGGCCCGAGCCGTATTGTCTGCGCGCATTTGCGTCCGCATGGAAGCGACGTCTTCACTTGATCGCTGTACGAATTCGCGGCGTGCATTCCCAAGCGCGTTTACCTCATCCCTCAGCCGCGTCATATCGTCGGTAAGAACACCCATGTCCTGTGCTCCTTAAGTTGCATGCTCAATCGTTCTTGGTGGCCGGCGAGAACCCGAAAGGGGCCCCGCCGGCGCTGCTCCGATCGCTAGATACAGGTCACTGCCCTCACGCCGGCGCGGCTGCGGTTGCGGTCAGGCCGATCGCCTCGGCATACTTGAGATAGGTCTCGACGGAAGCGATAACGACACGCGCTTCAATCGACAATAACTCGATTCCGACTAGAGCGACCTTCACCCATGCATCGATCACGATCCCTTTGTCCAGGATGCGGTCCACGACCTCGGCCAAACTGGAACTGTCAGTCGATTTCTGTATTTTCGCCATACTCTCTCACCTCCTTTCCGTGTTTGTCAGGACGTTGCATTCGGACTCGGGATGGCTGTTGCATACTCGTCTGCACTCCGTCGAGTGTGCCCTGACATATAGTGTGGAGTGGCCGGTCCCTTAACTCACCATTAAGAGAGAGCAAGATGTGTTCCAAGGAGTGAGGAACCGGACCTGCCGCGGCAACCCCTTGTGATGCAAGGGCATAGGAGAGCGGTTCTCGCAACGGTTCTTGAAAGAGGATGGGAGTTGGGGTTGGGCTCTATGGATTTCGTTCCATAATTGTGGAATCATTCCCATTCTCCGTGGGGTCAATAGGTGGCCCGGCTGGCGAAGACTGCTTCAATGGCCTGCCGAACTTGAGACAGTACGAACGGTTTGCCGATGAACCCCCAGATGTCCCCCTGCCGGATCCATTCCTGAACCCTCGTATCACGCTCATAGAAATAGCCAGAGACCAGGACGATGGGAAGGCCGGGTTGGCGCTGGCGAAGTTGCCTCGCCAAGTCGATCCCTTCCATATCGGGGAGTTTTGCATCCACCAGGGCCAACTCGACCGGCGCCCGCTCCACGAGTTGGGCGACCTCATGTCCGCTTGGCGCCGAAACCGTCTGATAGCCCATCCGCGCGATAATGCGCTCAAGAGCCCAACACATATCCGGCTCGTCGTCGACGATGAGGACTGTGATGGCGCCGCTCACGGTGTTCTCTCTTCGCGCACTTTTGTTCGAGGCAAGCGCAATGCGACGGTGGTTCCCTTACCCTCAGCACTGTCCACTTTTATTACGCCCGAGTGTTGCCTGATAATGGCATAGCACAGTGAAAGACCCAATCCCGTGCCGTCCCCCACCGACTGGGTCGTGTAGAATGGGTCGAATATCTTGTCGAGATCCTCCCTGCATATCCCGCAACCAGAGTCGCGGACGGACAGGACTGCCTCGTCCCCTTCAGGTCCAAGATTGATCTCTAGCATTCCGCCCTCTGGCATCGCCTTGAACGCATTGAAAATGAGGTTCATCAGGACCTGTTCAAGCAGATTCACGTTGCCGTTGACTTCCACGGGCACCTCGGAAATGAATTGGAGTACTTGGACTTTCTTGAGTTTGGCTTCATTAGTTATGAGCGCCACCGTGTTTACCACGACGTTGGCAAGGTCTGTCCTGTGCATGCTCTCGGGGGCATCGGGCCGGGCAAACTGGAGCAGATTCTCGATGATGAAGGAGGCCCGTTGGACCCCAGAGAGGATTTTCTCCGCACATTCCCGGAGGAACGCCTGCGTCACGTTCTCCTCGAGAAGAAACTGGGAAGCGGCGGCACATACCCCCAGAGGATTCCGGATCTCGTGCGCGATACCGCCGGCCATCACGCCGAGCGCCGCGAGTTTCTGCGTCTGGAGTATCTGTGCTTCGAGTTTCCGGCGCTCGGTCAGGTCCCTCCCGATCGCCACCATGCCCACGACGGCCCCTCTTTCGTCTCTCATGGCGGAGAAGACCCAGGAAACAGGTACCACGCGGTCACTGACGGTTGCCAAGTTCCATTCCAGTTGGCTCATGTGCTCCAGGAGTTCGACCTTCTCGAAAGAGGCCCGGACCATGGGGCGGCACTCCGCCGCGCACACATCGTAGAAGAAACGAGTGCCGACCTCCTTCAGGCCGTACCCCGTGACTCGCTCCGCCGCACTGTTCCAGGTCACGATCCGGCCCTGAGGGTCCGTGGATATGATCAGGTCGTTGGCGCTTTCAACGACGCTGGCCAGGTGGCGCTCGACGCGTCGGATCTCTTCGCTCAAACGGGACTGTTCCGTAACGTCTTCTATGAAAAGCAGGGCTTCCACCACGATGTTATCCGAGATGATGGGGATGATGCTGTGATAATACATGCCTAATGGCACCCCGGGCGCCCGGTAGGCCATCCGCTCGCCGCGCGTCGCCACTCTGGTCTCGAAGACACGTCGCACGCGGTTCTCCATGGCCATGTCCACCGCAATACTCGCGGGAAGGACTTCGGCGAGCCGTTTGCCCACCGTCTCGGCCTCCGCTCTTCGGGCCTTCCTGAGAAAGTTCTCGTTGACGGCCACGACACGCAGGTGTGGATCGATCGCCAGCACGGAGAACGGGCTGCCGGATAGCAGCATCTTGTATCGTCTTTCGTAAAGACCCTCCCTATCCGCTGTTCTCGGCTGAACACCGTCCTCGGCCGGCACGCGCCGGTTTTCCCCGGCTTTGTCTCGCGGGCTCACGGAAACGCCCCCTTTCCCGGCTGCACGAAGTTGTATGGCGGCCAGGGGCCGCTCAGCAGCATCTTGGCGGACTCGCTGCGCTCCAGCACCTGAAACACGCGGCGGAACGACTCGACATGAGATCGCCTCACCAAGAAATGGAGGGACAGTATCGGCACGCGATAGGGCCGGCTCGGGTGCGGCGAATACTCCGACACATATCTCACGAACAAGCCCCGGAACACGGCAACCGCCCTCTCGCCGAGGGCGGCCGCGGTTTGGGCCGAAAGGGTCTGACGCGCATAACACGCCTTTCGGGAGACAAGGTACGCTTCTCCCTCCGAAGCATCCGGGGGATCGCAACGGGCACGGGGGCTGGCTGCGGCGATGGGGTCCTCGTCCAGGATCGCCCGGACGCTCATCTCCGCGCACCCCTCCACCCCATCGAGAGCGGCCGCGAATTCGGGGCCACGTTCTCTCAAAAGGGCCACAACCCGCCCCTCGGTAGGCAGTAGACAGCCGTATCGCATGGGAAGCACGGTGCGCGCGGACCCCGCGGGTCCGACCGCATGCAAGGCTTCAACCACGGCCGCGAACGCTTGCAGGCGGCCCACGGTGGGCGCAATGTCGGGATCAAGGACTTGCGAGATCGCGGCCGCAAGCCCTTGTTCGGTGACGACGCGGACGGAGTGCCCGCCCCCATCCAAAGGCAAACAAACGCCGGGCAGGTTTCCGTCCTCACGCATAATACAGTAAACAAGGTGGCTCATAGCGGCACGTCCTCGACGGCTTCGCAAAAATGGTACGGTGGCCATGGGCCCGTCACTTCCGCGGTTAGGCCCTGCTCGGCGTACCTCCTGTCAATCTCTTCCATTCGATCGCGGAACGTCACGACACTATCGCGGTACAGCAAGACGGCGCCGTGAAGAATCATCTCCTCGGTTCTCCCTGAGGCCTGCGCGTCCTGCAGCTTAAGGAGGAGGAAGTCCAGGCACAGCTCCTGCAATTGGGCCTGAATCGTCTCCGCCAAGGCGGCGTTGCACTGTTTGGCTTGCCGGCGCGCCTCCTTACTAAGCTGTTTTTCTTGGAGATAACGAGCCCCTGGGGACTCGGACATCCGTGCGCGTTTCGCGGTGAGAACAGGGTCTTGGGCCATCCGCCATGCCGCAGCCGTCTCGGCGTCCATAAACAACTTGACAGACCATTCCTCCTTATCGGAGATGTAGGCCAGAAAGCGAGCAATTCCCGTGGCCTTTGGCGCCAAGAACTCCGCCAACGCATCGAGGGAGGCAAACATGGTGCCGAACCGAACGGGCAAACAAGCGGAGGATCCCTTCATGACGCCCTCCGTAACGCGCTCATGCGCACAGGCGCGTGGAACCACCCATGCGGGATCCGCCAAGCTGATTTCGGCGGCCTCGCCCGTAAACTCGTCGAGCGAAACCAAGCTATACACCGCCGCCACCTCGCCCATGTCGAGCACACCGACTGCCGTTTGACCGTCCACCCCTACGAGGCCGGGGTTGCTCTGGATACCGGCAGGCGCAAAACAGTACACATACACCCCTTGATCGGCCATCATTTTTCCCCTGTGTGTTTACTTCAGTTTCTTGCCCATGGCCCCGCTTCTCGTAGTACGAATACTCTGAAGGGCATCCAACAAGGATGCACGCGTGATCAGCACTCGATCTTCTCCGGGTGGGCGGGCGTCGGACGCTGCGTCCGCGTCCTGCGCACGTCTCGCCACCGCCTCACGGATAGCCGAAAGCGCTGCCCTCTTACACACGGCCTGAATGTCCGCACCGGTGAAGCCGTCCGAAGCCGCGGCCAGTTCCTCGGTGTTTACGTCCGGCGCCGTGGGTTTCTTCCGCAAGCCTATCTCGAAGATCTCCCGCCTCTCTTCTTTGTCGGGCAACGCGATCTCGATCAGAACGTCGAAGCGTCCGGGGCGCAGGAGGGCGGGATCCAGCGCGTCAAGGCGGTTCGTCGCGGCAAGCACAACGACCCCTACCAGCTCTTCCACGCCGTCCACCTCCGTGAGAAACTGGCTGATCACACGCTCGGTGACGTGCGAGTCGGCGCCGCCCGAGCCCCGTACCGGCACAAGGCCATCAATCTCGTCGAAAAACACGATGCACGGCGCCGCCTGCTTCGCTTTCCGAAAGACTTCACGCACCGCCTTCTCGGACTCGCCCACATATTTCGACAGCAGCGAAGGCCCTTTAACCGAAATGAAGTTCACCTCGGTTTCGTTGGCCAAAGCCTTTGCAACTAGAGTCTTCCCGCAGCCGGGAGCGCCGGAAAGCAGAATCCCCTTCGGGGGCTTGGTCGCGGCTTGTTCGAAGAACTCGGGATACCGAAGGGGCCACTCCACCGCTTCCTCGAGTTGTTGCTTGACCTGCTGCAACCCGCCCACATCGTCCCAACCCACGTCGGGGACCTCCACGAATACCTCGCGGATGGCCGACGGCTCCACCTCGCGGAGCGCCTCCGTGAAATCGTGCATGACAACCCGAAGCTTCATCAGGGCCTCGTACGGAATCTGGGCGGAGGCAAAGTCAATCTCCGGCATGATGCCTCGCAGGCACACCATGGCCGCTTCCCGGGAAACGGCCTCCAGATCGGCGCCGACAAATCCGTGGGTGATTGCCGCCAGCTGCTCGAGATCCACGTCCTCAGCCAGGGGCATACCCCGAGTGTAGATTTCCAGGATTTCCCGTCGGCCGTTACGGTCCGGGATAGGCACCGAGATTTCCCGATCAAACCGGCCTGGCCGTCGGAGAGCGGGGTCAAGCGCGTTCGGAATATTCGTCGCGGCAAGGACAATCACGTGCTGGCGTTTCGCCAAACCGTCCATCAACGCCAGCAGTTGCGCCACCACCCGCTTTTCCACTTCACCCAGAACCTGCTCGCGTCGCGGGGCGATGGCGTCGATCTCGTCGATGAAAATGATGCTTGGGGCCTTGCGGGTGGCCTCCTCGAAGATCTTGCGCAGATGGGCCTCGCTTTCCCCATAGAATTTGTGGATGATTTCCGGGCCGTTGACCGAGAAAAACGCGGTCTCGGTCTCGTGGGCGACGGCACGCGCGATCAGGGTCTTTCCGCAGCCCGGTGGGCCGTACAGCAATACCCCTTTCGGTGCGTCGACCCCTAAGCGTTCAAAGACTTCCGGGTACCGCAGCGGCAGTTCCACGATCTCTCGAATCCGATGAATTTCCCGTCTTAGGCCGCCGATATCTTCGTACGAGACCGCGTTTGCCTCTTCGCTCTTCTCGGAGCGTCCGACTTCCATCGTGGTGGTTGGGTTGATGACTACGGGGCCTTTGGGCGCGGTGTTGGTCACTTTGAAATCTACGGAACGTGTGCCGAATAGCGTGGCCCGAATACGGTCGCCGACCACGACTGGCGAACCATCGAGGAGGTTGCCTATGTACTTCAGGTCCCGGTCGCGAGGCGCCGTCGTCACCGGCACAAGACATACACGTTGCGCCGGGCTGGCCGTGATCTTTCGGATCTCGACCATTTGATCAAGGGCCGTACCCGCGTTCTCCCGGGATAGCCCATCAATCTGAACGCGCGACTGGCCGCGCTGCTCCTTGTAAGCCGGCATGGCCTTGCACGCGGTTTCCCGTTTGCCGACGATGGCCACGATATCGCCAATCTCGAGTCCGAGCGTTGCCATGTCCGAGGGGTCCAAGCGCGCCAGGCCCCGCCCCGCATCTTTACCCGATGCCTCGCCGACCTTCAGTTTCAATGTCTTGATCTCCGTCATGATGCGGATCCCTTCCAAGGAGGCTGAGTGTGGAGGCCGGAGGCAGAACATCTGGACTACAGACTCAAGACTACAGACTCTTGACGAGTTTTACCTCCAGCATGCCGTTCCGGCAGGTGTGACTCATACTGCTCTCGGGAAAGTCCGCCGGCAGAATCAGTTCTTTCCGGTACTTCATCTCCCCGCGCTCCGCACTAATGTCCAGAAGGTCGTCCCGCAGCTCGAGGCGCACATCTTTCTCGTCGACACCTGGCATTTCGGCCACCACGAGAATATGGGTCTCTTCATCAAAGACATCCACGATGGGCTCGCGTATCTCCGTGACCACCGGCTTCCCCGTCTCGGAATCCGCATGCACGTTGCCGAAAGGGATAACCTCCAACTCATCATTGCCGAGTCCAACCTTGACATTGAAACCGTAGATCCCCCGCACCTTACCTTCGCGGTCGCGAATCTCGCCGGACTTGCGCAATTCCTTTCCTGTCTCCGCCAGTTCCCCAAGTTTTTCCACCATGGCGCCCAGACCGCCGAGGAACTTGCCGATCCCAAAGAACTCCTCGCTTCCAGACGTTCCCTTTTTCTCACGTTTGGACATAACTTTCTCCTTTCACCAACTGGCCTATCTCGTATTTCTTCACCTTCGTATGCATTGTCTTGTAGTCCACCCCAAGCATCCGGGCCGCTTCCGCCTTGTTCCCTTTCGTCTGGACCAGGACTTCCATGATCATTTTCTTCTCGACGCGTGACACGGTCTGCCGAACCGTCTCCCTGAGCGAAGCCCGTTTCGCGGTACTGTCAGGTCCGCCAACTGGCTTGCCCACCGCGGAAAGCGTCTCCCCCGTTATAGAGCTAATCCCGATGTTCCCTGCCGTGATATAGGTGTCGCACTGCAGGGCGGTGCGCCGGATGACGTTGCGCAGTTCGCGTACGTTGCCGGGCCAGTCAAACGACAGGAGCAGTTCCACGGCATCCTGCGAGAAACCTCGAATGTCTTTTCTCAAGTCCGCTTTCGCAAGATCGAGGAATCGCTTTGCGAGGAACATGATGTCGTCGGGACGCTCACGCAACGGGGGAATAACCATGCTGAATTCGTTCAACCGGTAATAGAGATCTTTTCGGAACTGTTTCGCCAGCACCATCGCGCCGAGATCCTGGTTGGCCGCAACGATCACACGGATATCCACGTCAATAGGCTTGGTCCCGCCGATGCGCCATATTTTCCGTTCTTCTAGTGCACGCAAGAATTTGGCCTGGAGCGGGAAGGACAAATTTGAGATTTCGTCAAGAAAAAACGTGCCTCCTGAGGCAATCTCCATCTTGCCGGGCTGCGACTGGTGCGCACCGGTATAGGATCCCTTCTCATGTCCGAACAACTCGCTCTCCATTAGCGTCGGGGTTATTGAGCCGCAGTCGACCGGTACGAAGGACCCGTTGGCACGATGGCTCAGGCGGTGTATGCTGTTTACAACCACCTCTTTTCCTGTGCCTGTTTCTCCCGTAATGAGCACGGTGAAGTTCGTGGGCGCCACGAGTTCAACGTCGGCAATCAACTGGGCGATCCGTTCGCTCGCCCCCATCACCTCCCAGAGAGACTCATTGTGCTCCGAGCCGCCGGGACGCGAGCGCGTGTGCTGGGAACTGCGCCTCCTGAGCGCCCTTCGCACCGCGAGACCAAGCCTTTCGGGGTCAAACGGTTTCGTCACGTAATCCTGTGCCCCGTTTTTCATGGCTTCCACCGCCGATTCAATGCTGCCGAATCCCGTAATCAGGATCACCGGTGTGCCCTGATCGAGTTTCTGGATCTCTTTGAGGAGTTCCAGCCCATTCATCTCAGGCATACTCACGTCCGCCAGTACCACATCCACCTTCTCGGTCCGGAGGATTTCCAGCGCGCCCTTCCCCGATGCTGCCTCGATTGGATCACACCCGTTGAGTCTCATGAGATGGACAAGCGCCCACCGTACATCGGCCTCGTCATCCGTGATGAGGACCCGGCCACTCACCTTGTCGCTCGTGTTCAACGCAGGCAACTCCTTTGCAGGGACAAGCCCGGCCGATCCTGTTTCTCCTTGTCGCCCGAGGCCACCGGAGGAACACGATCGGTCAGAAGATAGACAGCCGGAACCTTCTTGCCGATCTTTCCATGCCCAAACACGGGGCGCGCGCCCATACGCGCAGCCGTGTGCTAACCACGCATTGTGGATCCAGGCACCGATCAACGGGGCGCGCCTGTACCGCGCCTCCCGCCAAGACGAGTTCTCATCGCGCCTCTCCGCTTCGGCGCACGATACAACACAGACACCTATCGGAGCAGCGTGGTGTGTGTAGCACAGTGCGTACGCATCGCCGTGAGCCCAGCCGTCTTGACCGCGGATGGGCGCGCGGCAGGCCGCGTCCATCTGCGCCGTTGTCGTTGCGTACCTTCACTTCCCAAGATCTCTCTTTCGCGCCGTGCCCACGAACCTTCGTATGTTGTGAATGACCTCAGTGATTCCTGTCCCTTTTCGATTCCGCACAGGGGGCTGCAGGAAACCAGGTCGAAGCATCACACCGCGCCCATGTCATCGAGCACATTAGACCAGTAGCGGGTAAAACCGGCGTAAGGACATGGTAATGTTTCTGTAAAGAACAGCGTGTCCCTGCGCTGCTCTCCGATGGCGGACGCAAAGAGGCCCCTTTCCCACTCGAACTCGAACGAATTGTTTGCCGAAACTTTACCCATTGTTTACCCCGTTCTTACGCGAGCGTGGTGAAATAATTCGCAGCAAGACGCAAGAGGGGAGAAGAATTATGGGCACTAATGCGCTCACCGATGTGAACTGGCCGGGCTTCACGTCGCACACAAGAAGCCGCGCCGGGGACTGCGTCCTCGCGCGATGGGGAATCGTCCTTGCCGGAGGCGAAAGCACACGGATGCGCCCCTTAATCAGCTACTGGCTCGGCGAGGACCGACCCAAACAGTACTGTACGTTTGTCGGTTCTCGTTCGATGCTTCAGCACACCATTGACCGCGCGCGTTCGGTCGTCTCCGAGGAACATGTCGTGACGATTATTGGGCGGGGCCACCGCGAGTTCTTAACCGAATCTGCGAATGAGAACTTGCCCGGGGTGGTTCTCGAAGAGCCGAGCAATCTGGGCACGGCGCCGGGGGTCTTTTTGCCGACAGCCTATGTGCTCGCGGACAACCCGGAGGCGACGGTCATTCTCCTTCCTTCAGACCATTTTGTGCACCCGGAGGACCGGTTTTGTGACCACATAATTCACGCGTTTGAGCTGGCCGAGAAGTATCGCGACGAAATCATCCTCGTCGGCGCGATTCCCGACCGCGCGGAAACCGACTATGGTTGGATAGCCCCAGGTAAGACGCGGACAGATGGGCGCAGCCCCCTAACCCATGGACCGATGCAAGTTGTGTGTTTCCAAGAGAAACCTGGCGGGAAGGAGGCGCGCGCGTTGCTCCGGCAAGGTTGTTTGTGGAACACCATGGTGATGACCGTCAAAGCGAAGACCCTATGGACGTTGGGCCGGCAGTGCCTGCCCGAGATGATGTGCGAATTTGATGCTTTCCTTATGGTGTTGCGTGCCGTACGCGAAGGACGGTTGGACCCCGAGTACGAGGCGAGTGCCCTCGCAACCCTCTACAACGATCTGGCGTCGGCGGACTTTTCGAAGGATCTCCTCCAGCACGTTTGCGATCACAGCGTGGTCCTGCCAATGGATGGGGTGGATTGGTGCGATTGGGGACATCCCCGGCGTGTGGCCGAGACCTTGGCCAATCTGGGCCGCCGTCCGTTCTTCCCGTCGGACTGTCTTGAGAACGCACTGGAATCTGCAACCTTGGCGAACGAAAGCCATATGTGAGGTGGCATTATGAAGCAAGCAAGACTCGCGGAAACGTTTGAACAGGTCTTACTTTCGCATGCAGAGATGTGCTACTCGGTGGCGCTCGCGCTGACCCGCAATCCGCACCGTGCGCAGGATCTGGCAAGGCACGTCCTGACATGGGCATGGCATCTGCGTGACAGTGCGGACGGCGAGAAGGATATCAAGAAAAAGTTGCTCGAAGTGTTGCGGGAGCGGTTCCTGCAATACTACTGCCAGGTTCCGTGCAGTCTCAGGAACGAAGCCGCACTTGCAAGGACCAATTATTAGGAGCCTTGCTTGGGTTTGTTACGCCGCGGCCTGAACAACTTGAAGCCCAGGCCTTGGTTTCTCAATGGGCGCAACCCATCTATGTCGGGACGTCTTCGAACCGGTAGCCGATGCCGCGTACGGTGACGATGAAGGCGGGGCAGCTTGGGTCATCCTCGATTTTCTTTCGGAGGTGTCCGATGTGGACGTCCACGGCCTTTGGGACACAGCAACTGTCGCCTCCCCAAGCCCCCTCAATGATCTTATCGCGGCTGAAGACGTGTTCGGGGCGACGGGCAAGCGCGTAAAGGACGTCAAACTCAATTCCGGTCAGTTCAATGGGGTCGTCGTCTTTCCAAACGCGCCTTTCGCCCGGATCCAATCGCAGGCGACGAAAACTCAGGGGTCTTTCCCCCGGCAAGTCGGCTCTGGTCCTTCGCAGAATCGCTGCAATCTGAGCCCCAAGCTCTACGAGATCAACGGGTTTGGACAGATAATCGTCCGCCCCGATGCTGAGCGCCATCACTCTTACGGCGGAGATGTTCGTAGTGCTATGGATCAGGATCGGAACATCGCTCGACTCGCGCAGCCGCCGAAGCACCTCCATCCCGTCTAGAGTCCGCTTCCTCGACGTTCTAGAATTGGGAAAGTTGATGTCGAGCACAACAAGGTCCGGCGACATCGATTGGGCGAGTCTTAGCCCAGCGATCCCATCCTGCGCGGTGATCACTTCATAGCCTAGCTTCTCGAGATGGGATCTAACCTCATGCACGAGCCGCGTATCGGCGTCCACAACCAGGATCTTGGTCTTTGAAGTCATCGTCAGATCTCCGGGGGCCTTCACCCGCGCTGGGTTCTACCTGACGCCTCTTTGCCCAGCGTGAAGTAGAACGCCGCTCCCTTGTCGACTTCTCCTACCGCCCATATCCGGCCGCCGTGGCGCTCAATGACGCGCCGGGCGAGAGCCAGACCGATTCCTACCGCCTCAAAATCGACCAACTTGTGAAGCCTGCGAAATGGAACGAACAGGGAATCGGCCTCACTCATGTTAAAGCCTACGCCATTGTCTTGGACGAAATGGATGGTTTCGGTCTCTGTCCGCGTGCAGCCTATCGTGATCCGCGCCGGGTCACGCCGCCGCGTGAACTTGACGGCGTTTGCTAGCAGGTTCATCGCGACCTCTTTCAGGAGCGTTCGGTCGCCCTGGCACGGCGCCAGATCCTCAATCACGATCTCAATCCCGCGCCGTTCTTCCGCGGGCTCGAGTTCTTTCACGGCCTCCTGAAAGATCCGCCGCAGGTTCACGCGGCGTTTTCGTATCGGCTTGCGGCCTGCCTGCGAGAAGACGAGCAAATTCTCAATCAGTTTTTCCATTTCGTTCGTGGCCTGCAGGATCATGTTCACTTGCTGGATGGCCTCATTAGAGAGGAGCGCTCCGGGCTCTTGAAGCAGGAAATGCGCAATTCTGTTTACGAACCGCAACGGCGTACGCAGTTCGTGCGATACGGAGTGACTGTACGATTCAAGCTCCTTGTTGACCGCATCAAGGGCGGCCACATGTTCTTGGAGCGCCTCGTTCAACTCCTGGATTCTTAGCTCGGCCTCCTTTTCTTCAAGTGATGTTGCTCATCACGGCGCGGCACACGGGCGCGCCGTCAGCGTTCTGGGCCGCGGTGGCCTCGACCCGCGCCCAGAAGGGCGCGGTGTCCGCACGCAGCATCCTGAATTCGTACACCTGCGGCGCGCCCGTTTCAAAGAGCAGTTTGCGGTGTCGGTAGTAGATGTCCTGGTCCTCGCGAACGACAAAGCGGGTCAACGGTTGCTTGACCAGCGCGCCCCGTGCCACGCCCAGCAAACCGGCGGCGGTGAGATTGGGTTCCAGGATCAGCCCCCTTTCGCTGAGCGTGAAGTAGCCCACCGGCGCCAGGTCGTAGAGGTCGATATAGCGCGCCCGCGAGGCTTCGAGTTCCGCCTGCGCCCGGCGCAGCTCCTCGTTCTGCATCTCGAGCTCGATCTGATGCACCCGCAGCTCATGGGGCGCCCGCCGTGCTTCCTCGGGCGAGAGCGATTCCCAAATCTCCGCCTCTTGACCCTTGGCCTTTTCCTCCGCCTGCCGGCGCAGGCCGGCTGCCTGGTCTGAAGGGGAGTCTTGAGTCATGGCCATTTCCTCCAATCAGGACCTTCGTGCGCGAAGATTGCTCCGTCGCTTCGCGTATCGTTGTCAGAAGTTATTGCATTCATTAGGCAATGCGAAAAGAGGGCGAGTCCGGATGCATCTGCTAATAAGACGTAACGCCTCCTGGGTTTCGTGCACATCCCAAGCCAGCTCCACGCCGGCAAGGGACTCAATGACGTCGCGTATCGCGGCACCCGCTGTGCCATGCTCTTCCGCAAGGAGAATTCCAACCATCGTGTCAACGCTCGTGTTGCGTAATCCCAATCTGTTCGCTTCCGGCGAGGGCCGAACAGCCATGTCGCGCAGACGCGCTCCGAAGCTCGGGCAAAAGATGCGCCGCCAAGTCGCCCAAATGAATGGAAAGGTCGGCCCCGCACTCGCAGGCCGACCGGGCCAAGTCTGTTGTTGCCATCGAGCTTACCGCGATGATCCCGAGTCCCGGCATGCCCGTACGCAGACGGTAGATGGTATCCAGACCCTTCATGCCCGCCCCGCTTATGTCGGCCACGACCACGTGCGCGTCGAGCACCTGGACTTGAGTCACGAGATCCACGCAGTGGCCAATGCGTCCGATGACGGTTACCTCTGGCACGCTTTGGGCCAGCTCAGCGATGAGGGTTTCCACGTCTGGGTTGTCACCGATAACGAGAACGTTCATGGTGTCCCGCTTGGCCCTGCCCTTAAAGATCGCCCCTTGCCCGCCAACGGCTCATACAACGCAAGAACGGGGAGCGGCGACCGCGCCCTGCCCCCTTGTCTTTCGGGGCCGTATACCCAATAGACGCTGTATATGCAGAATCTGAAAGCGGAAACCGATGCCTCCCTTGCGGGATATAGGGGAGATACTGATGGCGAGTGAGGGAAACTTACTACTGTCGCGGCAGGCCCGATTTCCGGATCGGAGCGTCAAGGGGCGGCCTGGATGGGAAGTCGGACCTGAGACTGGGCATCACTCGTCCGACGAGACGAGCCCCTCGCGTATCGCGAACCTTGTCAGATCGGCTATCGAGTGCAGCCCCAGCTTCTCCATGATGTGTTGACGGTGCGTCTCCACCGTCTTGTGGCTCAGGCTAAACGATGTCGCGGTCTGCTTGTTGTGCTGCCCAAGCGCCAGCAGGCGAACCACCTCGCGTTGACGATCCGTAAGGGCAAGCAGCGAGGGCTCTCCCCTGCCTTGGACTTGCCGCACATAGTCCTCGACCACAACGCCGGAGACTCGGCTGCTGACATAGATCTGATCGGCCGTGACGTTCCGGATCGCGTGGACGAGTTCTTCGCCCGCGCAGGGCAGCGGCAAACACTTCATTCACGGGTTCCGCAACCGAGACCTCGCCGCGCTCCTCAATCTCCGCCATGTCCAAGACCCGCGTGAACGAAAGCGGCAGAGCGCTCGGATAACCCGGCTCCTTCAGTTGCTTCATGCCCATCACCTGATCGCCAAAATCCCACGCACCCGGCGCTACCGCCTGACCTTGCGCGGTGCCGCACTCATGAGCGCTGCCGTATACCTCTACAACCAGGATTTTCCCCATGCCATCACCAACAAAGCCGCATGACCTTCATCAAACATCTACGCAAAGCGCGAAGAACTACAGAACAAAGAGTCTACGCCTCTTCTGAGACTTCGCCCAGAAGAGTGGACGCCTTCGGCGTAGCCGTAACAAACGCAGAATCAATATGTTACAAACATCGACAATTCTTTGTCGATGTGCAGGCGGTAAGGGCCTAATCTGTGATTCGCTCCGTGGTCGCAATGCCATACACTTCCCCGGCTTCATTCACCAGGGCGGTGGCGGTCAGCCGTACCTCCACGATCCGGCCGTCTTTGGCGACCCGCTGCGTGCGATACGGCTCCAGAACCTCAGCCCGGGCCAGATGCCGCACCACGGCCAACGCTTCCTCGCGCAGGCCCTCCGGGAGCAGGCCGCGGATGTTCATCGCCAACGCCTCGGCCTCGCTCCAGCCGTACATCCTCTCGGCCCCCGGATTCCAGGCCAGGATACGGCCCTCCAGATCCTGCACCGTGATGGCATCGTAGGCGTCGCGCACCACCACGGCCAGGCGGCGCAGGACATTGGCTTCCCGCAGGGCCTCCTGCATCCCCTTCATCTCCGTGACATCCACAAAGGTGATCACCGCGCCTTCGATCACGTTCTCGAGCGTGCGATAGGGCCGGATGCGCAGCAGATACCACGCGCCCGCCTTGGTCTGCACTTCGACCTCTTTGGGAACCAGGCTGTCCAGCACCGCCTGCGCGTCGTCCGCCAACCGGTCATAGCCCGCCAGGTTGGAGACGACGTGGCCCACCGGCCGCCCCACGTCGGTCAGGATCAGGTTCATCAATCGGGTAACGCCGGGGGTAAAGCGCAAGATGCGCAGTTGATGATCCACGAAGACGGTGCCGATGCCCGTGCCGCTGAGCAGGTTGTTCATGTCGTTGTTGGCCCGCGACAGATCGGCCACCTTGGTTTGCAGTTCGGCGTTGACCGTGGCCAGCTCCTCGTTGACCGATTGCAGCTCCTCCTTGGAGGTCTCCAATTCCTCATTGGTGGATTGCAGTTCCTCGTTGACGGACTGCATCTCCTCGTTGGAGGATTTGAGCTCTTCGTTGGAGGTCTCCAGTTCCTCGTTGGAGGTCTGGAGGTACTCCTCCTTGGCGCGCAGTTCCTGCGTCAACGCCGCGATGCGCGCGTCAACGTCCGTGGCGCTCTCGTCCGCGCCTTCGACGGCATCCACGGCGGCGGCCTTTTCGGGCGGTATCTGGTCCGCCGCCGGCGCTTCCTCTAAAATGACCAGGAACAGAGTCGGCGCGGCGCCTGCCTGTGCCGTCCCCGGCACGGCAGACCGGGCCGCGTCCGGGTCTGCCGCCACCGGCCGCACCGTCAGATTGACAGTGGTAAAATCGCCGTTGGTTTCGACCCGCAGCCCCGGGTGGCGCACCGGCTCTTTGTGCGCCGCGGCTTTGTGCAGGGTGGTGGTCAAAGCGCGCCGCAGCCCTTCGCGGGCCATCTTCAGGATGTTGTCAATTCCGGCCTCGCCCGGGGCCGGTTCCAAGTATAGCCCGGTGCGGCCGTGGAGGTAGAGGATGTCGCCGCCTTCGTTGACGAGCGCGCCGGCCAAGGCATACTGTTGCAGCAGCCCCCGTTCGGTCAACTCGCGCAGGGGGAGCTTGCTTTCGCCGGGCGCGCCTTCCCAGACGGATGCGGGGCGGCCCCGCCTTCCATCACGGGCGGGAGAAACTTCCGCATCCCCGTGCGGTGTGCGCCGTACACCTCTTCTTTGCGTTGATCACCGATTTTCGCAAGGCGCTAACCGTCACAGAAACCTAAAGGTTAGCTTCCTGTTTTCGAGCCACGAGACTTGCTGTGGCAGACGCTGCCAGGGGACGTTTCGGAGGACTGGATTGTGAGCGCGGCGGGGGTAGGTGACGATGATCTCGGTGTCGGTG
>Ga0114930_10002399_pt1 | contig 16925 bp, 9 predicted proteins | sample AnhtaG_FD_87300 | JGI IMG/M metagenome (GOLD analysis project Ga0114930, IMG submission 87300) | Deep subsurface microbial communities from Anholt, Denmark to uncover new lineages of life (NeLLi) - Anholt_01485 metaG | ecosystem: Environmental > Aquatic > Marine > Oceanic > Sediment | place... | reverse complement strand
GTCAACAGGAAATCCGCCTGGTTCATCGATTTCAAAAACGTCTACCGTCACCGTATCATTCTCATCGGAGGAGGTCACAAACAAAGGTCGAGATATGGACGAATAAGGTGCGATGGACACATCGATCTCTTCGAGCATGTCGAATTCGAGGAATGACGCTGTTCCATGGTCAGTCCCATCTGTAATCTGCAAACGATAATGTCTAATATCTTCGGTAGGATTTTTGATAAAAATAACGAAAGCCCTGGGAATCATTTCTCCGGTAGCCGGATTGGTGCCGAGCGTTCCTAAGGGTTTGTTATTCCCGGGGGATCCTGCCTCCATAACCGAGGTTATGAGGGACGTGTAGATATTTTGGTTGCGCATCCCCGTTCTTTCCGGATCGCATCCGTTTTCCGCAATGAATTGAGACTGGAAAAAAGATTGGGAGGAATTCGGAGCATTGTAAATCGTCCAGTCATTGTCTGAAGGGGGACGCACATCGCGGTTATCCGTCCAGGCCAAATGGAATTGCTGGGAATCGGTGGGTTCTGTATTGAATCGCCACACGCCTTTCGAGGATAGGACGATCGAAGGGGATGGGGCAATTTCGATATAATCTCCATGAAACGGGACAGTTCCTCCTTTGAATAGCGGGTAGTTGGGAGGATTGAACTGAACCTGGCTAAAATAATAATTGCCCGAACTTCCTTCCCACATGGCCCAGAGATACCGAGAGACTTGAACGGAAGGCCGGAACACCGGGAATTCTGCAGGCGTCCCTTGTGCCACCCGCACATCGACGGTGTGGCGGATATCTCCAGAATCGCAAATCCACCAAGGGGAAATATCTGGACAATAATCATTCCTGGTATCATACCAGGCTAAAATCAATCTGCCGCCGGCAAACGCTATCGACGGCATGAATTCATGGCAATCTGAACCGTTGGCACTCAGGATCGCACTTTCGACTGTCATTGGAGTGGTCCAGACGAATCCATCTTTAGATGTGGCGATCACGACCCGGGAATCGTCCGGATAAACCGGGTCCACTCCACGCTGGGCCCATGCAAGGTAAATCCTGCCTTTGCTATCTATGGCCATGGTGGGATAACTGTTCGTGCGGAATGCTGTTCCCGGGAGAGGAAAGCTGGCGCTCGAGGTTGGCTGGTCAAACGGACCAGGCAATTCTGTTACCTCAATGACTTCGGGGAATTCTTTTCCCTCATTAGTCGATCGGGCAACGACAATGGCATCGGACTGGGCCGTGGCTCCCGCGCTAGAGTCAAAACGCCGCCAGGCTACATAAATATGCCCGTTATCACGAGGATCCACAGCGATCGTTGCGCCTTGATTCAGATAATGGCCCGAGCTTAGAACGATCGGTTCTTCCCAGGAGTTCCCGCAGTTTGTGGACCTGCGGAACAGTATCTCGCTTTGTTGCGTTCCGTCCACTTCTTTGAATACACTGTATACGATATAGACATTGCTCCGGGGGATGTTCTGTCCGTCAATATCGATGGTTTTGGCATTTTTTTTCGGGATGCTCACGGCGATCCAGGGTTTATCCTTGAACCGTCCCCCGTTCATTTCATCGACGATTTTTGTGTCGATATACTGGATGGAATCTCCTTCTTCATCATTGTTGTTGTCGATGAACCGAGCCACAAAAACAGCGTTGTTCTCCGTTGCCGTCCGGTCGAACACAATGCCGCTGTAATAGAAGAGACCGTTCGCCCCGGCACGGACCACGGGATCGGCCGCTGCTTGATAGCCAAATAGAGGAGGATTATTCGGACCTTGAGGATATCCATCGAGGAGGGTGGATTTCCAAGACTGGCCTCCGTCAAAGGACTTGAACACACCCAGCCATGCATCTCCTGTGGCTTGGTTCTGTAGTTGGCCAGGCAATTCCCCTTCCGAGAAAGGAAGGTCGACCGTCCTGTAGTCGTTAGCCCCGGCTAGCAGATGGAGGGGATTGCGCGTGGATACAGCGATGGATGGCTCATTCTGACGCTGAAGCCACGGATCCCCATCCGGCAAGGTCATGCCCGAGACCATATTCACATTACGGCCCGCGATAAGATCGTGGTCCTGATTGGCCTTTATCTCATAATATTGAGACTCTGTTGGAATTCCTGCTATTGCTACTATAGTAATAACAAACAATGAAAGAAATAGTATATGTCTTCCCCGCATTTTTCCTCCTTCTCCCGTTAATAGAGGAGATCAAATTACATCACTGGTAAAACCATGTCCTCATTAATACAGAGCAATACCAGAAAAAAGGTGATAGTGTTCGATAAAAGTATAGCCCCGCAAACGTTTATACCTTTCAAACCCGTACAAACAAAAAAATCCTAAACGATGGGTATTCTTTATCAGGATAAGATAGGGACTGTCAAGAAATTTAATGTCAAATTTTTGGCAATTTCAGTGACAATTTTTGCCACCAATTAATTCGGTACCAATTAATTCGGTGCCGGGATACCCGACCCCTTAATTCGGTAGTTAAGTAATCAAGTATCCCGGCACTAAATTATTAAGTATCCCGGTACCAAATTGCTAAAGTGGGGTGTCCCCGAATTATTAGCTCTTTTTTTCTCTATGATTCTTTTTCAGATAAGGGATGCCGTTGGTCATCCAGTCTGGGACAGGCTTTCCTTTGAGATAATGGTCGAAATACTGTTTCATCCGCTGCAGAAAATCCTTCTGGTTTTCTTCTTTTCTCAGATGGTGCGGCTCACCCGGGTAGGACAGCAGGATGACTGCTTTGCCCAGGCGTTTGGCAGCCACATAAAATTCCAGCCCCTGGTTCCAATCCACCGATCCATCCTCAGTACCATGCAGGATCATGAAAGGCGTTGTGATCTTTGCGGCATGGTGCATCGGAGACTGGCTCACATACAGCTCCAGGTCTTTCATCGGATACACATCCCTGCCAAACCTTCCCTGGCCGGTTTCAATCGCGCCTTGATTCGTATTCCCGGTTCTTTTGTACAAAATGTTGTACATACTGGGCAAATTGGTCAACGGGGCACCGGTCACAACACAGGCAAACATGTCGGTCTGAGTCACGATAAATGAGGATTGGTATCCACCCCAGCTGTGGCCCTGGAGACCGATACGATCGGGATCGGCATATCCCAGATCGATTACCTTTTGGACGGCTGCGCCAACACAATCCAAAGCATTGGAGCCGGGCGTTCCTACCGTGTAAACGATATCCGGCATCAACACAAGGTAACCATCGCTGGCATACAAGGACATGTGCGGGCGGTCATCGTATGTAGGCATAGAGTAGTTGTGGTGGCGATTAGACATCTTCTCATAAAAATAAACCAGCGTCGGGTATTTTTTTCCTTCCTCATACCCTGACGGCAGCGTTATTGTGGCCTGAAGCTTCACTCCACGGCTGTTTTCGTAATCGATCAATATCCGGCGCCCCCAGGCGTATTCCTTCTGCTGGGGATTGGCATCGGTCAACTTGACCGGATTCTGAAACCGGGAATCGCTGACATAATAATCCGGAAAATCCACAAAAGTCTCCCGCGTGTATAAAATCTTATCCGCATTTTTTGCCTTCAGGATCCGGCGGCCGAACATCACATCGTCATAGACTAGCTCTTCCAGAGTGCCATTGTGTTTTAAATGAAAAAATCCTGCCTTTTTGGTCCACTCTCCATAGGCAGACAAGAGAAACGGCTGGGACACATCCAGAAATCGTTCATCAGGATCCAATCGTACATACCGGAACCGAATTTCCTGTTCATCCCCTCGTCCCATAGTCAAATTATCAGCTTGACTTCCGTCCAGTTTCAACATCCATACATCATACTTGTGATACACAACAAGGCTTTTCCCATCCTTAGTCCATCCCGCAATCCCCCATGGCCGCTCATCCGTAGGAATATCCATATCCACATTCACAAAGCTGACCGGAGCTGATTCGGAAATGTTAGTATGTTTCTTCTTATCCATGTCATACACCCAGAAGTGGCCATCTTTGAAATAAAGGAAATATTGGCCACTCGGATCAAGCCCCATTCTCACAGACAGTTCTTCAATGATCAGAGTGCGCTTGCCGGTATCAAGATCGATTCGATAGTAATCGGCGGTAGATCGGCCCCGGTTGACATCAGCCCTGTATTTTTTATTTTCCCGGCCCACTCCAAACTTCCCGTCTCGAGGAATGCTGATAGTCGGCATGGCTTCATCGGTCAGAGGAATAAACTGCTCCTTTTTTAAAAGAAAAACCGATCGATAGGTGAATCTCTGGTCTCTGTCAGCCTGCACCATCTGGACCGACTGGAGACGTTCATCCTTCCAGTGCCACACATCCACATTGGCTACAGGATCTTCACTCTTTTCAGGTTCAGCCTCCTGCTCTTTGACTCCACAATAAATACGGGAGTTGTCCTCACTCCAGGTCAGCTCCCCCTTCTCGCTCAAGACCATTCCTTCCGGAAAACCCTTATCATCGGCAGGATTATACATGATCTTTGCAGACGTATCGGTGTCCAGACCTACAAAAACCAGCAGCTCGTTTTCCTTCTGGATGGACTTTTCCGGCTTTTTGCCTTTGAGTACAGCCAGAGCATTGCCTTTTTGAAAGCCTGCCAAAGCCTTTCTTCCTTGGTCGTCCCAAGTGAGCTGCGCATAATCCGCCTCCCCTGAATCGAGCAGCCGGATAACTCCACTTTTCAAGGTCAAAACATAAACTCCGTTTCCGGCTTTTTCATCTGCGTCGATCGTGTAGGCCAGCATCGTCCCATCATAATTAAAACGAAAACTTCCCACATTCCCGATGTTCAAATCCAATCCCGTTTCTAGATTGCGCAGCACAAGATCGGTTCCATCATGTTTGGCGTCTTTGTCCGCTTTGTCTTTTTTGACCGCAAAGAATCCAGAATCATTGGAAAAGACAAAGGATGATACATTGGCATAGGTTGTTTTATCTCCCGATTTCAAATCCAGAAGTTCCACCTTCGAAGTTACCGGCTTTTTTTCCTTCCGTAGTTTTTTCGCCTCTTCCTTCGAGGGATTGATTTTGTAGGCCGCCCACAGGGAATCTTTAGAAATTTGGGGATCAGATCCTACTGCAATTTCATAAATCTTCTCGTTTTTCAGGTTCTTGATATACAAAGTGACATCCCCACCGTTGGGCCGGTACCCGTAGGTGATCCAATCTCCGTAGTCAGAAATCGTGACACTGGTGATATGTTTCCATTCAGGATAATCATCCAGGGTCAAGACCTTTTTCTCTCCCTGTCCGGCCAGCAGCACAACCGGCATAACAAAAAGTACAACAAATGCCCAAGCTCTCATTTTCTTTCTCATTCTTATCTCTCCATCCAAATAGTTAATCTCTTATTTTCGCTCGGATAATCCAATGAGGCCGGAGAGGCCCAGGACCGTCGTCAGGAAACAGGCTCCAACACCCAGGAAAAGCGCTCCTCCCAGATGACCAAATCCTCGCCAGATGGAAAAAACCAGCGACCCAAAGGCAAGCATGGTTGTCAAAGAGGTCAAAAGAATGGCCTTTCCTGTGCTCGAAAAGACAACTCCTATCTTTCCCTTCCCTTCATATTTCCACCTGTGAACGATGTGGACACCGTCGTCGATACCGATCCCGACGATAAGCGGCAATCCCATGACATTCATAACCGTAAGCTGCATGCCCACAATGTGCATCAGTCCCACCATCCAGAAAATGCCACATGCCAGGGGAATCATGGCCATCAGAGCCAACCGGGGACTGCGAAAATCTATGATCAGGAGAACAAAAACAATGACCAAGGTCAACAGGACAGCATTCCGTCCATCCCGCCCGATGATCTCGACCAGTGCTCTGAAAACCGGAGGCATGCCGGTCGCCCTATCGCTGACTTCTTCCAGATCTTGGACAAACCTGTCCAAAAAGTTCTTGTCCTGCCAGATGTTGCCGGCTGGAAACACGGTCACAAGAAACTGATCACGATTCGTGTTGCCGTACCGGTCCAAAATGGAATCGGGAAGATCCTCCAGACGAATGGAATCCGTGGATCCCATCCTCACCACAGCATGTTTGAAATAGGGGGCGAATTTTTGATGAAAACTCGAAAATCCTGCCGTCACTGGCTCCTCATTTGACTCCATTATTTCAAGCAGATCCTGAAAGACATTTTTTGAATCGGGATCGTCGGGATCTCCGACGATTTCTTTGCACTTGTTATCGACCTTGTCCTGTCCGCCGATAAAGGCCATATCCTGCATCTCCATCACGTTCATTTCCAAACGTCCGATTTCCTCCCTCAGTCTATCCAAATCATTCTGAAGAATAGCGTCCTTGATTTCCGCGGATTGGATTTTTTCTCGTATCTCTGAAATATAGGGGATTCGTTTTTCCTGTTCCTCTTCTGAAGGGAGATAGACGGAAATATCCTCGGTAGCAGCCACCGAACCCAGTTCCCTGTATTCCTTTGCAAAGGAACGGGATTGATCGACATCATCCGTCAAAACCAGGGCATAATCCATGCTCAGATCGAACTTTTCGAGCACCGTATCTTGAAGGGCTATGGAGGTCAGTCCCTTGGGTTCGATGTTCATGTAATTGTGGTCAAAGGTGATCTTGGTGGCCGACCAAACGAGCAAAACGGTTATCGCAACCGAAGCTACGATCGCAAAAATGTAATGTTTGCCCAGCCACACAGTCAGGTTCCCCAAAAAACGGAAAGAAATGTCTCTTTGGACGAAAGTTTTTTTCAGCCGACGTTCTCTGAAAACCAGAAGAGTCGGCAAAAAGAACAGGGTGGCAAAAAGAATAGCCAGCAAACCCATTCCCGTGACAAGGCCCATCTCTTTCATGCCGCGGGAATGGCTGATCACCAAAGTCAAAAAAGCACAGGCTGTCGTAATGGCTCCTGTAATTATTCCTTTGCCGCTCTTGAGAAAAGTAGCCTCCATCGACAAGGCAATGCTGTCTCCGGCGGCCCGCCTTTCGGTGAAGCCGGAGATAATATGGATGGAAAAATCGATCCCCAAACCGAGCAGTATGACCGCCATCATCTGCGTCATGATGTTCAATTGCCCCACGACCAGAGCCGCTGCCCCCACTGCCCACACCAAACCCACAAGAAGACTCGTTAAAGCAAGCACGGGTGCCACCCACATCCGGAAAGAAATCATCAGGAGGATCAAAATGGCAATAACAGCTATCAACGTAGTATAACCCAGGCTCCTTTCAGAATAGACCATCTCGTCCCGGCCCACAGCAATAAATCCGGTCAAACCCGCTTGGACACCCGGAAATTCTGCCAGCAGGCCATCGACTATCTCCTGCGCGGCATCGGTCCCCACGACCAGGTAATGAGTGTCCATCATCGTGAAATTGGGAATGACATTCAAAATGAGGGCTTTCTCATCATAGGATAGAAAATAGGGTTCGCCGATCAAGATTTTGTCCGCGACTTTTTGAACCGCCTCATCGGAAAGGTCGTTGCCTGCGGCCGCTTCTTTCAGAGCTATAACAAGCTCTTGGATTCCATCTAGAAAATACACCGCCCCATCTTCCTTATCCCGTGTGGAGATGGACTCCTCTTTGCCGACATACTCCTTTTCCATCGCATTGTTTAGGTTGAACAAAAGGCCGTCCAGATTGGGATCAATAAAAACATCTTTGAGGTTTTCCAGGTCGTCCTCTTTGATCAACATCAAGCCGTGGTTTTTCAAAAAATCGGTCTCAGTCTTGTAATCCACACGCTTAAACAACATCTTGTCGCTGTTGTCCGGGTCTCTCGCCTCCAAAATTTTCGGAGCGAGGGCATCGGCATAGGCCTTGATCCTGTCTTCCTCCCCTTGAACCACGACAACGAGGCTCGTGGCAGAGACAAACTCATCGATGATCTTGTTGAATTGAATGGTCCTTTGATCGCCGGAAGGCAGCAAATCTGACCAGCGCATGGTCACGCTCAACTGGCTGGCAAACGCACCAAAAACAATCGTGAGAAGCAACACAATCCAAAGCATTCGCCAAGGATGGGTGGCATGCCATTGGGCCAGCTTAATCAGGAATTTTTCTCTCATTTTAGTCCCTCTATGACAAATTCATCGAAAATGACCTTATCACACTCGAAAAGAACTGGTCAACACAATAATCTTGACCTTTATCTGTGTGTTATAGCAAGCCCTTAAGAATGAACAAGAAATAAACCTGCTTACAGTTTCGATAGAGTTCTCAACACCCGGATTTCCCCCTATTTATTCGTAATGAGTCCACATCCGGATGTTCTTGACTGCTTTTTCCTTTTCTAGAACCTGATAGACTATCCTATGCTGAATATTGATTCTACGGGAATAAGCACCGGAAAGATCACCCACCAATTTCTCAAAGGGAGGAGATTTCCGAAAGGGATACTCACTTTGAGAGATGTTATTGCGTATCGTCAATTCGGAAAATATAAATATACAAATTATTTTTTTCAAGAAATGTTTCGGTGCGTTCGAGTTTGTAGCCGGCCGCATTCATTTGCGTCTCGACTTGCTCAGGTGATGTGGCATTCAACCACTCTCCAATCGCAACCAATCCGCCGGGCTTGAGTGCCAGTCTGGCATTGCGCATTAGCGCTATCTGATCTTGGAAATGATGGTAAGCGGAGATGACAAATATCACGTCCAGCTCACCCTTTGGGAGTTTGGGATCGGTGACATCTCCAAGAATAGTTGCGACGTTTACCAACCCCCACCGTTTACACCGCTGCTCCAGATGCTTAAGGGAAGCAGCATCGATGTCTTCTGCATAAACTTTGCCGGTTTTCCCTACTCTTACAGCTATCTGCACGACATACCGACCCTTGCCAGCCCCGATCTCTGCAACAACCATCCTCGGCTTAATTCCGATCGCATCCATCACCTTATCAGGCGGTTGCAGGCGATTAAGCCGGGCTTCATTGTAATTTTCCGGCGTAAGAACTGTCTGTTGCTCTTGTGCAACACTGGCGGCAGCCGAAACAAATAAAAAGACTAAAATAATAAGCACAATGACAATGGTTGTTCGACTCATAATCGTCTCCTGATAGCAAAACACAGCAAAAAATATACCAATATCGTTTCAGACGGCTCTTGCTCTCATCATTGCTTTCAATGTTCACTTTTGAACAACCCATATCCATATTCGGACAGCCGATGCACTGGTTAACACCTCTCCGGCTCTCCGATATTCTTTTTCAATCGCGATAAGGAAAATTCGAGCTATTTTTCTCCCCTCATAAATCAATAGAAAACAGAACCGCGGAATGAACCTCCTTTAACTTTTCATGGGTTAAGGTCGTGATGAGGGAACCGATTTTCTTTTTAGAGACCGTTTGAATATGATCAAAATTGATCACACAGTCTGTGGGCATACCATCCGATATCGACAAGATGACCTCGCTCGGTATATTTCTTATTGTCGATGTGATCGGAGCCACCGTTACTTCGCCAAGATATTCCAATATGGAATCGCGCGTCAGGATCAGGACAGGTCTTTTTTTGTCTGGTTTTTTGAATTTGTACCACCTTACCTCGCCTCTTTTCATTCATCCCCCCAATCCTGTTCTTTTTCCCAAACGCTGAACTCGAATTTGCTCACCGGGTTTAGCTCGTATCCCTTTCGATGCTTTTCTTCAAGTCGTCTAATATTCAGTCGCTCGATCGCTTCACGCAAGGCCTGCCGGGTAAAGGAAGAACGGGTGGTCTTGAGTTCTTTTACGATTTTGTCGACCAATTCGATAAGCTCTTCGTCCAAAGTCATTTGTACTACACGCATTGACACCCTCATATATATGTTGATTTATATAGCTATAATATTAGCTATTCACCTACATGTCAAGGACTCATCGACACATTGCCAATTCTTTGATGTTTTTTTCCGTTTCGATAAAAAGACGGACCTGCCGGCTTATTGAAAAAGCTTTAAAAATGCGGTATTTAAAGAGGCGTTTGGCCTATTCATATCTCAGGCAGTCGGCGGGATTGGCGGAGGCGGCCTTCACAGCTTGATACCCCACTGTCAAAAGCGCAATCAGCAATGCCATCAGTCCGCTAAGGACAAAAATCATGAGGCTTATGTTGATGTGATAGGCAAAGCTTTTCAGCCAGTTGCTTAGGACAAAATAGGCAATGGGCCATGAAATGAGATTGGCAACAAGTACCCACTTGGTGAAGTTTTTCGACAGCAAGACAAAAATTCCCGTATTCGAAGATCCCAAAACCTTCCTGATCCCGATCTCTTTGGTTTTTTGTTCGGCGATAAAGGCAGTCAAAGCAAAAAGCCCCAAACACGAAATGATGATCGCGATGCTGACAAAATACTGCAATAATTGTTTCAGACGCTTCTCTGCCTCGTATTGCTTGGCAAAAGATTCATCCAAAAAACCGTATTCCAGGGCGAAACCGGGACAAAATTCCTTATACACATTTTCAATGTGTTTGATCGTATCCGTAATGTTAGCACCGGCAATCTTGATGCAAGCTCTCCTCGTCCAGTGATCCCAGGATATGGCCATCGCTCCGATCTTGTTATGCAACGAGTTATAGTGGAAGTCCTTAACGACTCCAATAATAGTGTTTCTTCCTGATCCCGTAGTGCTTCCCACAGGCTTCTTAAAACCAAATTGTCTGACAGCCTCTTCGTTAAGCAGGTATTTTCGGTCAAAATCGGTCCGGGTTTCATAAGAAAAATTTCGTCCTTCGATCACCTCAATATCCATCAGATCGACAAAATCGGGATCCGCGTTTATTACCTTTAATGGTATGCCATCATCTCTATCCGGAATGTTCCACGTCCAAGTGTTTGTGATTTTCCCCGGCAGCTGATTCAGAAACGTGACACCTCGAACAGCGGGATTGGTGAATAACCGCTCCTTGAAGGCCCGTTTGCTGCTCAATATTTGTTCTGCTTCTCCGCTAAATCTATCTCCTCTCAAAGTACACGTAAGCATTTGTTCATAGTTCATTCCCAGGTCTGAGTTCTGCATATAGTTCAGCTGTTTAACCACGGTAATGGTGGCAATGATAAGGGAGATCGAGATGACAAACTGGAAGGCGATCAGGAGCTTGCTCAATATGGAGCCTTTCCTCCCTTTTCCGGATTTCCCTTTCAACACCAGAACCGGCTCTAAAACAGATAGATAAAAGGAGGGGTAAATGCCCGAGACAAAAGCCGTGAATAGCATAATCCCGACGATCACAACTAATATCCTGATATCGAAAGGCACTAAGGCTATGCCCTCACCTGTCAAGGTGTTGAAATTGGGAAGGAGCAACCTTGTCAAAAACAACGCCAACAGGAATGCAATAAACACGATGATAAACGTCTCCCCAAAAAATTGTTTTTGGATGGAACTCCGCCGGGCTCCGACAACTTTCCGGACGGCTATCTCTTTTTCTCTGGTTTTTGTTTTGGCGATCGTGAGATTGATGAAATTTATACAGGCTATGCCCAATATCAACAAGGCGATTATGGAAAACACCACAACCAATTGGATGTTTCCGTGTTTTGTGTTTTTTTCTTGCTGCAGATGACTGGCAAAATAGATGTCATTAAAGGGCCGGAGGATCAGACGATCTCCTTGGTATCGGTCCATCTCAACGGCACGGTCATTGATTTTTTGTGTGAGCGCAGAGATGTCGGCTTCCGGATTAACCAACAAATATATCGAATGATTGTAATTGCGGGATGTCAGAAAACTATCATCCCCCTGTATTCTTGTCATATCGTTGGCAGAGACAAAGGCATTGATATTCATGTGGAAATTTTCAATATCTTTAACAACACCTGTAACAGTATAATCATAGCTGTTATTCATCTGAACCATTTTCCCCATGGGATTGTCATCTCCGAAAAGCCTTTTGGCTATTGACTCTGTCAGGATAAGGGAAAAAGGATTCGCCAGAGCCCTTTTGGGATCCCCTGCGATGAAAACGAAATTAAACACCTCGAATACAGCGTCGTCAACCAGGGCAAATTCCGTCACGGTGAATATTTTTTCGTTGTGTTTTAGGGTGGGCTCCAACCAAAAGTAAAATCTGATGGCTTCTTCCACCTCCGGAAAGACGACAGCCGTTTCCCGCAAATACGGTGGCATCACCACCCAAGTTTCATTCTCTAGCCTGTAAATCCGGTCTTTGTTGACCTGCCCAGAATCGTAACTCAACTGTACTTGAACCCAAAGAATGATCAGGATGGCACAGGTCATGCCGACAGCGAGGCCGAATATGTTTATAAAAGAAATCCCCTTATGCTTGACTATGTTCCTTAATGCAACTTTGAGATAATTGCGTATCATGATAGTCCATCCTCATAATTTACCTATATAGACGTCACCCTTAATGAGAAGGTTGCATTCTTATGATTCTAAGATATAAGGAAGCTGGCTGTCTTGTAATTATAAGACAATCTATCGAGGGAGTCTCTGCCCAGCCAGCCAAACAGAGTCTTCCTATATTTTCAATAAAATTAATATACTTTGTCAAGCGAATACGAAAAAAAAAGTTAAATTTTTCTGTTAAGCCTATTTTTCGATATCTTTTTCCATCAGCCGGCGCCACTTCTCCATCAGCTCCTGATTCAGGTCCAGCGGCGGTTTGGCATCCTCAGGTAGAAATGGCTTATAGGGATGTTCGGCAGAGTAGGCCTCGAACTCATCTCGCAGTTTCTGCAGCTCCTTCGGTTCGGTCATCAAATCGATGGCTGATGCTGCAATCGCTTTGGCTCCGGCGTTCAGACCTTTCCAGGCTGTCGAACCATAATTGCAGGAGACTGAAGACCAGTGATGCCCGATGGCTCCCGGGACTTGTCCAGGAAACCGGATAGTTGCAGTGGGGGCGATGAGCGTAACATCACCGACATCCGAAGACCCGCCACCGACAAAAAATCCCCTTCTGTCTCTGAGCTTACCGACCTCAGTGGGCATTCCATTCGCTTCACGGCTCAGTTCCTTTTGCAAAGCCTTGGCATAAGCCTGCTCTTCCTCAGACCATTCGGGCATTCCGACAAGCTCGATGTTTTTATGGAACAGTTCGGCAGCCGCCTTGTTGGCGTGGCGCTGGTGGACAGCGGACAAAACCCTGACCTTGGATAATTCCGTTCCAGTGGCAAGAGCGCCGGCTTTAGCACAGTTGAGAACCCTCTCGTACATATCCTCCAGCCTCTCGTCGCTGTTCCGGATAAAATACCAGACACTGGCTTTGTCCGGGACCACATTGGGGGCTTCTCCTCCGCTGACAATGACATAATGCATACGGTATGTGTAAAAAAGATGCTCTCGGAGATAGTTGGTTGCCACGTTCATGATGTCTACAGCATCCAATGCACTGCGGCCTCCCCAGGGGGATGCCCCATGGGCGGTCTTCCCTGTGAAGGTGAAGATGACAGAAAAAAGAGCGTTCCCGCCAACTCCATAGCTAGTGCCAAAACCACTGCCGCTGTGGTTGTCGATGACAGCATCCACATCATCGAAAAGCCCGGCCCGGATCATGTAAGGACGGCTAATCAATGTCTCCTCGGCAGGAGAACCAAAAACCTTGATCGTTCCCTGGAATCCATGCTTTTTCATGGCCTCTTTGACGGCGATCGCTGCCGCAACCGCAGCTGTACACATGGTATTGTGGCCGCAGCCGTGACCGGGAGCTCCCTCGACGATCGGATCCTGAGTGGGAACCCGCCCTTTCTGAGAGAGCATCGGTAAAGCGTCAAATTCTCCGAGGATACCGATCACCGGCTTCCCCGAACCGTAGCTGGCCACAAAACAGGTAGGCATTCCCGCAGCACCCCGCTCTACAGTAAATCCCGCCTCTTCGAGCATATCGGCCAGAAGCTTGGACGATTTGAATTCCTGCATCCCCAACTCGGCATACTCCCAAATGGTATCAGAAATCTTTCCGAATTTCTCTACTATCTCGGGTTGGCTCAGCAATTCCAGCACGAGCTTTTTTTCTTTCGAAACCTTTTCCTTTGCCAGTCCGGATGAACAAACGACCAGCAAAAAGACAACGACACACAACAAGGAGTAGCCCCTCCGTTTAGACAGTTGTGACATCATTTTTCCTCCAGTATTTAAATATTTTTCTCTTCGCTTATTCAGTCTATTCCCTGGTTTCAATTTGTCAAGGTTGAGCCGATTAAAATTTATGCGCTTCAGTGGGATAGCTCTGTTATTGGCAGGGATATCCACACATTTATGGTGGCTAGGATTTGCAGTGTTTATTCCACTTGAGGGTATTGAAACTGGCTATGGATAAATATCATTGGCCTTGTTGCGACTATGTTTTTGCCAGTCGGCTTTTTCGGATTGTATCTCAAGCAAGCAATGTGAGTTTATTCACAGAAATTGTGGATAAAGAAGTGTGTTTCTGATCAAAGGCTGGGCTGATCGTTGACCCTGTCGTTTTGGATGTGATACTCTTATTTCAGGATGTCAGCGGGTGGAAATTACGGAAACAGTGTGTTCATTTTGAAATAAATGGGATTGCAAAAAAGTGAGCATAATTATGGCTGTAGCCATCAATTTATCACAATATATCGCTTTATGATGCCTATAAACATCATTAAAAATATTTTCCTTGACAAAAGCAAATAAATGTTTTATATTGATGGCTGTATCCATCATTATATGTTAAATTAACTTTTAATGATGGTTAGAGAAATAATTATGAGTATCCATGGAATGAGTGACAAAGCCATACTACGAGAAATTGGATGTCGTTTGAGACGAATGCGACTTGAAAAGAACATATCGCAACAAAAATTAGCCGATATGGCCGGTTTAAATCGCACAACAATCCGCGACATTGAACAAGGCATTCCCTTTGGTGTCCTGACTCTCATACAAGTTCTTCGTGCTTTAAATGCACTAGAGGAGCTGGATTCCTTTCTACCTGATCCTGGAATAAGCCCGTTACAGCTTGCTAAAATGAAAGGAAAAGAGCGCCAGAGAGCATCTCGCCGAAGTCAGAGCAAAAATAAAGTTGAGTCAGAATGGTAGAAAAAGTTGATACTGCGTATGTGCATATATGGGGGATGTTAGTTGGAGCCGTTTCTTGGAATCCAGATAAAGAATTTGCTACATTTGAGTTTGATAGAAAGTTTCTTGAGCGAGGGCTTGATTTATCTCCCTTAGAAATGCCTATGAGCGAAGCAAGAAGAGGGACTGCTAAATATGAATTTCGTACCCTTCCAAAAAGAACTTTTATGGGGCTTCCTGGATTGCTTGCAGATGCGCTCCCGGACAATTTCGGGAATGATATTATCAATAGTTGGTTGGCGCGACAAGGCCGTACTCCAGAAAGCTTCAGTCCAGTAGAGAGACTTTGCTATACAGGCAAAAGGGCTATGGGGGCTTTAGAATTTTCGCCCATAATTAAAGACTCTCTTGAACAGTCAGTTCCGATTGAAGTGAGTGAGTTAGTCGAGTTAGCCCAAAAAGTAACAGATGAGCGATCTCAGCTTAAAGCTAACTTTGGCAAAGGAGCTTCTGAAGCTTTGTTGGATATAATCCGGGTAGGCACTTCTGCCGGGGGAAATCGCCCTAAAGCGGTTATTTCCTTAAACGATCAAACTAAAGAAGTTCATTCCGGCCAAGTTGATGCACCAACGGGATTTGACTATTGGGTTTTAAAATTTGATGGGATTAAGGATAAATCACTAAGAGATCCCGCCGGATACGGGCGCATTGAATACGCTTATTACAAAATGGCTGTTTCCTCAGGTATCGAGATGACCGAATGCCGCCTTTTCAAAGAAAATGGGCGAGCCCACTTTATGACCAGGCGTTTCGACCGGCTTAGGAGAAATGAGAAGCTGCACTTGCAATCTCTTTGTGCGATCGCTCACTTCGACTTTAATAATCCCGGGGCCTACTCCTATGAACAAGCTTTTCAGACTATGCGCGAACTTAGACTCCCCTATAGTGATGCGGAACAACAATTTCGGCGTATGGTGTTTAATGTTGTAACTCGCAACCAGGATGATCATACAAAAAATATTGCCTTTTTAATGGATAAAAACGGTAAGTGGTTTCTGTCTCCAGCTTTTGATGTAATCTATTCATACAATCCTTCAGGAAAGTGGACGAGTAAACATCAAATGTCAATAAATGGAAAACGAGATAACTTCATTAAAGATGATTTAAAACAGATTGGGAAAGAAATGAACATCAAGTCCTGTAAAGGAATCATTGATGAGATTTTAGAAGTCGCCTCAAACTGGTCTAACTTCGCTAATGAGGCAGGAATTGAGACTGCGCATCTCAAATCTATAGGAAAAACTCACCGTCTTTTTCGAAGTAATTAAAAGTTTTTATTTTCTGGAAATGGCAGGAAATATCGGCCGTTTTTATGAATTATTCAGGATAATCTATTGAGGTTGTAGTATTATTGAACGAAGTCTCGTACTAGAAAAACTGATTATCCCCTAGAAAGGGATAACTCAAGCCTTACGTATTGGACCAACGTCCAACGGCTGTCAACCGATGGCATAGAGGTTTACTCTACGGATACAACAGGTGATTGTTGTTGAGGGTGCCTTCAAGAAATTTTTCTGCTATTTCGTTTTATCGCTTATCCGTTCCCATATCGCTTCTATGTTGTACTCATTGATATCGATATCTCGCATTTTGGTTATTCTATCCTTGAAATAGGGGAAGTCTTTCTCTATCGTGAATTTCTTCTTGGTATATTCCAATGTCATGCTCTTTCGAAACATTTCCGATACACCATTCCACAAAGTGGATAGGTATCTGTACTGCTCCTTGAAAGTTTCAACAGATAGAAACATATCCGAGTGGGCCATGTTCACATATTTGATATCCCGTCCGCTTTCAACGATCCGGCCCCAGTTTTCCAACGTAACGGAAAAGTCCGATTTCAGGTCTTTTCGGATATAAGGCAGCATTTGATCCGGGGCAACATCTCCTATCGCCACGAGCCCT